>OJGX01000699.1_pt1 | contig 15355 bp, 11 predicted proteins | sample 1594661 | NCBI WGS metagenome assembly OJGX01 (sample SAMN05416839, study PRJEB24817) | seawater metagenome | isolation source: Sea water | place: Canada:Atlantic | collected 2013-07 | reverse complement strand
GGCCAGCAGGGTTCTGAGGTTGCCGTGTCCATTGTCTCAAACTGAATGAGCGATTGGGGGCGTGGCTTTAGTCTAGCAAAAGCCGCTACCCCGAGACGAAGCCTCTCGATGAGAAGGTGATGGCATCAATCTACTCGTTCTCTCTCGGGGCGAACTCAAAGCCGACTTTTCCGGATTCTTCCAGGATGAGGGCGGCGGTGAATGGAAATCCCCTGCGAGAAACAAATTTGTCGAGCATGTCCGTCTTCCGATTGGTGAGAAGCTTGATCATTTGCTCTCGATCGACCGGTTGCTGGAGGATGATCTTGCCTGACTTGAATTTACAGGGCTTTTCATCCTTTTGAGAATTCTCGCAAATGTAGTCGGATTCGGTATCGAAGACACCGCCACCGCAACGAGGGCATTTCCCGATGCTCTCCATTCCTGAGAAATCGATTTTAGGAGCAGGCGCTCCCGCTGACTTTTTCTTCGCTGACTTCTTCTTGCTGGTTCGTGGTTCAAACTCAAAGCCAACTTTTTTCTCTTTTCCAAGGACCAGGAAGGCCTTGAAAGCACGTCCAGTCTTCTTGGAAACAAAGCGGTCGATCAGATCGGTTTTCCCCTCCGAGAGAAGCTTCTTTACTTGAGTGGGTTCAATCTCACGTTGGAGAATGATTTTACCTGTCCGGAAATCGCATGATTTGCCTGCTCCGACAGATTTTTCACAAATATAATTCATGCCGCTGTCGTAGACGTTGGCTTGGCATTTGGGACAGGCGCCCAATGCTTCTTTGCCGGAGAAATCGACCTCTTCTTCCGTTTCGTCCTCGTCTTTTTTTCCAAAATCAAACTCTGCTTTGAACTCGTCAGTTAGATTGATGATAGCGGCGAAAGGCCAGCCCTGTTTGCTACGGAAACCCTGAAGGGGGCCGAGGGTACGGTTGGTAAGGAGTTCTTCAATCTCGAATGGTTCAAATTGGCGGCCAGAGACAATCTTCCAGAGAGAGAAATCGCAGGCATCACATTGATAGGTCTTGTAGGTCTCTTTGATCGTGCCTTTACCACATTTAGGGCACGGAGTTTTCAAAATATCAAAGTCGCCAGGGACTGTGTCGCTCTCGTAGCTCTTGGCCTTTTCGACCATGGACTGAGTCATGCCGCGGATCTTCGACATGAACTCGTCTCTCTGAAGCTTGCCTTGTTCGATCTGGTTGAGTTCGTATTCCCAGTTTCCGGTGAGTTCGGGAGAACAGAGCTCTGGGATATCGAGTCCGCGGAGCAGTGTGATCAGGGAAAACGCTTTTGCAGTGGGTTGAAGCTCACGCAGGTTGCGAATAAGATATTTTTCCTTGAGAAGCCCATCAATAATGGCGGCTCTCGTCGCGGGCGTGCCAAGTCCTTTGGCGCTCATGGCGGCACGGAGCTCCTCGTCGTCAACCAATTTGCCCGCGCCTTCCATGGCGCTCAGCAAGGTGGCTTCCGAGTATCGTGGCGGCGGCTTGGTGATGAATTCCTTGGCGTCGACTTCAACGGTGTTGACGTTTTCTTCGGGCTCGATCGGGGTAATGTTTGGCTTCCCGTCGTCTTGGTTCTGTTTGCCGTAGACGGTGAGCCAACCTGGAGTTACCAGCACTTTGCCCTCGGTCTTGAATGGTTGTTCGGCAACCCGAGTGGTGCGGGTCGTGAGCAGAAATTCTGCTGCCGGATAGAATATCGCCAAGAACCGGCGAGTGATCATATCATAGAGCTTTTGCTCGTCTTCATTGAGCTTCTTCTTTGGGCCTAAGGAAGTGGGGATGATAGCAAAATGGTCCGAAATCTTGGCGTTATTGAAGATTCGTTTGTTTGGTTTTACCCATCCCTTCTCCAAAATAGTGTTTGAGAGAGGCTCATAGGAAGAGCCCGCAAAGGCCTTGAGGGTTTCGTCGACCGTGCTCACATAGTCCTCAGGCAGAGCTCGGGCATCTGTTCGAGGATAGGTGATCAATTTGTGCCGTTCGTAAAGCGCTTGAGCAATCTGAAGGGTTCGCCCCGCTGGAAGGCTAAATCGCGAGTTGGCTTCGCGCTGGAGGCTCGTCAAGTCGTAGAGAAGGGGAGATTGTTGGCGACTTGGCTTCGTTTCCTCGGTAGCGATGCCAATCTGACCCTGGCATTGTTTGACGAGTTCGAGGGCTTTTTCATGGTCCCAAATCCGTTCCGGTCGAACATCAGCATCTTGCTCTTTCTTCGATTTATCGAAGGATTCGTCGAACCAGCGACCTTCGTAGGTGCCCGCTTTTGCTTGGAAGGTGGCGTGTGCTTCCCAGTATTTGCGTTCTTTGAATTTTTTGATCTTTTCTTCGCGCTCAACCAATATGGTGAGCGTCGGGGTCTGCACTCGCCCGACCGTGGTCAGTTGAAATCCGCCCGATTTGGAATTGAACGCCGTCATGGCGCGGGTGCCGTTGATACCAACGAGCCAATCGGATTCAGATCGGCACATTGCAGCGTTGGCGAGCGGTTTCAGGGCTTCATCGTCACGTAGCTTTTCGAATCCGCCCTGGATGGCTCCTTTGGTCATTGACTGAAGCCAGAGACGTTTTACAGGTTTCGGGGACTTGGCGTGTTGGATGATATAGCGGAAAATCAATTCTCCCTCGCGACCGGCATCACAGGCATTGATGATTGAATCGACGTCCTTCCGCTTGATGAGCCGTTTTAGGAGCTTCAGCCTGGATTCGGTCTTTGCGATCGGGCGCAGATCAAAGTGTGGCGGGATATGAGGAAGCTGGGCAAAGGTCCATTTCCCCCGCTTGACCTCGGATTCCGGAGGGACCGTAATCTCGAGCAAATGCCCCACGGCAGATGAGACAACGAAGTCGTCGTTTTCAAAATAATCGTCCTTCTTCGTAAAACCGCCTAATGCTTTAGCGATGTCCGAAGCGACTGATGGTTTCTCCGCGATGACCAGTGATTTGCCCATGTCTATTAAGGCAATCGTTAACAACCAGTTGAGCTACCGCGCAAGCGTTTTTTTGGAAAGGTTCATAAAATGCCCATAAACGATGAAACTAAATGTCTCGGTCTGCGGCGGGCTCTTGTCGGCGGCGCCAGGTTCCTTTTCGCTTGGGGATCCGAATTCTGGAACGCCACTTGATCGGGGGGGGAATCTCACAATGTTAGAATTCTCCGTTTTTGGAGTTTCAGTTTTCTCCTGTGATGATCTAGATTTGCCGGCGTGATGGTATTCCTAGGAAAACTCTTCTTAGCAGTCAGTTTAGGGCTAATCATGGTGGCATTGCTTTGAAATCTGGCTTCCGATACGGCCTGGATCCCGTTTGTCTGGTGTGTTGCACACTCTTCGTGATCAATTCAGTTTGGGTTGCCAGTGGAGAGGCCGGGTCTTTCATGAGGTCCTATTTCAATGATATTTTAATGATTCCTTGCGCATTGCCCCTGGTCTTGTGGGTGCATGCTCAATTGGGTTGGCGGTCTCCAGAAAGCGTTCCTTCGGGGCGGGAGGTTTTGGGGCATCTTGTGCTTTGGTCCATCATCGCTGAGTTTGTGGGGCCTCGGTTGATGGCTCATCCCTTTGCAGATCTTCGAGATATTGCAGCCTATTCCTTGGGGGCAATCATGGCATTTCTTTGGTGGCAATACTCTGACCTGGGCCATGCTGTGGCAGGGCAATCAAATGATTTTTCCCGAGCGGAGATGCCCGACAAAATGAGATCGATATGAACGAGGCTAAAGTGACGCGAAAGACACACATCGTTCTCTTTGACGGTGATTGCCCGCTTTGTACCTTTCAAAAGCAGCTGTTGACCTGGCTAGACTGGTTCAATGTCGTCTCTTTTGTGCCCATTTCCGATGCGCGAACCAAAGGGATCGCTCCCTCGATCTCTCGTGAGGATTTATTGGAGGCGATCCACTGTGTTGCGATTGACGAGGAGATCCATCGCGGAGCGCGATGTATTCGATTTGTGGGAATGCGGATGCCCCTCTTGGTGCCTCTCTCACTAATTCTCTGGATTCCTGGGGTGATCTGGGTGGCGGAGTGGGTCTATCAGTGGATCAGCCGCAATCGCCATCTCTTGAGCCGCTTGTTTGGTTGTAAGGGCGCATGTACGATCCTTCCGGAGCGGAGAAGAGACGATCCCTCCTGATGCCGTAACTAATTGCTTTGTCGATCTGTCTTACTTGCTATCACCCAAAGAACGAGAATGGATAGCCAACGTCTTAAAACTGCATTTTCGACCGCAAGCGAGGCCCTGCTGGTCAAGCGAACGGCCGACAACCATTGGGTTGGTGAGCTGAGTAGCAGTCCTCTGTCAACTGCGACTGCAATAACCGCGTTGTCGCTTCTGGACCGTGCTTTGGCCCTCCACGAACCGCGCTACCGCGCTACCGTTCTCTACGGCCTAGAATGGATCGTCGCTCACGCCAACCCTGATGGAGGTTGGGGCGATACCGACCGGAGTAAGAGTAATATCAGCACGACGGTTTTGTGTTGGTCCGCTCTGAGCTTTGGGGACCCGGATGACCAGACCTGTCAAAAGGCCGTTGCCGGTGCGGAGGCTTGGTTGCGAGAGCATGCTGGCGGGATAGATCCTCTCCGAATCTCTGAGGCAGTCACGGCTAGATATGGGAAAGATAAGACCTTCTCTGTACCGATCCTCACGATGGCTGCTCTCTGCGGGCGATTGGGAGAGGGGAAGGCGGCATGGAAGTGGGTGAAACCCTTACCTTTCGAATTGGCAGCATTTCCTCGCGATTGGTACGCTGGGTTAAAGCTGCCTGTGGTCAGCTACGCCTTGCCGGCATTGATAGCCATCGGAATCGCTCGTCACACCCACTCACCTTCGCGGAGCCCGATTATGAGAGCTCTACGGGCATCGCTGAAGCCCAAATGCCTGTCGATTCTCAACGCTATTCAGCCCACAAATGGCGGTTTTCTTGAAGCAACGCCGTTGACAAGCTTTGTTGCCATGAGTCTCGCATCGAGTCGCTTAGCAGGGCATCCGGTGACCCTCAAGGCCGTCGAGTTCCTTATGAATTCAGTCCGTGAGGATGGTAGCTGGGCGATCGATACCAACTTGTCGACTTGGGTGAGCACACTGGCTGTCAATGCCTTGGGCGAGCCCGGGCTGAAAGGGCTCCCGAAAGAGGAAACGGAGGCGCTAGCCCGTTGGATTTCTCATCAGCAGTATTTGAAGCGTCATCCTTACACGGGGGCGGCACCCGGAGGCTGGTCTTGGACGCCGCTTCCCGGTGGCGTTCCTGACGCCGACGATACTGCAGGGGCCTTGGTTGCGTTGGATTATTTCTGGTCCGATGAAGATAGCGAACGCCGAACAGCAAAAGGGGGGAGCAATTGGTTGTATCGATTACAGAATATCGACGGTGGGATGCCGACGTTTTGTAAGGGCTGGGGGCATTTGCCCTTTGATCGTAGTAGTCCGGATATTTCTGCCCATGCGATTCGAGCCTGGACGCGTTGGATTCCGAAGTTGATGCCTAACGATCAATATCGGGCTAAACGAGGGCTAAAAAAAGCGGTTGCGTTTCTCCTGAAGGCGCAGCGTGGGGATGGAACTTGGTGTCCGCTGTGGTTCGGGAATCAAGACGTAGAAGGAGACGAAAACCCGACATACGGGACAGCTCGCGTCGTTGTTGCGCTTGCAGAACTTCCTGATCATTCGAAGGCCAAAGTGGTTTCGGCCATCGGTCAGGCGGTTCACTGGCTTATTTTGAATCAAAATGATGACGGAGGCTGGGGAGGCGGCTTTGGCACGGTATCGACGGTTGAGGAGACGGCCTTAGCAACGGAAGCCATTCTGGTATGTCTTTCAAAAGGCGTCAGTGATCCTAGTTTGGATAAACGTTGGTTGAGTTCAGCTGCTTCGAACGGTCTGACGTGGCTCGTTCAGCGAATTGAAGCACGGCGGATTTCTGAAGCGAGTCCTATCGGTTTTTACTTCGCTAAACTCTGGTACTACGAGGAGCTTTACCCGCTCATCTTTGTCGTTTCGGCCCTCCGTCGATCTCTGGATGTTTATCCGCCGGATAAACCCGAAGAAGCGTCGGGCGATTCGTCGATCGAGGTGGATCAGTTGTCTGGGGCAATTGGTTCGTGAGCGTTGCTCTTGGGGCTCCGTACACGCGCTGCCAAGGCTTTTGGAGGGGTTTAGTAGAGGAGCTGGATTTTGCGGGAGGAGTAGAAGAAAGATCCGAAGAATATTCGGTATAATACCTTGGCGGTCTTCCGTGCGCGTCCCAGTCTCCGATATAGTATACGCCATAAATGGGGATCATGTTTCGAAAAAATGGTCTGAGAGGAATTTTTTTTCGAATGGTTGTCCGGAACGAGACTGACGCTTGTTGATTTGTCGGTTTTGGGGCAAGGTCGAGTCATGCTTCCACACTCGATTCGATATCTTTTAGTCGGTCTTTTTCTTCTTTCCTCTTCCGCGATGGCGGAGAAGCGCTTGAACTTCATTCTGATTCTTGTTGATGACATGGGGTGGATGGATCTGTCCTGTCAGGGAAGCGACTATTATCGGACACCGAATGTGGATCGTTTGGCTCAGGAGGGCATGCGATTTACGAATGGGTATGCCGCTTGTGCGGTTTGTTCGCCAACACGAGCCGCAGTGCAGACGGGACGATATCCTGCTCGAATCGGGGTGACAGATTGGATTCGATCCCGATTCCAACGAGGAGGAATCGGCACTCCAGCGAATAATCCTGTCGATTACGTTGGGGGAAAGAATCGTCGATTCTTGTGTCCGCCGAACCCATATTGGATGGAGCATGACGAGAAAACCATCGCTGAGCTGCTTAAGGTCCAAGGTTACCGGTCGGCGCATATCGGGAAATGGCATTTGGGCGATGAAGCCTGGTATCCGACCGGGCAGGGCTATGATGAGAATTTTGGCGGCTGTGACTATGGACAACCTCCCTCGTACTTCGATCCCTACCAGCAGCCGAAACACAAGCATGCTATGATTCGTCAAGGGATTCCCTTTCTTCCGGGAAGAAAGAAGGGGCAATATCTCACTGATCGCGAGGGGGAAGAGGCGGTCGATTTAATCCGAAAGTGGAAGGCCGAGCCGTTCTTTCTTCATTTGGCGCACTATGCGGTTCATACCCCGATTCAGGCGGAAGAGCAAAGTACGGCTCGCTATCGCCAGGAAGGGAAAACGGAGGCGAATGCGAAATACGCAGCGATGGTTGAATCAATTGATCGCTCAACCGGACGAATCCTTGAGACCTTGGATGAACTTGGGATTGCCGAGCAAACCGTAATCCTCTTTACCTCAGACAATGGGGGCTTAGATCGCAATGGAAGCCCAACGGACAACGCCCCGCTACGATCTGGTAAAGGCTATGCCTACGAAGGAGGCGTTCGCGTGCCGTTCATCGTCCGTTGGCCTCGATCCGTGCCGGCTGGAACCGTCTCTGATACGCCAGTGTGTTCGATCGATATTCTTCCGACCTTTCTCAGTGCCGGTGGAATTCCATTGCCATCAGATCTTACGATTGACGGGCTAGACCTCGTGCCGCACCTCCGATCAGGCGGAGTTGAATCGCTGCCCGACCGCGTTCTGACCTGGCACTTTCCCCACTATCGACATGACCCAGGCCCCTACAGCATCATTCGGAGAGGGGATTGGAAGTTGATCAAGTTCTATGACGGGCCGCGAGAACTGTATCACCTGGGAGATGATCTTGGTGAAAAACGGAATCTCGCGAACGCGCGACCAGAACTCGTGGCTTCGCTTGAGACCGACTTGACCCGCGAGTTGAAATCAATGGGGGCGCTCCTGCCACGTCGGAATCCTGAGTATCAAGAAGGTGACCGATAGTGATGGGCGTATCGCTTTCGACGTGAGGGGGAGCGAGGAATCAGTGCATTTCCATGCTTCGATAATCAAAAATGGGATTCTCGTCCCAGGTAAATGTCAAAGGCGTCGTGCTTGGAAAGGTAGAGCATGAGAATCAGGACGCTCAGCAAACTAATGCCCAAGCTCGTGAGTGTCCCATTGAAGGTGTTGAAGAGGGCGTGCAGAGCCGATGGAACACTCAGCGCTACGAAGGTGAGTGTCCAAGACCGCTTGGGATAGAGATAGGCAAATCCGAGGAGGAAACTAGCTGTCCCGGTCCAAACGGAGTGCAGCACTGGAATCGAGGTTAGTCGCAGAAGATTGAGGAAGAGATACTCTACTTCAGATTCGGCGTATTCGGCGTTGCGATCGAGTTGGTAGTCAAGTCCTTCATAAATTCCAAATCCCAGCCCACAGATCATTCCGTAGTAGGCTAAGGTGCGGGGCAAGTAGATATCGCGCCGTTTTGAGAGCACATAAATCATGAGCAATTTGCATAGCTCCTCGGGAATGGCGACCCAAACCAAGAAGGCAAAGGCTCGGATTGCCGGAAGATCGGCGTTGAGCCATTGAACGGGGAGTGAAATGAACGGCAGACTGAAAAAGCCAACCAAGAGGCTGACAGACACCAGACCTGTTCCGATAAAGCAGTAGACGGAGGTGCCGATACTGATGTTGGGTGCCGGAAAGACATGGTAGAAAAGAATCGACCAAAGAACCGAGAAATAGAGCGCCGTCAAAAAGAAAACAAAGGGGCGGTCCACCGCCCCGATGAAGAGGGTGAAGAGCACCATTGGAATGAGAGCGATCCCGATGAGTGATAGGAGCCCTCTATTATCAATATCGCCGAGCCGGTGGAGCTGATTGAATGGCCAAAGGAAGAATAGAAGTCCCTTTTGCTGATGCGGGGGGCGTGATTCACGCGCTGTTTCTTCACTGTCTGAAGGCATGGTCGGAAATTCGTCAGATTATGATTGCCGGATGAATCTCACGGTGATCGAAGCCTCCTCGTCTCGGATACTCTCACGCTGGGAGCGGGCTGCCAATCCATGCTTCGTGCTTACCATAATCCTTGGGGAATCTGTGTAGTTTAGAATCTGGGTCCATGCAAACAATTAACGATCGTCAAAAGGCTTCCTTAGAGCTGAGGGGTGAACTACAGGGCCGGAAATTTGCTGCCGGGTAGGCGCGGAATTAGCCTGCCAATTCAATTTCGATGCCCTATGTTCCTCGGAGATGGCTGGTTCCGAGATTATTCTATCGACGCTCAACGCGAAGTATATCCACGCTGCTTTTGGATTACGCTATCTGATGGCTAATCTTGGGACGCTTCAGTCACGGGCTGAGATTGTGGAATTCGAGATAAGCCAGCGGACGTTTCCAATCGTCGAACAATTATTGGCGCGGCAGCCGAAGATTATTGGGTTTGGGGTCTACATCTGGAATGTGGCTCAGACCTTGTCGATTGTGAAGTGTTTGAAGCAGTTGGCGCCGGAGATACAGATTGTTCTCGGAGGGCCGGAAGTGAGTTACGAAATTGAGGGGCAAGAGATCGCTTCGTATGCCGATGTATTAATCACCGGAGAGGCCGATCTCACGTTTGCAGCGACCTGCCGCGAGATTCTTGAGAATGGTTCTGCCTCGCAGGCGATGGTCCGATCTCCGGTACCCGATTTGGCCGATCTTGCCTTACCTTACGGTCTCTACACGGAAGATGATATTCAGAATCGGATTGTCTATGTTGAGGCGTCTCGTGGATGTCCGTTTACCTGTGAGTTTTGTCTCTCTTCTCTGAATGTGCCGGTGCGGCAAGTTCCTGAACGGGCATTCTTGGAGTCCCTTGAATTCTTGTACCAACAAGGGGTGCAGCACTTTAAGTTTGTCGACCGAACGTTCAATCTCAACCTGAAATCGAGTCGTGCGATTCTCGAGTTTTTCTTGGAACGTCTCCGGCCGGGCTTGTTCCTTCACTTCGAGATGATCCCGGACCGTTTGCCGGAGGGATTGCGAGAAATTATTGCCCGGTTTCCGGAGGGTGTGCTTCAGTTTGAAGTCGGAATCCAGACCTTCGATGAAGCCACGGCAAAGAATATTAGTAGGCGTCAGAACTATGAAAAGTTGGCGGATAACTTTGCCTACCTTCGCGGACACACAGGCGTCTATATTCATGCGGATCTCATCGTTGGTTTGCCGGGGGAAGATTTGACGAGCTTTGGGCGTGGCTTTGATCGTTTGATCGCCTTGAATCCTCAGGAGATCCAGGTGGGTATTTTGAAGCGGCTTCGTGGAACGCCCATTGTGCGCCACGACGAAGCCTGGGAAATGGTCTACGATGGCGATCCCCCGTACGAGATTCTTCAGAACCGTTTAATCGATTTTCAATCGATGCAGCGGATGCGTCGCTTTGCGCGCTACTGGGATTTAGTAGGAAACAGCGGTAACTTTGTGGAAACAGTCCCTTTGATTTGGGATGGCGGCGCCTCGGCGTTTGTGTCCTTTCTTTCCTTTAGCGATTGGATCTATCGCGAGGCTAAGCGGCGGCATGGGATCGCCTTAACAAAGTTGGTGGGGTTTGTTTTTCGCTTTCTCACGGAAATCCGAAAACTTGATCCAAAGCGAGTGACGGCCATTATGTGGCGGGACTACCAACGTGCTGGCAGGAGTGACTATCCGATGGAACTACGGCCCTATCTCGATCTGGAGACGCCGGTTGGAAGAACGCGGCGGGGGGCTTCCGGGTTGAAGCGACAGTCCCGTCATCTGGCCGTGTCCCCAACGGCTCCACTGCCGAATAAAGGGTGACAAGCCCTGTTTAAACCACAGACCGTGGCCCTCGGTGATAGTCGCTGTCATTGCTGAGTGTCGATGGCGCCTCACTAGCCCTTACCATAGAACGCGTTGGCAAATTTTTGCTGATTCAATTGGTGATAGGCATGGGACGACGTTGCGAGGAGCCATTCCGTGAGGAATCGGGAGACAATGATAGCGACGATTCCTATGATTATGCTCGTATTTGTGGAGTAGATTTCAGGAAGGAAAATCCGTCCTAGGGCGGAAAGAAAAACGATTGGCATCGCGACGACTAGGGTGGTGGATTTTAAGCCGAAACGAAGTATCAGAGGAATGATGAGAGTTCCTATCCCTCCCATCATGAAGAATTCCTTGGAAAGTTTCTGGGCCGATGCCAGATCCGTTAATAACGTCATGATCGTGAAAAGTAGAATGATCTGGGCGATGATTGAGATCACAACGAGCTTGAAGAACTGATTGCTCAGCTGGGATGCGCTTAGGGGAAGGGAACGAAACACGCGGGCCGCCATCAGCTTAGTGGCGAGGAAAAATGACGGCATGACGACGAAAATAAAGCTTTGCCCGCTAAGTGAGCGAACGGTGCTATCAATCCAGGAAGTATTTCCCATTCTTTGGCCGGTGAGCATGCCCAAAAAGAGAGTATTGAAAACCGAGGTGGCGACGATGAAAACAATGCTAAAGACAAACACTTGAGTGACGGTCGTGACGATGAAGTGGTTGAAACCCGTGGCTTCGGAGTCAAAGTCAAAGAATGATTTGCGGGGAGCGGAAGGGCCCGGACGAGATTCAGAGCGCCCGGTTGAGCGGGAGGAGAGCATGTCGTCCGTTCGCTGGTAGCCCCAGAAAGCGAAGCCAATTCCAACAATGAGAAACAGAAGGTAGGAGCTGAATGTGTTGTTCTCGCTTCTATCGACGAGTTGACTAAAGAGCATGGAGCCGCCAATGCTGAAACCCCACAGCGCGCCGAAGAAGAGAGATCGCGCGGACCATTCTTGCGCTTCTTTGACGTTCGTTGGGAGACCTGTGAGGGCAAAGTAGACGATAGAGAGGCTTGCGAATGCGGTGATGACGGTCTGGATCAGTCTTGACCAATCAAGGGCTACCGTTTGGTCGAAAACGACGCTGGCGGTCATACTGCAGACTGAGAGTATGGCAACCCAAAGGGTTGGTAGGCCTATGCCGATCCAGCAAAGAGTTTTCGTGACTTCACGTCGCTGAACAGGGAGGAGCAAGATGGCTCGGGCAATGCCCTTGCTGAGGTCAAAGGAGAGTAATACCGGGCCCATAAAGAGGATGAGTGGAAAGAAAATGTTGCCTGTCTCTCTGGTGGAGGCGAAATAGGTGAAAGCAAGCTGAGCCGCACTGCACAAGCCGATGACGATTCCCCAGCGTCGGAGGAAGTTTTGGACTATGGTTGTGTTCATTCCTCATTCTCCCCAACGAGCCCAATGAATAGCTCTTCAAGGTTGACGGGGTGCGCGCTGATGTGGCTGGCACCCCGTTGCTTTAGTGCGGTTGTGTAGTTTTCGGGCTCGTCGGTGATGACTCGATGTCGATTGCGGTCTTGATTGACCAGGTGTCCCCCGGGAGGCAGCTCGCCCTCTATCTCGAAGTCGATGTGCTGATGCGTGGCAAGCAGCTCGTCGGTGCGGCCTTCAAGCAGCATTCTGCCCTCGTTGATAATGCCGATGTGATCGGTGAATCGTTCTAGATCGGTCAGTCCGTGCGATGATATAAGGATAGTGTGCTTGCCATCTTGAATCATGGTGAGCAGTTGAGAGAAAACTTCTCTCTTCGAGAGAGCGTCGAGCCCGACGGTAGGCTCGTCGAGGACCAGAAGTTCGGGACGCCTAGCGAGCGCGAGCACGAGAGCGAGCTTGATTTTGTTTCCGAACGATAGAGTGGCGATCTTATCAGACTGTTCAATCTTGAATCGACGGAGGAGCTCTTCACAATAGGCCTGATCCCATCGATCGTAAAAACCGCGAATGAATTTTATGACGTGCTTGACCTTGCTCCAGACCTGGTAGTTGAGGTCGGGGCTGACATAGGCGACCCGTTGCTTGACGGCCACTTCATTCTCTATTGCATCCATGCCGATAAGATTCATGCTGCCCCCATCACGTCGGCCCATACCGAAAAGAAGATCAAGTGTGGTTGTTTTTCCAGCTCCGTTGGGACCGACGAATCCATAGATTGAACCCTTGGGGACCGTGAGATCCAAGGGGCCGAGATGGAATTTCGAGAAGCTCTTTCGTAGATCTCTGATCTCGATAGCGTTTTCACTCATGACTATTTCTGGTTGAGGATAGATGTGACGATTCTCTCGACGAATTGCTTCGTTTCCTTGGGGCTAAGACCCGATTCTCTCACCTCGAGGAGTGCTTCCCTGATGAGCTTTTCAGCGTTCTCTAGCTTGCTCGCTCGACTACGATTGAGCCCGTCTTCGGCAACGTAGGTGCCGAGGCCTTGACGACGGTAGATGATGCCTTCGCGTTCAAGCTCTTCGTAGGCCCGCTTGACGGTTATGACACTGACGAGCAACTGCTCGGCAAGTAGTCTAAACGAGGGAAGGGCTGTTCCGGCAACGAGTCGGTCTTCGCCAATCTCTCGTTTGAATCCAGTGATGATTTGCTGATACAACGGACCCGGAATAGCCGGAGAGATCGGACCGATTCGTAATGCGATATCTTCTTTGTCCATCGTTATGCTGTATATACCTAATATACACAGTGTAGCGGTGCAAGAGAGAAATGGAAAAATCGAGAATCTTGATTGAAGGTCGTGCTGAGGATGGTGGCGAGATCGGCACTCTACTCAGTCGCAGCCCGAAAGAATTGCTGCGAGCCTTCAGAGGGAAGCACCGCAGGAGAACTTAGGTTTTCCCGACTGATCCAGGGTCCCGCAGGGGAAAGGGAGGTTTCGAGGGTGCCGAGATCCCAACGGATTTCGATCTGATCGTTTTTTGGGGCGACCTGCAACACGGGGGGCGCCGCAACGTTCCAGATCATGGCACGCCCATCGCTAGCCGAGGTGAGCAATGATTGACTGTCTGGAGAGAATTCGATTGCGGTTGCCGTTCCTTCATGCCGGTCAAGGACGTAGAGGAGCTTGCCTGTTGCGGCATGCCACACGCGTGCCGTTGCGTCGAACAGAGAGCCTGTCCCTGCGATGAGGCGACCGTCTGCGGAAAAGGCAATTCCATTGGCTTCGGCTCCCAAGCGGTTGTCGATGCTCAGAGAATAACGCTTCCTACCAGTCTTGAGATCCCAGAGGGTGGCGCCTGCAATGAGAACGGATTGCCCGTCGGGGGACACTCGAGCCGCCCATGCCGGACCAGTTTCGATTGTAAGGCGCTTCTTTCCCGTCGCTAGATCAAAGACATACGATGGGCCGGAGCGGGTTCCGATGAAGATTTGCTGTTCTTGCGGAATGAATGCCAATGAAGCGATGGGTTCGTCAACTCGAAGGGTGAGAAGCACTTGTTTGGATTCGGTTTCTGTAATGACGGTATCGCCCTGTTCACCGCCGGTGGCGATCCAGGCTTCACGGGGATGAATGGCAAAGGAGGTAATGGAGCTTGTGTGAGCAACCGGTTGGGCTTCGGGCTCCGTGAGATCGGCGCTAAGGAAACTTGCGGTTCCATCCCTCTCGATAAAGAAAACACCATTATTCGGCGGCGTAAACAGAGATACGAGGGGAGTTGTCTCGGTGGTGAAGGTGTGAAGAAGGTTTCCCTGTAGCGGATCCCATAGATTGATTCGATTGTCCTCAGCGGAGGTGATGAAGCGCCTGCTATCCGGTGAAAAACTCATGCTGGTGATCGGCTGTTCGTGGGCTTCGAGCGTTTTGAGAAGAGTACCTTCGTTGGTATAGAGAGTGATTCGGGCGGCATCAGCCGCTGCGATTTGTTGGCCATTTGGCGAGTAGCTTGCAAAATAGCGGCCGCTTCGATGTCCCGTGAATGTGCGAATATCTCCAAGGGGCCGGGATTCCCATAGTTGGAAATCGCTGCTGCTCTTTCGGGTCAGAAACAGTGATCCGTCTGGCGAAAATCTTGGTTGGTGTTGGGGGATCTGATGTTGAAGTTCTCCGCTTGCAGTGTCCCAAAACCAGATGTTGTTTCGACCGCCACCGATGGTCCAGTCTCCCTGCGGACTGAATGAAACGTCTTCAAGCGGGGCGTCAGAGCCCAGTAGATCGAAGCGCTTGCCGGCGGGATCGGTATTCCAAATCGCTGGGGTACGGTCAATCGTCTTAGTCGCTAGACTCAGGTTGTCGATGCCGAGAACTCCGGAGCGAATTTCTTCAATGTGATCGATGAGCTGTCCGGATTGAGTCTCCCAGATCCAAATCTGTGCTCGAGCGCCAACGACGAATCGTGACGCATCGGGTGAGAATGTCACGGAGAAGAGTGATGCGGAATGCTCGAAGGTTTGAATGGGGAGAACCGACTCAAGATCCCAAAGAACGGCGCGTCCTTGGGCTCCCACCGTGATCGCGAGATCTCCTGTTCGATTGATATCAATCGCTTGGATTTCAGGATGGGGGAGCTGAGCGAGAAGCTGTCCCGAGGACGTATTCCAAATCTGTGCCTCGTTCAAATTTCTAATCATTAGGGCTTCAGCCGATTCCGAGAGAGCAACGGCTCCTGTCTCTTATACACATCTCCGAGCCCACGAGACTAGGCATGATCTCGT
>OJGX01000696.1_pt1 | contig 15379 bp, 17 predicted proteins | sample 1594661 | NCBI WGS metagenome assembly OJGX01 (sample SAMN05416839, study PRJEB24817) | seawater metagenome | isolation source: Sea water | place: Canada:Atlantic | collected 2013-07 | reverse complement strand
TAAGTTATAAATTTTTCAACTTAACTAATGGTTCGAATTTGTCGAGGTATTATAAACACCAAGCTTGGTGTTTAGCTTAATTACTCCTTCAAAAACTTTTATGCCATTGTTTGGCCCTTGTAGCTAACTTGCAACAAATACAGATCTTTGGGCAATATAGCTGCCTCTAATGGAAAACCATTGATAAATTGCTAAGTTCTCTTATTCAATAATCTGCTTCCCTTGTTTTAAAATTTCTCCGTCAACTGAAATACGATATATATACAATCCTTTGTTTAATTGTGAAATCGGAATTTTATGGATGTTTCCAATATTCAACCTTTCACAATACACGAGGCTCCCTAGAACATTATAAAAACAAATTAGGGTTTGGTCTTCTTCAACTAACAATTTTAAGTTTAATTCTGATTTAGCAGGATTTGGGTATATAAGAATTGAGGATTGTGTATCCTCAACCAATTTCAATCTTTTTTGTGCTTTTGGGCTATACTTTGCGCCCTCACATTCATTCCAAAAGTGGTATTCCCCTATTTGCCCTAAAACATTTCTGGCAACATGAACAGCCCATCCTTTATTTTTTGGACAAGACCAAGCGAGTTTTCGCAATCTCTTCAAATCACCTGTGGTTAATTCCTCTTTGCTCATCAATTTAGCATGTGCAACGCTTGTAAATTGATAATCTCGATTAAATTGATCTGTTACTTTAACTCTATTGAGTTTTGTTTTATTTTTTGGAGAATTTCGTTTCTCATTTAGCAGTTTGCCGAAACCAAGTCTAGAAAGACTATCTCCAAACTTTCTGTTTAGTGAATCAGTTTTGAAGAGAGTATCATTCACATAGTTTAGGTAAGCAATTTGTAACTCATATTTTATGTGATTGGAATCCTTTACCGATTTCATTCTATTTTTAATAATTGTTGACCAATCTTTAGTGTTAAAAAGGTTTCTACCACTCGAAAGATTATTAGTAGATGTTTTCATCCTTAAGGATGGATAAACACAACTATTCACATTTCCCGCAGAATTAGACACAGTGATTGGTGTACTGCTTGCATCGGAAGAATTCGAGGGTGTTCCTGAAATTAAAGGATCTAAATAAAGCGTATTTAAACTGCCATTGGTTGAGTTAATTGACATGATGTCATGACCCGAATGAGGTAAATTGTGTTGCCAAGAAAGTCGGGCTCCATGATTTGGACCAGCTATTGATCCATATTGAGCTTGGTCACTGTATACTAATCCATAATGACAATTAGTAAACTCTGCATTAAATAATCGATTACTTCCTAAATTCAATCCATCTAATCTTACTCCTACACCTAAGTTATTAAAAGTATTGCAATTAACCTTGCTATCCGAATAACTAATAACAAATCCCTCAATCTTGTCATTGGTTGTTGAATGAGAGTTACTGAAAATATTAGATAAAACTTTATTTGAAATATCAGTATTAAAAATCCTTACACCAAAACCAGGAATTTCTTGACAGGGTGGAGATGAACAAATGCTTGGTGTATAACTTTCAATTTCTTCAAAGGTTGATTGGTATATACTATAAGTAGTGCCATTAGGGTAACCAAGTACCCCATTGATCACCTCTAATCCTTTATGCATTTGATCAAAAGAATTGTGTGTGAGCGACCAAGTAGTAATTTTGTTAGGCATTGCAGAATTGTCGATCAAAATTCCTTGACTCCCTTCCCCATATTGCCCTGTGAATTCGTTGCCACCTATTTGAGGAAGTTGGTCAGTGTTATAAATTAAAATTCCTTTATTTACTCTTAGTAGCTCATTTCCCCCCAGTGACAGCAATTCTAAATATGGTAGAGTTGCTCCAACTGGTTTAAAGTTATTACTGCATCTAAAAAATATATTCCCTGGAATTTCGGGTAATACAGGTAAGCCCTGTAGGTCCTTATTCATAAAATTAGCCGTTACATCTATTTCAATATTATCATATACATCAAATGCAATTCGTGTTTTTTGGAAAGAGTTATTGTCAAATACAACACTTCCATAGGGTTCAGTTACTGTTGTTCGTCCAATCACACTAATGGCCAAATTTGGCTTAGCTGGATCACTTGGATAATTTGGTTGTCCAGGTGTATGATTAAAGTTTTTGAAAACATTGTTATGAAACAGAAGATAACTTCTTTTTATATCAATAAAACCTGCGGAACCATCAAATGTGTTATCATTGATTCTTTGATATATAGGATGAGTAGATGAGTTAATTTGTGTTGTAAAACTATTCTCCAATATCAAAGCTTTACTTGGATAATAATAGTCGCCATTGCTGTATTGAAATGGAGTTGTGCAATTAAAATTGCTATTGTTTATTTGAAGTACTGTAGGTCTTGGTACAACATCTGAAGTTACCTTGATGCATTGTAAATTTGATTCAAAATCTATTTTTTCTGCTATAAGATCTGCTCCATCCTTACTGACTAGTCCATCCCGTGAAAATTCGAAAGGATGCGCATGTTTAATCTGTATTCTTGAGCTTCCGTCTGCATAAATTCCATCCCAAAAATCACCACATGAACGTATAGAGGTATTTAAATTGCCATCGAAAATAAATTGAGCTCCGTTGGTGACAGTGAGTTTTGCATCTTTTTCGAACATTAAATTGCAGTCAGTTAGTGTCCAGTCATTATCAACAATAAATTCACCCTCTATTACAAAGGTGGCATTGTTTGATTCATAGGTGTTGCCATTAAGAACAATATCAGAAGTATTTATCCTACCTAAGGGCAGGTCCCATCCATCTTTTAAAGTAGAGTAGGATTTGGTGACATTTACTTGGTCAGAGGTAGTGCAACCCGTACCAGCTAAACTTATGTTTAACGTATAAAGTCCTGAGGCCTGATCGTTTACTTGTGTGACTGCTTCATTGGGATTTATAATTCCAGTTGTTGGTGTCCAACTGTAGCTCAATCCGTCTGTCTCACAGGCTGAACTTCCTATGCTTCCAAAAGTTGAAGCGCAGCTAAAATCTAGAATGATATCATTTCCTGCACTATGGTCAGAAATTTTACGAAAACTAATATCGTCCACTTGGAGTGTTTTTTGATCCCAACCACTTGTGATGCTTGGGTCATGTGGTAAAAAATATATTCTATCATAGGCTGTTGGAACATTTATACAAAAGGTAAAGGTTTGCCAACTAGATGTGATTTGATTTTGTGATAGAGATGCAATTTCCCTTGCAACACTTGTATTTGTTGCAAAATACCAATCAGTAGGACTACTTGGAATTTGATTATCCTTAATCAATTTGACCTTAAAAAAATCAGGAGAGGTAGCTCCTAATCGTTTAATTTTAAAGCTCAATACATAATCTGTATTAGCAATTACATTTGCCTCTGCGCTTACTGACTCTCCTCTATATCCATTCATAAAATTGCTGTGGTTTACCCACATGGTTGCTTTAAGACTTGATGTGTTTATTCCTGACACATGTGGTGTTCCGTAAATGGTTTCCCATCCACAGACCTGAGAAGCTACAGGGTTTGAACTCCAAAAAGATCCTCCGAAAGGCCTTATAGCATTAATGTTTTGAGCACTTACAGTTGTATTTGTGAAATCTCCATTTTCTATAATATTATTGCAAGGTATATTCAAACTGCACCCTACTATAATGTAATGTGGAAGACTTAGGTTGAAATGTGACAAGGGCAAGCCTGCATTGGGGTCTCTTTTAACTACCATTAAGTAATCTCCGTTTATAGTGAGATTAGTCAAAGTAAAATAATTGGCTTCAGTACTATCGTTTACAGTATCAGTTTGCACCATAGTAAGATTGCCACAAGCAAACTTTTCATATAGATGTACCTGATATATTTCTGCAAAAGGGCCTTGTCCATTTTCTGAAAAGATCAATAATAAACTGTCATTATCTGCATTGAAATCAAAATACAATTCACTTTGCTGAACACCAAATACATAATCATTGTTAGTATTTGTTGTCAAACTAATGGCATTAGAACAATTAATACCATTGTTGCCGCCTGTAGCTAAAACTTGAATTATGGTAAATAGTAATGAAAGGGTAGTAATAAATTTCATGTGTTCTGAATTTAGTTGTGTTCCAAAACTAAATGAAAAAGGACTAAAAGAATAGGGTATAAATACCTGTTTTCTATAATTAAAATACTGAAAACAAGATTTAATGATGAACTCGAGGTTTAAAATCTAATTAGCGCACTAATGCTTTATAAGCTTTATAGCCGTCTCATATTTACCGTCTGATAATTGCAATAAATAAATTCCTGAAGATAATTTTTCGGTATTAAATATTAGTTCAGATGTATTTTGATCAAAAGGAACCAATACCTGTTGACCATTGAAATTAAACCATTGAAAATTGATGGTGGTATTTTCTTTTAGGCTTATTTTAAATCTATGTTCAAATGGGTTTGGGAAGGCTTTTATTTGATTTCTTAGTTGATTTTCTAATAATCTATTGGCAGTGTCAATCATTTCGACACGGATCATGTCAATAAAATAGAAAGAGCCAACGAATGAAAAGGAAAAGCTACCACCATTTCCAACTGAGTCTACCATGATCTGATCGTCTTTTTTAAAACAACCAATCGTTATCACCTTTTCACCTCCGCTTGCTTTATAGGTATGATGGAATCGTTCCCAACCTATTTTATTTTTAGCATTCCAGCTAGTATCTGATGTGAAGTAAGGTATAAATTCTCTTACACTGTGATCAAAATTGTTTGGGTATAGGGTATCCGAAAGGTGTATGCCAATATCTTTTTCATCAAGTGCCAAGTGAAATGAATCTGCTAAACTGAGATAAAACTCAATTTCGTATAATTCATCTTTTCTTAAACTGTCTTTAAGTTCAATCTGGAGGTATTCTCTGGAACTTGCTTTTCTGCGATCTAGAACATTAATAGCAAATATAGCTGCCCCCTCATAAGGTGATTCATATCCTCTTATATTAGAATTAGCGCGGTTATTTTCAAATGGCGGTTTAAAATGATCCGAAAAATAGTCAGGTGTACCAATGTTTGTTCGCCAATTCTTTACTATAGGTTGCCCATTAGATTGAATTGTATCTTCAAAACTTGGATTAGGAACTAGATTTTGTGCTATGTTTGATTTAACAATAATAAGAAAAAAGACAGCAACTATTCCTAAGTATTTCATTATAAGCAAATTTAATAAATTTTAATGTAGAAATAACTCTTGAATGCAGTTCTATTTATCTACTGACCTAGTCAATAAAGGGCTTATTCATCGCGCTGAAAAACATTGTAGGAATGCTCAACATCTATTTTTTGTAGGGATCCTTGCCGTATTGATGTCTCCTTTTAAGTGGCACTTTTTTTCGTGAATGCTGATTTGTATTCCAATTGCTTCCAGTTTTCCATCACGCTCAATTTCATAGATTTGGTAGTATGTGTCTCCATTTGTAAAACTTAAAGTGTCCTTGTCAGAAGACAATACAAAATCTTCATCTATAGGATCATTCAAGGGAAATGAAAACTCTACTAAACTATCTGTATCCAGAAATAGATAACCCAAGGCAGCATCGGGCACAGTGATAAGCTTCACTTCTTTTTGATTGTGGCTCGTCTTAAAAGACAACAATTCTGGGTAATACAGATTAGGACTGAACTTTCTTGTGAGGCTGCCTTGACTCCGTTCAAACTTCCTTCCATTGAATACAAAGTTGCATTTGCAACGGTATTGGAGCAAATGAAGGTAGAAGGGATCTTCGGTGTGTTGAAAGAAATAGGCATCTTCATCTGGTAGATTTTGAGCACAATCACAGCTTGTTGTTAAATCATCAAAATGATAATCTGCGGCCACGGTTTTTGTTTTAGGATCGTAAAATACACCGTCGTTCCAGTCTCTGTTGTTGGTTGAAAACGAAAATTCTTCATGAAATTGATTGTCTTTGAAGGCCACCAATTGAACGAATGTCTCAAAACAATAAGAACACCCTCTGACGTTTCCTGTCAGTAAATATTTTGTGCCCTGATCAGTGTTGAGCGTGTAAATCCCATCGTAACCATCTGAGGTAAAAAAGGCTTGAAACTTTTTCAATTCACTGGAATCTGCTCCATTAAAGCCTGTATAATGCATCCAGGAGTATCGTGACCGATAGGTCCCGCCCGTTTTTTCATCAATGGAAAAATTGATCAGCTTTCCATCTTCCGAACTTACAATGCTCAGCTCTCCTCCTGAAATAAGTTCCAACGCACCTTCTTTTCCGAAATCAGGATGTTGAAGGATGGAATTCATGCTGTGAATAATCTTGCTTTGAAAATAATAGATGAGTTCGTAGCTAGAAATAGAGTCTTTGTTTGCCGTGAGCATTTGGTCGTAATCAGAGTCTTCCACCAAGGCCTGAGCTTCTTTGTCTGAAAGATTCAAATCAGTGATGGCTAAGTAATATTCGCCAAAGGCCGAAAGTTTAGCATACTGCTCCTGGTATTCGTTGAGTTGCTCTACCAACAAAAGATATTCTTTAGAAATCTGCGCCCTGGATAAGACTGGATAGAAGGATAAAACCAACATTAAAAGGGCAAACTTTTTGATCATGATTGTTCTAAATGGATTCTCAAATTAAGTTTAAAATAGTAGTCAAAAAGTATACCAGTTGAATAGATTGCCAATTTAAAAACAATAATAATGTATTGATTCAGCTTTTTATAAAAAAATGAATTCAATAGGCAACAAAGCATTGGTGTAATGCCTTAACTTTAAGGGAGTATAATGAAGCATTCCATCTTATCCATCGCCTTTTCTCTGATTTTAGCTATCACCTCTGCACAGCGGCCCATGCCCTTGGATCAAATCATCCCAAAAATAGATTCTATAGAAGTGGAAGCCGACAAATTGTACCACTACATAAAAGCAGAGAAAGCAGCCATTGAATTGTTGAAGGAAGGCAAGAGCAATGTCCAGCCTTTTGCATCGGTCTTGACCTATGCACGTGCGGATAGTTTTGCCTCACTAGTTGCTTTTTTTAGCAAGGCTTTGTTAAAATTAACAGCCAACTTATTAGACAAATAATTCGTCTTTGAAAATAGAATAATTTAATTAAAAGCAAGTACTTATGAAAAGTAAAACTATAATTCTCATCTTCACGTTTATTCTTGGGCTATTCTTTTTAGGATGCAAAAAAGAAGCCCAAATAACAAATAATGAGGACATAACTAACAATTCAATTTATGATGTTAGTCCAGCAAAATCAATTCAAAATAACCAAAAGGTTTTAGGTGACACTTGTTATGCCGATACTGCTAGCTATAATGATGAGTTACCTACTTGCGTGGATACTGTTTTTATGACAAATAATAAACCATTAGTTGAAATTCAACCGTATCCAAATTCTGAGGATTATGAAGTTACTTATGTTTCGGTTGCACCTATTGACCCTATCAGTGGATTAAGGATAATGTGCAGGTCTATGGATAAAGGGACCGTTTTTAAATGCGCTAAACTATATGTAAGCTACAATGTATTCGGATGTTGCGCAAAAGTTGAAGGAAGACCACTCAACGATGGCACAGGCAGAAAAGTTTGGGAAGCATTTGACGATTGCGATTGTGATGGTGTCAAGGACGAATAGGAGTGAATCATATTTGGCATTATTTTAGTTAAAATAAGTAGGTATGATAAGACCAATATTTTCATTAAGAACACTTCTTGTTCTAGCATCTCTCTTTTGTAAATCTATCAGTTGTGATGCTCAGAGGCCAATGAGTCTTGAAGAAATAGTCCCAAAAGTTGACTCTATTGAAAAAGAATCATCTATGCTATTTTCTTTCATCAAGGCTGAAAAGGGGGCTTTTGAAATTTTATCCAAAAGTAGCATAACAACCAAGTTTTCTAATGATTTTAGACTCACTTATTTAAGAGGCGACACATTAAAAACTATATTTATTAGTCCTTTGAATAAAGTTGTTATAGAAATTAACACGAATAACAATATCAGCAAGATAGCAAATGAGGAAATTAGGAATATGCATAATCATGAAGAAAATCTATTGAGCATAAAACGTAAAGCCATCGCACAAATTATTACTACTAACTATATAAAAACTCCACTAGATAATTTTGAATTTTGTTTCACTATGATGCAATGGAATGAAAAGTTTAAAATATATGCATTAGAAACGCCAAAGGGAAATGATAAATTAACAATTACTGATAGTTATATGTATACTGTAGATGATGATGGAAAAATTATTAACACAAAAAGCTTTATACATAAATCTAGATCAATGACAATTTCTGAAAACACCGCGGCAATATACATTCATTATGATAATGCACAACCTTTTATTTATGCAACCGACATTTGTCTTTTTAGACTATATAGAAGGTTCTCTAATTTAGATGAGATAAATGTAATATCACGAAGAAATAGACGAAGATTCACGTATAATGATATAGATAAAAGAATTCATATTCAACAATAACCTTTGAAATGCATTTTCACGAATTAAATTAAACAGATTATTCATAAAGTTTCTTGAAGCATAATTCAGAAGCGTTCATACCTTTATATTTGGTTATTGTAGCATGCATATTCTTCTTAAATCCTTATTGTTCCTTTATTGTATCACATTTTGGTCTTGCCAAGCGCAAGTTCCTGCAACACCCAAAATCAATGGGGTCAGTTTTGTGGCGCCAACCAAAGAGATCGCCTCTGAGGAATTCCAACTGCCTCAACAAAAAGTGGCTGCCAATGCAGTCAGCATAATGCCTTATGGCTACATCGCCGACCAAAGTGCTTTGGTGCAATTCAACAGCCAATGGCAATGGTGGGGAGAACGCATAGACGGTTGCATTGCTTCTATCCAAATGGCCAAGACCGCTGGCTATCAAGTCATGCTTAAACCGCAAATATGGATTCGTCATGGAGCCTTTACCGGCCACCATGAATTCAACAATGAGGACGATTGGAAAAGCTTTGAGGATTCCTACCGTAAATTCATCCTCACTTTTGCTCATGTAGCCGACTCCATGCAGGTGGATCTGTTTTGTGTGGGAACTGAATGGGAGCATTTTGTAGACAAACGGCCCAACTTCTGGTTTCAATTGATTCAGGAGGTCAAGGCCATTTACAAAGGTCCAATCACCTATGCCGCCAATTGGGATGAATACCAGAAAACCCCTTTTTGGAAAGAACTTGATTACATAGGTGTGGATGCCTACTTCCCATTAGTAGAATCCATTACCCCGGCAATTATCGAAGTGGAAGAAGCACTAGTGCCCTACAAAGCAGCATTGAAAGCAATCAGTGCGCAATACGCTCAAAAGATCCTCTTCACTGAATACGGTTATCGAAGCAGAGACAAAACGGCCTTTGAACCTTGGGACGCAGATCGTTCAGGAGAGGTGAACCTCCAAGCGCAAGTAAATGCCTATGAAGGATTCTACAAAGTGTTTTGGAAAGAAGCATTCATTGCTGGGGGCTTTATTTGGAAATGGTTCCCAAATTACCAGAAAGCTGGAGGAAACGAAAACAATGGCTATACGCCACAAAACAAAGTGGTGGAGAAAATCATCCGCCAGACCTATTCAAGCAAATAACTTAGAGCTGAATGCACTCGATCAAGGCAACGTAAAGTTGTGTTAAATCTTTCTCAGCTCTTCCTGCAATTTCGAGTATTTCTGCAATGGAAACTGGCAATAAATTGTCTGGATCACATTCGTCTGTCAACACCGAGATGGCCACACACCGCAAACCCATATGGTTGGCCACGATAACTTCAGGCACTGTAGACATGCCAACAGCATCGGAGCCAATTCTGCGTAAATAACGGTACTCTGCTCTGGTTTCTAAGTTGGGCCCTGCCACTGGAGTATACACCCCTTCATGCAAAGTAATGGAGAGTTCTTGGGCAAGCTGTTTCAACAATGCATTCATCTCGGCATCGTAAGGTTGACTCATGTCAGGAAATCGCGGTCCAAATGCATCCATGTTTTTTCCACGCAGTGGGTTGTCAGGTATCATGTTGATGTGATCGTCGATCAGCATCAGGCTGCCTTTTTTAAAGTCCGGATTCACCGTACCTGCGGCATTGGAAATCAACAAGCGTTGCACACCCAATTGATGCATGACGCGGATGGGGAAGGTGATTTCCGCAGCTGAATAGCCTTCGTAGTAATGAAAACGCCCTTGCATGGCCAACACTTTTTTGCCGCCCAAATTGCCATAAATTAACTTGCCGCTGTGCGACTCTACAGTAGATACTGGAAAATGTGGAATGTCCTCGTAGGGCACTTCTTTCTCTTTTTCAATTTGCTCTGCCAAATTGCCCAATCCTGTGCCCAAGACGATGCCAATTTGTGCATCATGGATGCCTTGGCTTTCAATGTAATTCTTTGCTTCCTTAATCTGTTCTACTGTCATAATCTAATTTTTTGGCCAAGGATAGGTCGAAATTTTTACGTCATCCAGGCTGTCCAAATCTACTAATTCCTCCAACACTTCCACACGCAAGTTAAGTTCGTTTGCCCGTGCTAAGCTTTGCTCAAAAACCGCCGAAGTACTCCAATTTATCTGCTGAAAAAGTTCGGGGTAAAAACGCTTGCTGCCTAGCAAATAATAGCCCCCATCATTTGCAGGACCTATCACAAGGTCTTTCTTCGTCAAGGCCTCAAATGCCGATTCAATGATCGTTTCAGTTAAATCGTAACAGTCGCTTCCAATAATTAAAGTTGGTTGTCCTACTTTGCATACATCTTGAAAGGCGTGATGCATTCTTTCGCCAAGATCACCTGGGCATTGCAATCGTTTATTGAACAGGGAGATATTCCATGCATCCCCTTCCTCGACCTTATCAGAATAATAAAGCCATCGCTCAGCTTCCACACTGCTGCATACTTCCCTGCATTTTTGCAGCAAATCAAGGTAAATGGAAAAGGCTTTCTCATTGCCAACATCCTTGGCAAGGCGTGTTTTTACGCTCCCCAATACGGGGTTTTTCATAAATATGATAAGGTTCTTTTGCATGCTTAGGTTACAGTGCCTTGACAACTTGATCCTGCCCCAGCTGTGCAGCCATAACAGTGCTGATTGACCAAGATCTCTCTGCGAAGAAGTGCATTCATATCGAAATCATCTATGTGATGACTTGACGGTGCATCTACCTTCATCTGAAGCATTTGGTTGAAATCACAATCGTAGATGAAACCGTCCCAATCTACCGATAAGGTATTGCGGCACATCACTCCTTGAACAGCAGCTGGATTAAATGCAGTTACTAACTTTTCCATGTATTCTTCGTAGTTGCCGCTTGCGATGAGGTAATCTAAAAAACGACTAATCGGTAGGTTGGTGATGGCAAATAATTGGTGAAACTCAATGCCGAAATCTCTGTTAAGATTTCGTTTGAATTCTAGTTCCAAGGCTTCTTGGCCTCCAGGTAAGAATGCTCCTGCAGGATTGTACACCAAATCCAATTGCAATCTGCTGCCTTCTTTTCCATAACCAACAGTATTGAGCATTTTCAAGGCTTCAATGGATTTGTCAAATACGCCGTCTCCTCTTTGTGCATCTGTTTTCCCAGATTGGTAATATGGTAAAGAACTGACTACATGGACGTCATGGGCTTTAAAAAAGTCCGGTAAGTCATTGTACTTTGGGTTGGCTTTAATGATGGTGAGGTTGGAGCGAACAATGATTTCCTTCACCCCTATCTTGTGCGCACTTTCAACAAACCATCGAAAGTGAGGATTCATCTCTGGTGCGCCCCCTGTAAGGTCAATGGTTGGTATTCCAGTTGCCTCAACAATGTCCAAACAACGTTGGAGGTGCTCCTTCGACATGATTTCTTTGCGGTCGGGACCTGCATCTACATGGCAATGCTTGCACACTTGATTGCACATATAGCCCACATTGATCTGGAATATCTCTGTTTTCGTTGGGCGCAATGGAAAAGCAGCTAAGTTTTCCAACTGCTCCTTGAAGGAGGGCAATGTGCCATTGAAAGGAGCTTTTTCGAAGACCTTCAGTTGATTTTCAATCTCAGCGAGCTGATCTCCCCTTGCCTTTAGTGACTTTATCATTCAAATACCGTTGGAGAATTACATTGAAATCTTTTTCACCTTGTTCATCATCTGCACACCATGAACGAGAGAGGCTCCACCGCGTATGGCTGCTGCAACATGTACAGCCTCCATCATCATAGCTTCGTTGGCTCCCTTTTGAACAGAATCTTCAGAATAAGCGTCAATGCAGTAAGGACATTGAATGGCATGTGAAACAGCCAACGCAATCAATGATTTTTCTCGTGCAGTTAGTGCACCTTCTTTAAAAACTTCGCCATAATAATCAAAGAATTTTTCGCCTAGTTTAGGTTCAAATTCGCTGATTTCACCAAACTTCTTCAGGTCTTTGGGGTCGTAATAGGTTTCCATTGTCTTCTTTTATTGTGAGTTTAAATTCCAGTCGTATGCTTTGTAACTGATCTGTGCATTGGAATTAATGTCGATTTCAGCATATTGATTCAAGAAATCAATCACACTTCCTTTCATTGAAAAATCATCTTTGTACCATTCAAAAAGCTTAGAGATTTTAATGCGCTCTTTTTGCAAGCTGTTTTTGGATGCATTGTTGATAAAAGATTTACTTAACTGATTCAACTGCTTTTCCAATAAATCAGCACTAAAGGCTTTGTTGTACAATTTTGGGCAAGAGATCGAGGCGCAATTGACTGCAAAATGAATCCGTGGATCCTTGTAATTCTTTCTTAAAATGTCATGTTCGATGTCATTTAAGCTGTATTCTTGACCGTCTATTTTGATGAATTTAAGGTCCCAAGCCTTTCCATTGTTCACCTCCATAATGGATTTCAATGGGTAATGATTGAGAATCAACTTTACCGTAAAAGCGTTGTAGGCATTGATCCAATAGGCCATTGTTTCATTCTTCGTCCAATCATTTTGAGGAGGAAGCGCAGCCAATTCTTTCAGATAGCTGTCGAGTTGAGCAATGTTTTGCTTCATGCCCTGATAATTGACTTGACCAGATGCACTCACATGCTTTTGTAGCAATTGATTCCATTGTTGATGATCAACTTTCGCATGCATAATTGCTTTTGACTCTTGAAAAAGTGCTGCGACAAAGAGTAAAAGGTAAATCAGTTTTTTCATGATGAATCTATTATGTATCAAAACTAACGAAAGCTTGAAAGAGAATATTTCAAAAGTTGTAGGCTGCTTGACAAAGCCCTACTCTAACTGCCCATTTCTTGAAAAAGAGGTTTCAAGCTTGCATACGTATAGGGCACAAGACTGTTCATCTTGGATCGCTCAACCCATTTCACTTCCTCAATGCCCTCTTCCTTTTGAGGCTTGGGTTGACCAAAATCCTTGGTGCTCATTTTAAACCAAAAAGTTTCCTTCATCACCAACTGATTGTCCCCATCTTCATAAATATGATACGTCGAAGGCAAGGAGGATTCGATTTTAAGTTCAGTGACATTGCATTCTTCTTCTACTTCTCGTAAAGCACACAAAGAAGGGTTCTCCTCTTTTTCCATTTTTCCTTTGGGTAAATCCCATTTATTCAATCGATGAATCACCAGAAATTGTTTCTGATGCTCAACGACACCTCCAGCTGCGACAATATATTTCAAATGCTGCTTCAGCATTGAAATCAAGTCATTGGACTTGACTCCAACGAGATTCAGTGTGAATGCTTGCTCCTTTTCTCTAATGAAGAGTTTAACAAGGGCTAGGATCTCCTCTGCATTTGCATCGAACAAGCTCAATCGGTTGATATCTTGTTGATGAAATTCTACAAAATCAACACACTGAATAAGGTGGTCGTTGATAAAAACTTGATACTTTTGTTCCATGCACGTTAACGAAGAAATAGCAAGACAAGTAGCTGATTTTTTATTGCAAATTAAGGCAATTCAACTCAATAAAGTAGCCCCCTTTCAATGGGCTTCAGGTTGGTATTCGCCTATCTATTGCGACAATAGGAAATCACTTTCATATCCAAAAGTAAGGACCTTCATCCGACAAAAGTTTGTGGAGACAATTCAAGAAAATTTTGGGCAAGTAGATGTCATTGCCGGCGTTGCTACCGGAGGCATTCCTCAGGGTGCATTGATTGCTCAAGAAATGGAACTTCCATTCATTTATGTGCGTTCATCGTCTAAGGGCCATGGATTGCAAAATCAAGTAGAAGGAGTTGTTGAAGCTGGACAGCGTGTCGTGGTTATTGAAGATTTGATTTCTACTGGCATGAGCGGCCTCAAGGCCGTCGATGCACTGAGAGCTAAAGGATGTCACGTCGCAGGAATGGTGGCCATTTTTACTTATGGCTTTGAACTTGCTAAAAAGAATTTCCAAGACCATCAATGTCCTTTATACACTTTAAGCGACTACGATCATTTAATCGATGAAGCCCTTACCCAAGGTTATATTAATGAAGAGGATGTGGCCTCATTAAAAAAGTGGCGTACCAATCCTGAAACTTGGGGGGTAACCGTATGACGGTTATAGAAACCAAAAAGGGCATCTCTCCCAATCCAATAGACAAGCTCTACGGCTTTTTACTTGACATGAACAATTTTGAAGCCTTAATACCAAAGGACAAGATTGAAAAATGGAGTGCTACTGAAGAGCAATGTGAATTTACCATCAAAGGAATGGCGAGAATTGGATTAATACGAGTAGATCAGACTCAATCGACGATGATCAAAATAGAGTCCTTTGGAAAAGTTCCGTTTGACTTTAGCCTTCACATTGAAATGTATCCTGTTGATGATAATCACACAGAAACGCAAATGATTTTCAAGGGTGAGATTAATGCCTTCATGAAAATGATGGTGGAAAAGCCACTGACCAATTTCTTCAATATGCTAGTTGACAAGGCAACTGAGCTTAGTCTATAAATACAAGACTATTCAAATCATAGGCAAAAGTTCCTGCAGCCGACTTTAGCCACAACAATCCATCTGTATCCACTTTTTCTATAAAAGCGCTGAACATTCTACCTTTATGCTCAAAACGCATGCCTCGGCCTCTTCCGTAGAGGGCGTTGTGATAATCTTGATCAATTGTATCAAGCGCATTCAACTGGTTTAAGCGATGTAGAATGGATTGGACTGCATCTTCTAACACCTCCTTAAAATCAAGAATTAATTCTGTCACCGTAAACAGCGATGTTGCTTTTCGTTCAAATTCTGGAAACTTAGATTGATTCACATTCAGTCCAACACCAATGACCGCATTTTGAATACGATCCCCAGCAATGGAATTTTCGATGAGTATTCCTGCTATTTTTTCATTGCGAACAAGGATGTCGTTTGGCCATTTAATTTTTACCTCTTGCACCTGTCTCTTATACACATCTCCGAGCCCACGAGACTAGGCATGATCT
>OJGX01000695.1_pt1 | contig 15391 bp, 15 predicted proteins | sample 1594661 | NCBI WGS metagenome assembly OJGX01 (sample SAMN05416839, study PRJEB24817) | seawater metagenome | isolation source: Sea water | place: Canada:Atlantic | collected 2013-07 | reverse complement strand
GAGATCATGCCTAGTCTCGTGGGCTCGGAGATGTGTATAAGAGACAGATTAAGTAACTATCCTAAATTTGAAGATCACGTTCCACCTGATATTATCTGTAAAATAATTCAATCTATTAACACTAAAGAAATCAAGGGTTGCTTCAGTGCTGCAATGCACAACCTAAATAGTTCTTCTACAAGAAGTCCTTATGCTGGAGGTGATATAGAAAGAAACAAAGCAAGTTATTATTACAAAATATCAGATAATCTAAATAATCGATTTCCAATTGTTTCAGAAATATTTCAATCTATTGGTCGCGGATTTGAAAATGATTCAAAACGACAAGATGATGAAGGTAGAATGACACGTTTAGATTATTGATTGAAAATTCCTGGAGTAAATTTTTAGTTTAATATTTCTTAATTACTGTTATTTACTTTTTAAAAAAATGAGCAGATAAAAATTGTAATACCTTTCTATTATTAAGGCAAAGTTGGTTTTCTTGGGCGTGTCCCTCCTCCTTCGCTTTGGCTAATTCGAAGTCGGGTCGGGCTATTCGTTCATACTCCTCGCTTCGCTGTGGGGTAACCACTTCTATCCCTCACGCTGCTTCAAATAAATAAAGCTGAAAAAGCTTTACCTATTTGTTCGCATGACTTAAGCGGTATGTAAGAGTTGATCTTTTACTTAAAACGTAAAAGTCCAACACTTACATGATTTTATAATTTATTTTTTTCTTTCCCTCCCTTTAAGAGAGAAACTGTTAAACAGCTGCGCTATTTAACATAACAAAGTACATTATAGGACAAAAGCATATATATTGTTTTGATTATAAAGGTGTTGCTTTGGTCAACCTGCCTGCCGCAGGCTGGCTATAATGGATATTATGTTTGCGCTCGTTCCTCGCTTGCTTTGCTTTTGGCAGCAATGCCTAGTCCTGCACCTTTTGAGATTTAGCAATTGCACGATAAGCTCAGCACCTTTGTTTTTAATCGATTGGTGCTATTTTTTTTTGTTGAACGCATGTTTTACAACTTCATTAAAACTAATTGTATATCCAATTTGCCAGTACATTAAATCATCTTCGCTGTATCCTATATTGTCAAATAATATCCATCTGAAATGGATGCCATTGGTCCGATCATCAGATGGGTAGTAGTTCAGTATCGCTTCCGGATTAAATACTCCGACCGATTTCCCTTTAATTCGATCTCCAGGTAAATTGTTTAAACTACCAATTTGTATCAGGCGCGGAATCAATTCAACGCTTAAATATTTTGAAACAATAGGAATTTCCCATTTTGGTTCCAAGTAAAAACTATGTGTATTAATGCTCTTTCCACCAAAATTATCTGACGGATCATCTACTCTTGTACTGTTTAATTGATATCCAACGTTTAGATCAAAGTGGAACATATTGTCATAATGGATGAAACTGATATCAAAGCTCAATTGTCTATAGGATCGTGCAATAATTTCCGTTAAGTTGATATTTTCTTTGCTTAAGTCACCTACTAAAGTGTCGTATTGACTATCAAATTTGTTTGAGTTAAACCTAACCTTAGCATGATTGCCAATAACTATTGGCCAACGATGATTTATATTCCTTGAAACAAGGTTCGTTTTAAGCGTTAAATCGGTTTGTATAATTCCAAAGGATTCACTTACGTTATCTGCTCCAGTATATAAACTTCCTTCGATGTTGGTTCCAATTCCCCAATCTCTTTTAAGTTCAAGTTTATGGGTTGAGGCATCGTCGGCTTTAAAGAAATGAATCACATTTTGAGGATATACTGCACTGTTAACTGATATAAAGTTCAATAAGTCACTCAGTTTAATTCTGTATCTCTTAAAATTTGGATTTTCACAAACAAGATAGCTTCTATCCCAAAATTTTGTATTTCCATTCGTGATGGATTGTGGGAATCGGTTCGAAAAGACTACTTCAACCTCTGCATCAATCTTGGGATGACTTAAGGTGGTATATAGCTTAATGTCCTTTATGTAGCCATGTTCTATCTCAATCCTCACTTCACTTATCTGTCTATAAATTGATTCGTAAGTCAAGCGTTTATTGAGTATATGTCTCCCTTTGTTATTAACACTCTCTTTATCAGTATCTTCAAAGGTAAGTTCAACCGGCACCTTTTTGTAATCATAAACGCTTAGGGTACCTATCAACAATTCTTTTTTAACTCTTTCAGCCTCCATTATGGATACCACTTTTTTGGCAATTTGATCCGACATGCTCTCCTCCTTTTCTTCTTCGCCTTCGTCATCACCCTCTTCTTCAATTTCATCACTAGGCAGTGGATTTTCTTCTTCGCCTACAACAACTGGCTCGCTATTTGGTGCATTTTGAACAGGCGGTACATTTTCAAGATTACTGCCTTCGTTGGTGACAATGGTATTTCCTTCTTGACCTATAAGGCAGTGAGCAATAAAGATACAGAGTACGAATAAGCTGTTTTTCATGGCATTGATTTTTAGTAGAATGCCAAACCTAAAAGAATAATTGCAGAGAAATAAGCGTATAAATACCTATTTTTTGAGGATGTTAAAAACTTTTATCTAAAGTAAACTATGAGATAAGATCCCCTACTCCTCGTTAAGTTAGATTTCTAGCCTATGGGTCAATGGAGTATTGAATATCCGCTCATTCTTAGGTTTTCCATGCTTTTAGCTAGAATTGAAGATTAAATTCAAACGTTGCGAGGGATGCAGTGTTTTCCTGCATCTAAGCTACAAACATAATAAATTGATGGTGAAGAAGTTCTCAATCTTATTTGCTTTGCATTTGTGCAATCTATACCATATATTCCCAACGGTATTTGGTCAAATTCGGCTATTGCTATTCTAAAGATTAATCCAACATCAAGTCATTACTATACCTTTGATTTTGATCCTCTCTGCATAAACATTTTGCAGAAGCTCTTTCTAGAATATCCTTGCTGGAATTGTTGGAATTTTGTATGTATTCGATGATGTTCTCAAAACTATGGTACTTTTTGACGAATAATTTTCTGATGCCATAAAACTTGATTGCTAAAGGCTTTGTTTTTACTAAAATTTTACTGAGACAAATTCGATAGTAGTGCCCAACATGCTCTAACTGCCCACTTGCAGTTTTCCCAGCTCTGGGTACATAATCTCTGTAATTAATTATGTTATGAATAATGGCACCATTTACTTGATTGAATTGATCATATTCACTTTGATCTACCTGGGATATGGACATAGGTGGTGAGAATGTATAAGTTCCTGAATAGTTAGAATCTGCCGTCTTTAAGGGTTCAATAATTAAAGTTGCCAATCCTGCGCCAAGCGAATGTCCGCAGGTATATAGTGGGACAGCCTTCCAATTTTCATGACCACCTTCAATCATTGCACTTTCTAGATCATTGAAAAGCCCTTTATCCATTGTTTTTTTCAACGCTTTTCTAAAACCTGCATGCCCCGATGGCATATTGTACCAACTGTTATCTTGCTCATTTTTATCATCAGGGTTTTTATAGGCACGAAATTTCATGTCTACATAAAGATCATTTTTAAAGGGACTGAATTCAGTGCCTCTAAAGCTAAGTATCGAATAAGTATTGGTTGTAAAAATGATGTATTGTGTTCCTGAGCTATTCTTTTTATCGTAAAATTTTATTGAAACATTAGATTTGGGAAATGCGCTCTGAAATTTAGTTTCGGCAAATTCAATATCTTTTTTGCTGTAATATGCCAAGTAAGAAAGTTTCCCCATGATAATTGCATTGTTCTGATCATACACGTCCATTTGAGGACTTAAACCTTCAGGATCAAACAAGAAATACCATTCAGCCTTGTCCAATCTTTTATCTTCTGCCCTTACATATATGTTGGCCAATAACAATAGAAATAGTATGAATTTCTTAGTCATAAGTTCTAATATTTATTTGAGGTCAATTTATTAAATGGCAATATAAAACAACAGAGTATAAATACTCATATTTAGAAAGTTGGTCAATTTCAGTCAAAGAGATGAATCAATCAAACGAATTTCCTTCAACGCAGCATTGTAGCAGGCTGAAATCATTTTATTTCGATCAAACGGATTTCTGAATGCGATTGTTTTCTACAGCCAAAGCATGGAAGGATTATCTTTATCTCCTTGACAATTGGCCAATTCATTCAGTTTGAAAAAAATATTCAGTCTTCTTCTCTTAGCCATACAATTGGCCTTATTTATTTACGGCCTGGTCAATTTTGTTTTTGAAACCTACTACTTTATGGGCTTCGCCCTCCTGCTCTACCTCTTCTTTTGTGTAGCTGTTTCCTTTCTGCTTTGGGCTGTTTTGTTCACGATCTCTCATTTGTTCAAACTCAAAAACCCCGCCAATTACTTTTTGCTGAAAGGAACGATGATCATGTGGGCCGCAGTCATTGCATTTATTTTTATTGCCACAGCCCTTTGGATCAAAGGCATTGAAAATGACCAGCAGGAATTGACTGATGAGATCAAGGCATCGGAAAAAAGTAGGATATTGAATGCCTTGACTAGTGCGGAGGAATATAGATTTATTGGCTATGATGATGTCAGAAAGGATTGGTTGATTCAAGATGCCGCTGGAGACACCCTTTTTATTGATGTGCATACCACAGAAGATCTTGCACTGTATGAGTTTGATGGCAAAAGAGATACTGTGCAATTGATTGAGCACGCTTTTGAACGCCTGAAGCCCTTTATGAACCCAGACAGCATCGCAGCACTGAAAAACCATTTGCTAAAGGGAAGCTATTGTGTGCGGCCTGAAAATAAAAAGACAGTGCAGATCACGATACCATGCAGCGACTATCCCTTTCCAAATTACTCAGTGATCATTTATTATGGTCCTTATGCTTTTAGAAGAAAAAAGGGAATGGTCATGAGCTTAAGTCTATCGGCAGAATCTCGATAAACTTTGTGGCACATTTCAGTTAAAATAATATTTCTTCTTTTGCGAGGGATGCAGTCTTTTTCTGCATCTAAACAAGTAAACATTATACATTGATGATGAAGAAGTACCTAGTCTTATTGCTGTGCATATGCGCATTCAGCAGTATGTATGCCCAACGCCCTGGCGGTGGACCCGAAACCATGATTGCGCGAGAGAAGCAAGCAGTCCTAGACAAGATCACAGACCTTTCTGAGGACCAAAAAATGTTGTTGGACGGCATCTACGATGAATTTGGTGTGAGCCTCAGAGAACTGTTTGAAAACAGAACTCCTGGAGGCAGCAGAGAAGGCATGCGGGAGAAATTTCGTGCATTGCGCACGGAAAAAGATGATTTAATCAAAGATGTGCTCAAGGAAGAGCAATACACCATCTATGAAAGCATTGCCACCCAACGCAGAGAGCGCAGAGGCAACCCACCACCGAACAGCATGGAAGAATGAAGCAGTTTTTGAATTTAAAGGACTTCTTCGCCCTGCTCTTGCTATTGTCTATGAGCACTCAATTGAATGCTCAAGTTGAATCCCTCAATCTGCGTGGCAGCATTGTGAGCCAGAAAGATGGCTCTCCATTGCCCGGTGCTACGGTAATGATGATCAACATAAAGGACACCAGCCGTTCAAAATACCTCTCTGCCAATGCAGACGGCACATTTTTATTTGAAGGCTTGGAAAAGGCCTTTTACCGTTTGAAGATTTCGAGCATTGGCTATAAATCCTTCGAAAAGATTATTCGGTTGCAATTGGCGGACAATGACATCGGTGCGATATCCATTGCAGAAGATGTGGTGGCCTTGAAAGAGGTGCAGATCGAAGAACAAATTGCGCCTGTGCAACAAAAAGGAGACACCACCCAATACAATGCAGCGGCCTTTAAAGCAAACCCTGATGCCACTTCGGCTGATCTTGTGAAAAAAATGCCAGGCATTACCGTGGATCAAAGCGGCGTAAAGGCCAATGGAGAAACCGTACAGCAGGTGCTCTTGGACGGCAAACGCTTTTTTGGACAAGATCCTTTACTGTCCTTAAATACTGTTCCTGCAGAAATGGTGGACAAAGTATTGGTGTACGATGAACAAAGCGAACAGAGCAAATTGACTGGATTTGATGACGGCAATACCATCAAGACTATGGACCTGATTACCAAAAGCGGCAAGAAAAACGGACAATTTGGAGAGCTGTATGCCGGTGCAGGCACCGATGAACTCTACAAAGCAGGCGGAAGTGCCAACTCCTTCAATGGAGATCAACGCATCACCGTTTTGGCCATGAGCAACAACATCAATCAGCAAAATTTCGGACAGGAAGATTTGGTGGGCTTGGCCGGCAGCGGCGGAAGAGGCGGTTTTCGTAGAGGTGGCAGCAACAGTTTCATTACCGGTGAACAAAGCGGCATTACGCAAACCAATTCTGTGGGCATCAACTTTACAGATCAGCTCAGCAAAAAACTGAGCATTGAGGGCAGTTATTTCCTCAACTCCACAGACAATGCACAAGATGAAAACTTGAGTCGGGAGACCTTTTTGAATGAACGCAGCCAGTTTTACCAAGAAAACAGCCGCTCCCGAACGGAGAATGAAAACCACCGTTTAAACTTGCGCTTGGACTATGACATGGACGACAACAACAAGCTCTTGTTGCGCAGCAGTCTTAGCGTTCAAAACCAAACAAGCGCTGATTTTACCAATGGCCTCACCTTTTTGGAGGGTGGCACGCTCTTGTCTGCGGTCGACAACCTTTACAAAAGCACAAATGAGTCCTACAACATCAACAACCGCTTGATCTACCAACACAAATTCAAGAAAATTGGAAGAACCCTTTCTTTGAGTGTCAACCAAAGCACCACACCATCCAAACAAGACATCAATTTTCAGGATTTTCAGAACGACTCCCTCATCAATTATTTGACAGATGCGAAGAATCAGCAGTATCAAACCAGTGTTACATATACAGAACCTGTGGGTACTTCGGCTCAATTGTCGGCGAAGTACGAATACAAGACTGCCCAACGTGCATCAGACATTTCTGTTTTTGGAGAAGACGAAGAAGGGAAAACGGAATTCGCTAGCGGCCTGTCCAATAAATTCAATAGCGATTATTCCTATCATCAACCTAAGATCAGTTACTCTTACAACCGCATTGGAACCAACATTGGGATAGATTTAGGCTTTCAGCAGGCTGTCTTGAAGAATGAAGTTATTCTCCCTTTAGAAGTAAACACCAAGAATACCTTTTCATCCCTTCTCCCTTCTATCCGCGGTCGCCTAGAACTCAGCCAAAAAACACGTTTGTATGCACGCTACAGCACCTCTACCACAGAGCCGAGCATCAGTCAATTGCAGAATGTCATCAACAATACCAATCCACTGTTTATCAACCTTGGAAATGAGAACTTGAATCAGACCTATTCGCAGTCTTTGCGCTTGGGCGCACGCTATGTGAACTCTGAAAAGAACATCAGCTTGTCGAATTTCAGTAGCGTTCAAAACAGCTACAACTACATCACGGACAACACATCTGTCTTGCGAAAGGATTCCACCATCAACGGCATTTTGATTCAACGTGGAGCGCAATTGACTGCGCCAGTGAACTTGAATGGCTATTGGTCGGCACAAAACAACACCACCTTCGGGATTGCAGTGCCACAGATAAAAAACAACATCAATGCCTCTTTGAATGTTAGGTATGTGAGAACACCTGGCATGCTGAATGAGCAAGTCAATTATGCCAACACCTACTCTGCTGCTTTGCGTTTGGGCCTATCGAGCAACATCAGCAAGAAAATAGATTACAACCTCTATTACGAAATAGACGGAAGCCAAGTCAAGAACAGCTTGCAGGTAAACTCCAACAGCAGTTACAATACGCAAACCTTTGCCATAGAAGCGACTTTGACACTTTGGAAAGGCATTGTTTGGAGAAACGACACCTATTTTCAACGCTACTCGGCCTCCAATGCAGCCTTTAATTCTACTTACACCTTGTGGAACATGGGCATTGCGAAGAAGTTCCTGAAAAACAATCGCGGAGAGCTAGAGCTGTCGGTATTTGATCTCTTGGGGCAAAATCAAAGTTTCAGTCAAACCATCAATTCGAGGTACCTCGAAGAAGTACAAACAAAAGTCTTGCAACAGTATTTTATGCTAACCTTTACCTACAGGTTCAGTCATTTTAAGTAAAGTATTGGAAGATCGTCGGCACATCAAGGAATTACAAAAAGGCAATGAAAAAGCGCTACAATTTCTTTATGAGCAATATGCCGAAGGCATTTACAACACCATTTTAGGCTTTGTAAAAAGTCAAGAAGATGCCGAAGAGCTGCTGCAAGATGTCTTTGTGATTGTGTACGACAAAGCGGTAGATTTTAACTTTGATGCGGCCGTGAGCACTTGGATGTATCGCATTGCAGTCAACAAAAGTTTGGACTTCTTGCGCAAAAAGAAAGCCCAAAAACGCTTTGGCATTTTCACCTCCATATACCGCAAGGACGAGTCTGAAGTCCGTTCAGAATTGGTGGAAGTCGTGCATCCGGGCATTCAACAAGAACAAAAAGAGGCAACACAACTGCTGTTTAAATTGATCGACGGCTTATCGGAGAAGCAAAAAGTTGCCTTTACATTGACACAAATAGATGGCAGGCCGCAAGAGGAAGTGGCCAATATCATGGATACATCGCGGAAGGCAGTAGAGTCACTCGTAAAACGGGCCAAAGAAAATCTTAAGAAATCATTGATAAATCACAACCCTGAAAGAGGGAAGATGCAAATAAATACGTCTAAAAAGATATGAAGTCGGTACACGATAAAGTGGCATGGGCAGAAGCAGTGTTGATGTCTGCCACTGAGCTAGAAAAACAGAAGCTTCCTTCGGGAACTTATGAGAAAATCTTGAGCAAGATCCATCTGCGCAAAGCTGAAAGAACACCCCTTCGATGGGTGCAAGCTGCGGCGGCTGTATTTCTCTGTTTAATCAGCTTAGAAATATACCTGACTCAATACAATCCAGAAGAAAGCAATGCAGAGCTTGTAGAATTGATTCCAGAAAACAATAACAGTTTGTATGATGAATAAAATAACCTTTCACCGAATTATTATTGGAGCATTGATCCTGCTCAACTGCTTCTTAGTGTATCAGTTGGTGAACAAAAAGCACCACAGATGGGGCAAGAATCACCATCCCAAACATCGATTGATTGAACAATTGAATTTTGACGAAAACCAAGTGGCTGAATTTGAACAATTGATTGAAAAGCACCGAGACAAGGTCAAGGCATTGGATGCAAAAATGTCCAACACAAAGCAAGCCATATTTGAGCAATTGAGAGAGGCTCAACCCTTGGTGCAAGATTCCTTGTATCAACAAATGGGTAATCTCCAAATAGAGGTGGAAAAAGCGCATTTTCAGCACTTCTTGGCCGTTAAAGCGCTTTGTCGTGAAGATCAGTTAGCGGCATTTGAAGAATTAAGCAAAACCATCACCAAAATATTTAGCAAACACAGAAGAGGCCGAAGGTCAAGAGCAGAGAAAAGCAATTGATGGATTGAGGCGAACGTCAGCTAATTTGTCAGAGTAAGCCTTAAAATTGATTTATACGAGCGATTGAATTGCATTTAGGTATTTGCTCAAGCGATATTGCAAGGTAGTATCCAATACGACAAGTGTAAGAAACAATGCCATCAATCCAATCGACAAGCCTTTGAGGTAGTCTGTTTTAAACACAAAATAGAGCACAACAGACAGTATGATCAATGCTGCCCATATGGGTTTGAGTGTGCTGTAAGCTTTGTCTCCCCCTTTCAGGTATTCGGTTTCATGTTTAAGGGCTTCTTCTACCCCATTTTGCTCCATGAGCTGTTGCAATTTAGCCGTATGCTTGGGCCTTACAATTGCTTGCATGCCACCATAGCCTAAAAAGACGACCAACATTAATGCCATGGGAATGAGTGTTCCTTTTAAGATGGTATGTTCGCTTCTAAAAATGGCGATCCATGCAATCAAGCATGCAATGCCGATGGCGAGCATCACCTTCCCTTGAAAAACCTCTCCACTCACCCAATTCTCTGTATGTTGTATCAATTCCATGGTCAATTATTTAGTGCAAAATACTAAATGCTCAAGAATCACCCTCATGCTCGAAAGTGCATTATAAAGCATTAAGATTATAAGACGGTTAAGGAATAAAGGTAGATGAATTTGGGGAATAAAAAAGGCGACCAACTTGCGTTCATCACCTTCTTAGCATCGTATTTACAGAGGCTTATTCATTGGATGAATGCCTGCTTTATTGCCTTCGGTGTCTTGAATAAAAGGCCATCCTGAAAGAGGCATGTTAAGCTGTATAGGAAGGCAAGAAAAATTGAAAAGAGCTGCCTTCATTCGGCTTGCTGATTACCTGTATGGTAGTGTTGTGCAATTCCATGATCTTTTTCACGATGGCCAAACCAAGACCCAAGCCTTCATGTTGATGACTCTTCTTCGATTGACGGTATCTTTCGAACAATTCTACTTGATCACTCTCCTTTATTCCTGGTCCAGAATCAGAAACCACAATCTTCACATTGTCTTTGGTCGCAGCTATGTTCAGACTTACTTTGCCTTTTGAAGGCGTAAATTTCAAGGCATTGTCCATCAAGTTTTGAATGGCACGTTCTACCAAACGAATGTCAGCAAATACCAGAGGTACCTTTTCTTTGGCGGTAAACACCAACTCAATGCCTTTCTTTTCTCCAATCAGTTGATAATTTGCGATTAAGTCTGCTGCCAAATCGGTGATTGAAAAAGGTTCTTTGTTTGGTGTTACTTGCTTAGCTTCAAGCTTGCTGTATTCAAACAATTGAGCCACCAAATTGGAGAGTTTGTCGGAGCTTTCATTGATAATGTTCAGATAATGACTTTTCTCGGCCTCTGTCAATTGCTCATTTTTCATCTGCAAGGTTTCTACATAGCCTTTCAATATAGCCAATGGAGTTCTTAAATCGTGCGATACATTGGCAATCAATTCTCTTCGGAGACTGTCCACCGATTTTATCTCCTCCATATTCTGGGCAATGGTGTCGGCCATCTCATTAAAATTGTTGGCCAACACAGATAAATCACTTTTGTCAGGGTTTTCGATTCTAATTTCCATATCTCCTTCTTGAAAGCGCTTAACCGTTTGGATGACCTTTCGCAAGTTCTTGGTCAAAAACCAAATGCTTAAAAGGCCAATGATCAAGGCAAAAAGGGTGGTGAGTAATGCAGCCCCAGCACCCAATTGCATAAAATAGCTTCCAAATAAGGAGTCTGAAATTGCGGCATACTCCTGTCCAGCCAATATGATGTAGATATAGCCAGAATGTCCATCTGCTTCAAAAGCCGCTGCTGAAAAAATATTGGGGTCATTTGGATTTCTAGGATCGTCTCCCAAAACAAATTGCTGCCCATTATTGGCCAAGAAAGATGCAATAGGTTCTAGGGCAACCGTTCTAGCTGCCGCATTGGGATTGCTATGGTCCAGAACCACCGAATACAGCACCTCCCCTCCATCGTTCAATAAATACACTTCTATGCTACGGTTGACGGCCATCATGTCGTGCATCAAATCACCAAAAAGTGCTTTGTTTACACTTCCATCTTCTAAAAAAGGAGAATCGTTTTGAAACTTTTCTTCAATCAAATGATCCGCCAAGGAGATGTTGAGCTTTTGTGCACTTTCTTGGAAGTGTTTCTCAGAAAAATAGACTGTAGTAAGCACAAAGGATGCCCCCATAAAGAGGAGCAATAGAAAAAAGCTAATGCTCAATTTGAGGATAAGCTGATTGCCTAACGTTTTGGTTTTCATTTTATTCTTCGTTGAATTTATACCCTATCCCCCATGTGGTCATAATGAATTGAGGATTGTTCATGTCTGCTTCAATTTTGGCTCTTAAGCGGTTAATGTGTGAATTGACAGTATGCTCATAGCCATTAAAATCATAGCCCCAAACCAATTTTAATAGATCAGAACGGCTATAGCTTTTACCTGGATGCGACGCCAATATGACAAGCAATTCAAATTCTTTGGGCGAAAGCTCCACACGCTTATCGCGCACGATCACTTTCCGCATTTCAATGTCTATGCTCAGCGTTTGAAAGTTGAGAATGCTTTTTGTTTGCACTTCTGTTTTTTCTTGGCTCGACAGTGTTCGTCTAAAGATCGCTTTTACTCTAGCGATAAACTCACGAACACTGAAAGGTTTGGTAATGTAATCGTCTGCTCCCATTTCTAAGCCAAGCACTCGGTCTATTTCTTCAGATTTGGCAGTGAGCATGATGATGGGAACTTTGGATTGTGCGCGAAGCTGTCTGCACAACTCTATACCATCCATCTCGGGCAAGCTAATGTCTAAAATAACAAGGTCAGGTGTATCATTCAATGATTTATGCAATCCAGTTTTGCCATCAGTTGCTTTGATGACCTCGCAATCTAAATCTTTGAGGTGAATTTCCAAGAGGGTGACAATCTCTGGATCGTCCTCAACAATTAACACTTTCTTCATTCTTTATCTAATTCATTGCAAGAAAACACAAAAAGTATCACAGAACTTTAACAGATTGATACCATTTTAAAACAAAGTAAATACTGTGTTTGCGATTCAATTGACCTCTGGAAGACATTTCGAATCATTTTATTGATTTTAAGGAGTTTAAAAATGCTATAGAAACGTTAACTCCTTGTGAGTCTTTGGCAATAAGCTCAGAATACTTTTGACCCATAAACTTTTAAAAACACAGTTATGAAGATTAACATCTCTAAAACAACGGCCTTTACAAAAAGGCACAACATCAACTTAATCGTACTTGCTTTTGCTGGCATAAGCCTTATGGCAAGTTGCAGCGACGACGATGACGATGAACCAAGTCCAACAGTCACGACTCCTACACCTGCTGCCAATCTTAACATCAACTTGAGTGGGCTCGAAGATCTAGGTACGAGCTATGCTTATGAAGGTTGGATCATGGTCAATGGAACTCCCATAAGTACCGGAACCTTTACTGTTGATGGCAATGGTCAAGCATCAAAAACAGGCTTTAATGTGGATCAAACTCAATTGGATGCAGCCACGAAATTTATATTAACGCTAGAGCCTGTTCCAGACAACGATCCTGCTCCTTCTGACCAAAAATTGATTGCAGGTGATTTTACTGGAAATTCTGCAACCATTTCTACTTCAGTTGCACCTGCATTGGGTGATTTTTCGAATGCTGCTGGTTCTTACTTTCTAAGAACACCCACGGATGAAACAGGCACCAACAATGGAAATGATGAAAATGGCGTATGGTTTGGCATTCCAGGAATGCCTCCAACTGCTGGCTTTACATTGCCTACCTTACCTACTGGTTGGGCGTATGAAGGTTGGGTAGTTACTTCTGCAGGACCAATATCAACAGGGACTTTTACTACCTTTAACGTAAGCGATGCTTCAAATATGTTCTCCGGTACAGCAGCCAATGCAGGACCACCTATTCCAGGTGAAGATTTCTTCAATAATGCTCCCGCTGGTCAAACATTTCCCTTGGATGTGAGGGGTAAAACAGTCGTCATTTCAGTGGAACCAGTTCCAGACAATTCGCCCATGCCTTTCCTCTTAAAACCCTTATTGAGTGTAGTTGATGCAAACGCAATGACGGCACCTACAAGCCATTCTTTTGGACAAAATCTAGGCACATTGCCTACAGGAACAGTCAATAGATAAACTGTGATTTCTTTTAGTTTTGGTTGAGTGAGCCCTTCATCGTTTGATGAAGGGCCTTTTTGTATTGATTGAATAGAGTAAGTCAATTGTAGATAGACAAAATGAAAAAAGGTGACCAACTAGCGTCAATCACCTTCATATTCTTATGCGAAAGGCTCTATCCGTTGGAATGAATGCCAACTTTATTGCCTTCAGTGTCTTGCATAAAGGCCATAAAACCATGTTCTCCAATAGGAGTTTTGGGCATGAGAACCTTACCTCCTGCTGCTTCTATCCTTTCCAAGACTGGATCCATATTGGGGTCTGCATTTAAATAGACTAATGTACCTTCCATTGAAGGCGTATGCATTTCACTTTTGGTTACGGCTCCATTGGCCTTGCCACTGCCTGGCGTCCAAGGAAACATAGCGGCTTCCATGCCATCCATTTCCATATCGCCCATGCTAATGTCAAAAATAGTTTCGTAAAAGGTTTTGGCTCTCGAGAGGTCTGTTGCTGGTATTTCGAACCAGTTGAGGGAATTGCTGTCTGCGTTCATTGTATATTGTTTTATAATTAGATCACAAATCTAGTGCAGTTTTTGACACAAGGAAGGGTGTATATCCGCCATCATAAGGTGTTGTTCGGGCCATAACATTGCCTTAACTTTGCTTGTAAATTTTGGTCATGAAACACGTCAGCATCATTGTTCCCAATGGACAATCCATTTTGAGTTCCATAGTTGGAGCCTATAAAGTATTCAATGCCGTCAACGGTCAACTCATTCAATCTGGGCAATCGCCACAGTATGAGGTAGAGTTGGTAGGGATCACTGATAATACCCAATTGTATGAAGGCGCCTTTCAGGTAAAAGCACACAAACACATCAATGAAGTCAAAAAAACAGACCTGATCATTGTCAGTACCATCACGGGTGATTTGGCAAAAGAAATCAATAACAATGCTGAATTTATTCCTTGGATCAAGGAACAACGCATATTGCACAATGCTGAAGTCGCTAGTTTGTGCACTGGAGCCTTTTTATTGGCATCTACCGGTTTGTTGAATGGCAAGTCTGCCGCTACCCATTGGGCGGCTCATGAAGCCTTCTTGCGCATGTTTCCTCAGGTTGAGCTTCTTCCAAGTAAGATAGTAAGTGAGGACAATGGCATCTATACCAGTGGTGGCGCCTATTCCTTCTTGAATCTCCTCATTCACCTCGTAGAGAAGTACTCTGGGCGTGAAATGGCTATCTGGTGCGCCAAACTGTTTGAAATAGAGTTTGATCGCAGCAATCAACAGCAGTTTGCAATTTTTCAAAGACAGAAAGACCATGCAGACGAAGCGGTGAAAAAAGCACAAGACATAATCGAAGAAAAGTTTGCCAACAAACTGAACATCGATTATCTGGCAGATCAAGTGGCCATCAGCCGCAGGAATTTTGTACGCCGATTCAAGAAAGCCACATTCAACACGCCTTTTGAGTACATACAACGTGTGAAGATGGAAGCTGCCAAGAAAAAGTTAGAGACAACAACCCAAAACATTGCGGAAGTGATGTTTGCCGTTGGGTATAACGATGCCAAAGCCTTTCGAAATGCCTTTAAAAAACACAGTGGCCTTACGCCCATAGAATACAGAGAAAAGTACAATCGAGAAATGGCTTATGCTTGACAAAAGGGCTTCGGGAGCTTAGGAAGGTAGTGAAGCTGTCTCTTATACACATCTCCGAGCCCACGAGACTAGGCATGATCTC
>OJGX01000682.1_pt1 | contig 15625 bp, 15 predicted proteins | sample 1594661 | NCBI WGS metagenome assembly OJGX01 (sample SAMN05416839, study PRJEB24817) | seawater metagenome | isolation source: Sea water | place: Canada:Atlantic | collected 2013-07 | reverse complement strand
GCTTGCGGTAGCATTGCGTGAAATCGGACGGGTCGAACGGACGCTGTTCATCATCGACTGGCTGCTGGACGCCGACATGCAACGTCGCGCCCAGATCGGCTTGAACAAGGGCGAAGCACATCACGCCCTCAAGAATGCGCTGCGTATTGGCCGCCAAGGTGAAATCCGCGACCGGACAAGTGAAGGGCAGCATTTCAGGATGGCTGGGCTGAATCTGCTCGCCGCGATTATCATTTACTGGAACACCAAGCACCTCGGGCAGGCAGTCGATGGCCGCCGCCGCGATGGACTGAATTGCACACCAGACCTTCTGGCGCATATCTCACCCCTCGGATGGGCCCACATCCTGCTCACTGGCGAATACAGATGGCCCAAAAGATGACCAAACGGCCTTAGCGTACTATTCTGCCCCCTCCGGCATCAGACCTCTTTGAGACGCTCGACCTCGTCACATCTAGGTCGTTCAACCCTACGGGTTTTCAGTAATGGAACCGCAGTTGCGCAATCTCTAGGCTTTGGCCATCGCCAGCTCCACTGACCCGGTAGACCATTCGATCTTCCTGAGAAATTCGCCGGGACCACCAGCCAGTCAAATCGCCCTTCAAAGGTTCCGGCTTGCCGGTTCCCTTGAAGGGGGTCCGCTTGCACTGCTTGATCAACTCGTTGATCCGGTCGCGTACCTTATCGTTGGTGTTGACCCAGTATTGATAGTCTTCCCAGGCCTGATCGGAAAAAACCAGCTTCACTCGGTCAGCTCACGCTCTTCGCCAGTTCCAGCATCGAGTTGCGCGATCGACGCGCGCAAGCGAGATGCGTTTTTCGGTGTGGACAGGAGGTGCAACGTCTCGTTGACGGCGTTCCAAGTGTCCAAGGACACGACCACAACGGACTCGCCCTTCTTGCGCGTCACGACAACTTCCTGCTTGTCGTGGATCGCTCGATCCATGACGCCCTTCAGTTGAGCTCGTGCGTCTGAGTAGGTCATAACATCCATGTCGACTCTCCTTTGTCTCCCTCTATATGTACAACATTAAGTACAAGTAAAGGGGTGGTACAAAGGCGGCAGTCAATTTCATGGAGAATTTACGAGAGAGAAAGGGCTCACATGGATGACATCGTTACCCGCCCCGCAAAGGAAATTTCTCGCGAGGAACTTTACGAACTGGTCTGGCAGACCCCCATGAGCAAGCTTGGCGCTCAACTCGCGACGAACGGGCCAGGCTTGGCCGCTCTTTGTCGAAAGCGCCAAGACGGAAAAATCGCATTCTATCCGAACCGGTCACAACCGTTAGACCCACCCATGAAGGGCGAAACGCAGTTTTGGGACCACGTAGGGAGGGCGTAGCCCGACCGGAGGGGTCCCAAAACTGCGTTCTCATCCTGATTGACGCTGCATTCTCATCTTGTTTGTCGCGCAGCAGAAGTGAATCGCACCAAGGAAAATCATCAGGGCAATTCAGGCGCAGGAGTATATCCAAAAACCAAAATAAACGGGAGGCTCCCTGTTGTGGGGGAACAGATATGTGGAACCTCCCAACTCCCCGCGCGTCGCTGCAAAACCATGCGCGAGGAGTATTCTTTTAAGCTAAGTCATTAAGGAATCCGATACGAAACCCAAAACTAGGCCTTTGAAAATATGACTCAGAAAAAGGCCGCATAGGGCCAACAAGAAAATTGTTCAAAAACAGGGTCAATGTCCATTTAAATTTCAGCAGAGATCAAAGGCTGATTAAGCCGCCCGCAAACTATGATTAGCATTTTAGTCGCCAGGAGATTTAGACACGGACAAGCTTTTTTGACTGTTCCAATTGTCCAAACTCTGCAGGTGCGCCATGATAACACCCATCAACCCACTGCGAACCCATGCAGCCAAAGTTACATCGTCAAGAGCCGCAAGTTTTTCGGCATCCACAACTTGAAGGTCTGTGACCGTACCAAGAAGTTTTCCACCTTCTTCAACTTTGTAGACTTTTGGAACCAAAATATCTGCGTCCTGTAATGGTTTAAGGAGCGCTTCTGTATTGATCAGTTCTTTTTGAAAATCTGTTAGGAAGGTGCGTGCTCGATCTACAGCACCACCTGTGGGAATTGACCCATCTTTAAAAAGAACCTCGCCATCCGCATTCGTGGAAATTCGGTCCTTCACAATCATGATAAGATATTCGCCCACTTCTTTCTTTTCACCCATGACAAATGGAAATCGGCGTATATGAGCGGGTATGTAGCGGGCCGACCACTGGTTTTCTTTGTCGAGATAAAGGTTACCATCTTTGCGATAGCCCATTTGAGCAACTGGCAAAAACCTACCTGATGTTGGAAAGAAGATTGGGTACTCACGACTAGCTTTAGTGATTTCACTCATAGCCAAGGGCGCGCCTAAAACATTTTTGGCAAACGCAAAGCTGTTAGAACGTTTCAATCGGTGGTCTGCATGCACTTTACTATCAAGCGCGACTACATTTTCAAACATGTGGATCTCCATTTACCAGCAGGTAGGATGAGTTATACATGTCATATAAGCACTATAAGTATCAATCATACAGCGTTGAGATAAACAGTACAGTTGCGCATTTTTCAAGCAAGAAACGGTGGGAGATTCAGAGCAAGTTTCCTCTTCATCCCCCAGCTATCGTTTAATCTATTGAGTGGCCTGCTTGGCCATCAAAAACAATGTTACCATGTCTGGCAGTCCATTAACCGTTATATCGGCTTCGCCTTGCCAAGCTTCAATGCTCAGTGCTGTCTGGGTCCCAAATTTACCATCATCAGAGCCTGTTGGTAACTTACCATCTGCAATCAATATTTTCTGAACGCGACGTACAGTTTCTTCGTTTACTGAAACAGCTTGTCCATTATGGGACAATTGCACGAGTGGGCTGTTTTCAGTCAACTCTAGCGCAGAAAAACTCTCAACCATTGCAAACACCACGTTTTCAAAAAGCTGATCAGGATTATTGGCGCAAATGTTTTGGGCGAGGCTCACCATTGGAGAGTGAGACTTGACAGGGGTAATATCGTACAAGCCTTCTGCCATCCTGTTTTGAGCCGAAATAAAGCCCGATATCCATTCTGCTAATTGGGCTTTGGCTTGAGCAGCTTGCTCACCATTCAGAAGGGTCATGATCGTGTTGCAATCACGTGCGCCCCATCCGTAAACGGCAAATTCACCATCAGATGTTGCGGCCAAAGCAGGAGTAGCAATGCTTAAAGTGAGAGCTGTCGTAAGGGTTGAAAAGATGTTTCGCATGATCCCTGAGACGTCCTTATGTTTGTGTGATTTGGTTCTGTAGAACAAAAAAGGCCCCCGATATACGGGGGCCTTTGTCTTTTGACCGTTTTTAGCGGTCTGTGCGTGTGACAGTGCTGGATGCAAAGTTACCGATAGAGCTCGCGGAGATGCTGTTGTTAGACACACCAACCGATGCGCTCACGACACCGCCAGTCGAGAAGGAACCGATTGTGGCACCCGTCGCCAGCGACGTGATTGCACCACTGTTGGACTGTGCATTAAAGACTGCTGCGCTGGAGTCGTTTGCCGCAGTTGACAGAGATGCGAGCGTTACGCTGTTGGTTGCAACGTTACCGAAGGCTGACGCATTGATCGAATTGCCAGACACGGTTGCTGATGCTCCATTGAGAGCGAGACCCAATGTACCGAGTGTACGTGTACCAGAGGTCGTATTAACCTGGTAGTTTGTACCACTTGATGTCGCGTTGATTGCAGCCGCCTGAGACTGTTCATTGAAGACACCGAATGAAGCATTAAGCACGCCACCAAGTACGCCAGCGGTGGAGTTCAAGCCTGCTGGGCTTACACCTCCAGTGACATTTGCACCATTCGCAACCACAGTGTTCTGCGCCACGTTACCACGCGCAAGTGCAAGAGTGCTGTTGCCCTCTACCATTGCAGTGCCAGTGTTCAAAGCTGTCGCGTCGGTTGTACCAGACAGGCTCACTGTCGTGTTCGTCGATGCTGAAGCGTCAACTGTGCCTGCAGAACCGTTGGTCTGGGAATTCATGACCAGAGCCGTTGAGTCTAGCGATGCAGTTCCGGCCCCACCGATGGTGATGCTGGAGTTGGTCGCCAGGTTGGCCGAGGCACGGGCTTCGGTCACATTGCCCGTTACACCAAGCGTGCTGCCTGATGCTGCCGCGCCGGAACCCGCTACTGTTCCATCCACTGTAGCGCTAGAGATGGTTACGGTGTTGGCTGTGTTGGTCGAGTCGATGGCGCCAGTGTTATCCTGGCTGTTTAAGACCAGATTACCGCCGCTTGCTGTTGTGAACGCGCCAGAGGAGTCAGCAGCGGCATTTGTACCAGCAGCTCCTGATACGATGTTAGCGCCAGACGTTGTCAGAGAGTTTTGCGCTTGGTTACCTGTAGCGCTGGACGCACTGACGTTGCCGGACAGCATAACGCTGCTGCCATTGATCCCAGTTGGCGCGGCACCACCGGTCACATCGACATCCACGACCACCGCGGATCCACCTGTGGCCGTGACAGCACCACTGTTGTCCTGCTCACTCAACAGCTCTGTCGCTGCATCCACGTTTGATGCATTCGCCCCAACAGACACGGCGTTCACCACAGAGTTGGCGAGAGCCGTTGCAGAAGAGACATTGCCAGCCAAGGACACTGTGGAGTTCAGAACGCCGCCACCTGAGCTCGTTGCGCCAGTATCAGATACATCAACTGCCACTCTGGACTGTGATGTCGTGGCTGCGACTGCAGCATCGTTATCCTGGGTTGATCCAAGCACATAGGCTGCAGTTGTAGTGCCACCATCAGTGAAAGATGCATCCGTGCCTGCACCCGCATCAATGCTGTTCCCATCAACTGTCAGCGTATTGCTCGCCACGTTGCTCCGAGCCAGAGCTGTGGTCTGATTACCATCAAGAGACACACTGCTGGATTGGATCGGGATGGAACCTGTGTTGCTGAGGGTGACATCGACATCTTGATTAACCGTCGACGACACTGTCGCAGCACTCGTGACAGCCTGGTTGTTCACCAGAACACCAGTGCGGTCCATGTTGGCCGTTCCAGCATCACCCAAGGTCAGTGTTTGCGTACCATTGTTGCCAGTTGCCTGTGCAATCGTGGAGTTGCTGCTGAGGGAGACATCGCTACTGATAATCTCGTTTCCACCAGTGCGTGTGACGTCTTGGTTGTAGACATCCGTCGTAGCCGAGGCTGTGACGTTTGCGGAAACCGACTGCAGAGAAGCCAATGCGTTGTTCGCCCCAGCCGTGAGAGTCGTCAGAGCAATCGTTGCATCCACCGTTCCGGTTGCTGTCGCGTTGGTCACATCCACTGTTGTGGTATTCGTCGCCACGTTCCCGTTCGCAACCGACTGGTTTACGTTGCCTTCCATCGCGAGTGAGGAAGTTGTGCCGCCGGCATTTGCAACAACATCCAGATCGGATGTTGTTGATACGGTTGCCGTTGACCGCTGAGCGCTCTCAAGTGCGGTGTCGGCGTCCGTATTGGTTGCCGTAAGATCGACACTGTTTGTCGCCCGGTTTGCCGTCGCATAGGATTGCTGAAGGTTATCAGACACAGTTTGCGTTGAGTCTGTAACGGCATCGATTTCACCTTGGCCGTCTAGGATCGCAAATGTTGCAGCAACATCAGATGAAAGGGCCGAGGCACTATCCTGCAAGCTTGCTGTCGCCAAATCTGCAGTAGCGGGGGCAACATCAAAATCAGCAGCAACGATACTGGTTGCCGTTGCCGACAAGCCGGTCACAGTTGTGGCCGTCGCAGAGGTTACGTTGGTCGCAACGTTACCCGTCACTTCGCCCACTGCCGTGTTGCCAGACACAGAAACAGTCGAAGCTGAAATTTCACCGGCTGAACCAGCATCAGCATCGACACTGACAATCACACCAGCGCCGTTGACGACACCAGCTGTAGCGGAGCCACTAAACGTACCAAACGCAAGGGTTTCATCCCCAGTATTGATGGTAGTGTCAGTACCGGTAGAGAAGGTAAGGCCCACAAGGCCTGATGCGTTTATTGTGGATGATCCAGCAAAGTCAGCCGAAGATCCGCTCACATTCGTGAACCCAGCAGCAATCAATGCGGCCTGCTCTTCTGAAGTCAGTGGGTTTGCAAAAGTGTAGGTGAGTGTAGTGCCATTATTTGTAAAGGAAGCGCCACCATTGTCCGAGATATTCCCAGTCAAAGTGCCTGCAGTATTCGACGACGTAAACGCTGAAATCGGATCGGACCCTGTGATGCCGATCTCTGCAGTTACAGATCCTGCAGCAGCGGTGGCCTGATAGTTTGCAACCGTGCCGGAAGCTGCAACGGTTGCAGTATTCGCATCGCCCAACTGAACTGCGTTATTGGCGCTGTTCGCTGTTGCAACCGCACTCAACACGTTGTCATCAGATACAACTGTGGAGCTCAGTGCAATATCATTATCAACATTGGTTCTGATGGTGTTTGAATCTGTCCCCCCAGAGTCTCTCTGGCTCGCCAAAATATCAGCTCCGGAAAGCTGTGTGGAGGCCGCAACAAAAGAACCTGTTGTCGTTTGAGCGCCAGTGGCTGCTACAATACTTGGCGCCGCCTCACTGCCCGATGTGATATTTGTTGCATTCACAACAACATCATTGCCGCTGGTCACGTTGCCACTGGCGGATGCAGACACGGTGTTTGAGGATGTGGAAACACTTGAGCCGAATACATCACTATCAACATCGGTGACAATTGGAACACCGCCCGTACCAACAACACGTGCTGTCACGGTTGCATTGTCCGCAAGCGTTTGTTCGTTCGCGGTGGCAGCAATAACACCAGTGCCTGCACCAGAAGCTGTTCCAACCAGATTGTTGAACGAAAGCGAGATGCTGTTGTCAGCTGAGTTGGCCGTTGCAGACGCCGACATCCTGTTGTCGTCCGTTGCAACATTGGAACCAGTCACATCCGCCCCTGCTTGGGTCGCTATCTGATTTGCTGTCGTTGCTGCAGACACAACAGCAGTAGTTGCCATTGATTGGTCATTGGTCAGTGCCTGACCCGCAGTAACCGAGTACTGATCCGCCGCACCCGCAGCAGTACTGTTTTGTACAGTCCCAGCATTCGTTACAACACTTAGATTGTTGGTTGCACTTGTGGTTGAAAGTGAATTGGTTGCACTTGCACCCGTTGCCGCTGACGTAACCGCATTTGCAGTTGTACGCATGCTGCTATCATCAAGATCATCACTGATATCAATAGCATTGGTGATGCTATTTCCAGTTGTTGCTGCAGTGACGGACCCATCAACTTCCTGCACGGAGCCCACGGCGCCTGCTGCACTCATCGTCGCACCGGAAGTAAGCGACAGCGCGTTGCTGGTGGAAACACCCGTGGCACTTGCTGCCTGGCGGTTGCCTGTTACTTCGAGTGTCGAGGTTGTAACAGTACCATCATCAAGATCAGCAACAACAGAACCGATGTTGTTTCCCGAGACTGTACCGGAAACAGTTACACCCGAATCAATTGTCTGTACGTTCCCGATGATGGAGTCGCCAGCTGCTGACAACTGTGTCTTACCATCTGCGGCGGTATCTGCGTCACTAATGACAGCAGCAGCACCTTCACCCGTGATGCTGCTTGCATCTAATGTGATCGATTGCGTGCTTACACTGCCTGTAGCACCTGCAGTCTGATCGTTGCCTGCAACAGAGATCGTAGTGTTGGTTACGTCTCCAGTTGCATTACCGTTTGAGTCAACACCGCTCTGGATTTCAATGGTCGAGCTTGTTGTCGTCGCAGAAATTGATGAAGTGGCAGTCGGTACGATTGTCTGCAAATTGCTGACAGCTGTTGAAGCCGTTATGCTTGCAGTTGTATCCAGGGAAGAAATGCTGCTTGTGGCCGAATTGCCAATTGTGGTTGATGCTTGATCACTGTTGGATACAGTAACTGTCGCGCCATCGAGGCCTTCAACAAGAGTTGTCGTTGCAGCCCCGCCTACGGTAGCGTCCAACGTCCGGTCACCATCGATTTCTTGCGAAGAGCTGACGATCAGATCACCAGCAACATCATTATCGGCTGCTGCCGCCAACGAGGAGTCAATATCTAGGCTGGCTTGTCCAGCTGTTGCTTCCACAAGATCAAGACCACTTGCCGCGGTGATGGTGGATGTCGCGTTGTTGCCGGTTGCCGCAGCTGTCATGTCATTATTATCGGACAGGCTTGTCCCCGTCAGAGTGCGTATCCCGACGCCTGTATTTTCAATAACAATAGAGTGCGTATCAGACGACGAGAGCGCAGTAACATCGGCTTCAACCGACTGAAGCGTTCCAACAGCCGCTGTGTCTCCTGCAGTGCTTGGCGAGAACAACAATGCTGCAGCAGCTGTCGAGGAGTTCCCTGTGGCGGACGCAGTGGTCAGGTTGTTCGTCGCCGGTGTCGCTGCTGTAACGACATCATCAATGGCGTCACTAACAGTGAGGCTGATATTCACATTGTTGCTTGCTGTTGTCGCAGAGGGCGTTGCGGTCAACTTTTGTACGTTTCCAGCTGTAAAGGTCGCTGATGTTACAATGGTTTCGCTCGCACCCATGTTGGTAGCTGAGGTCGCCTGCGCCAAAGCGCCAGAGGCCCCAAAGGCAAGCAACAAGGCCGCTGTCGCCGTACTATTACGTAAATTTGATGTGAATTTCATTATGATTTTTCCTTGTTGGCAATTTTCATTTATTACTACCTTTAACTTGTAAAAGTAGTTAATTGTCAATGACACAGTTTTCCCAACCTATGGATTGGTGGGAGAGGTTCATGGTATTTTATGTCTTGGCATCAAGTCTTACCTGAGCTGCCTTCCCGCCGCTCGCTACATAGTCATCGTTGACGACCAAGGGTACAGCAGGTTGACAATCGTTTGGGGTCACATTCGTGACGCTCGGGAGCAGGTCCAAAATGGCGCTCTCAATTGCCATGCGCACTGCCAATTGCAGTGGCTCTTGGTTCTTAGCTCCAGCATATACGTCCCAGAGATCGTTATTGAAGAAGCGGAAAACCTCGGCCCCAACTTCGTAGCCAGTGATTTGCTTCTGAACGGAGACCGTATCGTACACTTTCAGTGTCTGGCTGCCGACGATCCGCATATCAATGCCTACATTCATCGTGTAGACGCGGCCTTTTCCGCCAATGTTGTTTACATTCAGTTCAGCGCCACCTGATTGGATGTTGAAATTCAACTCAGTGATACCACCCACGATGTAATAATCGGATTGCAAGATACTGCCGCCGTAATACGGCTTCCATGGGACCTCGCTGGTTTCACCCGTCTGCGGATCCGTCGTTTCATGCAGTTTCCCGTCGCCTAGCTGGCGATTGCTGGTGTAAGCAAGCTCTGCATCAGCAATCTTAGTATCAAATCGCTCATATAGAGAAATCCCAGGCACCAGATGCCCCAATGCAGTATATGCCATAAGGGCGCCGCCCTGAGTGACCAGGAAGCCTTCTTGATCGTTCTGCTTACCCGTATAATCCCGGATGTCGCCAACAGTGATTGCGATATGGCCCTTATTGGCTGCCGCAAGGTGTTCCCCATAACAGCTCAACTTTGTCGTAAGCGGCGTGTTGTTTGGGGTGGGTCTGGAACTCAACAAGAGAGGAACGTCCCCTTCATTGAGAACTTCCCGACGCATATCCTCTGGAAGGACTGCGCAACCTGCTGTTGCAGCCGCCAGTGTAAGCGCCGTGATTAATTTTGTATAATGAGACATTTTTATGCTCTTTTCTATTTTCACTAATTCAGGCTCAACTTATGGTGCAGGAGGTGCATTTAGTGCCCCAGTTGCAAAACCACCAACTATACTCCCACCAGAAATATCTCCTGTGGTGGTGTTACAAGCTGTGCTGCCATCTACGCCAGACGCTTGATTGCCGGAGTTGTCTTGGTTGTTCGACAGATCCTGATTGGTTGATCCGTTTGAAACCGCACCGGAGCCGCCGATTGAGCTGCCGTCGACGCCAGAAGCAATGGTACCAGAGTTGTCTTGGGATCCGGTCATACTTGCCAAGTCGGCTCCGACTGTACCGGTCCCTGCTGCATTGCCCGTTGCATTTGATGATGTTGTGTCACTGTTGCCGGTGCTGTCTGATGAGATGTTTGATGCGCTGTTGTCTGACGTGCTTGGCCCAGCCTGACTGTTGTCAGCAAGGTTACCTGTTGATTGGGCGTTGTTGCTACAATTGAACTGCGCTCCAATATAGGTTCTCGCATCGATGTTCTGGACTGTGCCAAAACCATCATAATAACCGCCTTTTTTTCTCTCGATAAGGTCTAGAACAGCTGATTTGTTTGCTTTATCTGTAGTAGTCTGGAACTGCCATGGACGGTTTTCTAGCAGACCATTGGCAAATGTGGGAGAGGTCATCACCGCGACAGCAACGCCTGTTGAAGTTAATATTTTCATAAAATTTCGTTTGCCCATTGTAACCTCATATTTTTGCACCAGATTTAGAAAAATCTGATTTTTGAAACTTCGTACCATGATCTCATTCTATGATGTACGAAAAATTCTGCTTCAACATATATCTATACCTTGCCATAACCACACAAAATTACAAAAGTAACAGTACGTTTATTGTATATTCTTCTGAAGAAAACTGTCTTTGAGACATCTACGCAACGGAGGCCGAGGGTTTTGTCCGCTGCAATATCCTTTGCAGTATCCCACACCACAAGATGTAGCGTATGCGTCCGGTCTGACTGACGTTGACTTATTCAGCCGTCCAGTTCTAGGGCATGATACCAAGCTGCATAAGTTCTGACTCTCGGGGGATTCCCAACACACCAAAAGTCTGATTCTATGATGGTGTGTCTGGAAGGGCGTGACCATGGGTACAGCGATTGAATTACTGGCGGATTTTGAGGTGTTATGCCCGAAAGTCGGTGATGGGCTGAAGCAGGCGGCATATCATGGGGGTGTTGAAAGACGCCGTCAGTCTCAAAGAGAAAGGTTATGCCACGATGGGGGAGACAGCTTTGCGGGTGACTGTCGGGACAGTAGTTTCAGTGGCTTCATGCAAGCTTTTGGTTATTCTTGGCAGATGAAAGGTGCTTGCTGGGCCAGCATCCACATATCTTTAAGTATTATACAGTAGGATACCAATAGGTATCCTACTGTATAATACTATATTATAAGATATACATTCCAATCTAGGCCTACCCATGCATACTGTAGAATAAACAAAGGAGGCACAGGCATGCCCGTCATTTCATTCGCCACATCCAAGGGCGGAGCTGGTAAGACAACATCAGCGATCGTGCTTGGCACGGAACTGGCCGAAGGCACTCAGGTCATCATGATCGATGCCGACCCAGCCAAACGTCTGACGCGTTGGTCGATGCTGGCCACACTACCTAAATCTCTGCGTGTCATCACCAGCCAAGGCGAACGCTTTATTCAAAATGAGATTTCTGACGCGCAGAGCAAGGCGACGTTTGTGTTGATCGACTTGGAAGGTTCTGCAAGCCGTCTGACATCCTTTGCGATCGCCGAATCTGATCTGGTTGTCATTCCGTCTGGCGAAGAACAGCAAGACGCAGATGCAGCGATCGAAACTTTGGCTGAAATCGAGATGGAAGGCAGGGCACGCCGCCGCGCGATACCGGCCGCCATTGTCTTTGCAAGAACTTCTGCTGCCGTGAAAAGCAAGCTTGAAAAGCATATTCACGCAGAGATGCTGAAAGTTGGTCGAGTGATGTCAACGGAGCTTCACCGACGCACGGCATTCTCATCTCTGCACAATGCTGGCGGCGGCCTGCGCCAGTTGGACCCTTCTGATGTGAACGGCATCGATAAAGCTCTTCTTAATGCACAGGCGTTCGCGTCTGAAATCATCGATATCCTTGAGGAGGCTCGTCATGCCCAAACCGCTTGATTTTGATCGTCTACAGCAATTTGAAGCGCGACCTGCAGCAAAGGTGGAACCTGAACCGGCCGTCGAAAGGGCAGGGGGCACCGCAACGCGTTGGCCAAGCCGTGAACCCGTTATGGACGGGCAGATCAGCATCAAGGCATCGCTCGACGTTTTGGACCGCTTCAAACGGATCTGCAAAGATGATCGTCGCACTTACGCTGATATGCTTGGCATTCTCATGGATCGATATGAAGGGAAGTAGCCAGGCGCTAAGCCTGTTTGTGACTGCACTTCAACGCAGTGGTGTTTATATGTGTTTTATTTAGTGTTACGCCCGACGAAATTACATGTAGAACTTTGATCCTAAAACAAAATTATTGGCCTTCGGTTCCTGATACCCCGAATCTTGGTTCCTGATGTCCGCGTTTCATCGAATAGCCGAAAGTCACTTGATTAGCAGGCTGCTGAAATAGTCCCGCCTCGACAGTAAATTGAGAACATGATTCACTCTCCGCACGGCAATGTCGGGGGTGAAGATGCGCGGGACGGATGAAAAGAGCGGGTCGCTGTTTAGCTATGTCGATCTCGAGGAACGCATCCCTGCCAAGCATCCGCTGCGCAAGATCCGGCAAGTTGTCAATGACGCCCTCGCCAGCCTTGATGGCGAGTTTGCCTCACTCTATGTCGACTTCGGCCGTCCTTCTATCGCCCCCGAGCGGCTGATCCGGGCCAGCTTGATCCAGATCCTGTTCTCGGTTCGATCCGAGCGCCAGTTGATGGAGCAGATGCAATACAATCTGATGTTTCGCTGGTTTGTCGGCCTTGGTATCGACGACCCGGTTTGGGTCCCCACAGTGTTCACCAAAAACCGCGACCGACTTCTGACTACGGACATGTCGCGCAAGGTGATGGCGGCAATCCTGGCGCACCGCGAGGTGGCTCCGCTGTTATCGGATGAACATTTCTCTGTTATCGGATGAACATTTCTCGGTCGACGGGACATTGATCAAGGCCTGGGCGTCGATGAAAAGCTTTCAGCAGAAGGCGGAGGGCTCGCCGCCCGACAATGAAGGGCCGGATGATCCTCCAACGCCCTCCATTGCCCCTGACAATCAACCTACCCAATCCGAACCCGAGACCGAACCGATGCCCCGCACCAATCACCGCAATCGTAACGCCGAGGTCGACTTCAAGGGCGAGAAGCGTTCGAACGCCACCCACGCGTCAACTACGGACACGGAGGCACGGCTCTACAAGAAATCGCCCGGCGCCGGCGCGACACTGTGCTTCATGGGCCATGCGCTGATGGAGAACCGCCACGGTCTGGTTGTTCAGGGCGACTTAACGCAGGCAGACGGTCATGCCGAGCGGCGTGCCGCCCTGGACATGGTGCATCGCCACTCCCCCGGATCAACCCGTCGGCTGACGCTTGGGGCGGACAAGGGGTATGACGCTGCCGAGTTCGTCTCTGACCTCAGGGAGGCCTGCGTCACCCCGCATGTCGCGCAGAAATCACGATACTCAGCGATCGACGGGCGCACGACCCGACATCAGGGCTACGCCTTGTCGATCAAGCACCGAAAGCGGATCGAGGAAGTCTTCGGCTGGGCCAAGACCGTCGGCGGCATGGCGCAAACCGTCTATCGGGGCGTCGAACGGGTGCGATCCCGCTTCATTCTGACGATGGCCGCCAATAACCTGGCCCGACTGCCCAGATTACTGGGGGCATGAAGCGGAAGACGACTGCATGGGGGCTGAAAGTCTCGGACCCTCGTCGACGACCGAAGGGCGCATTTACTCCTTCGGTAGAACATCGTTCCTGCGCGCCGACTAATTCAGCGGCCTGTTAATGCCATGGGCCTATGCAGCCGCTATGCACCCACAAAGGAGCTCACCCGGGGCTCCCTGACGTGCTCGTACGCGCTAGCTACAAAGTCTATCAACGGAATTATAGCGCCGCCACATCCCCCTACACGAGCTCGTCTGGGACTCCCCGATGAGCTCGCGACCGCACAAACCTAGAAACCAGTCAATCGGCTCGAGCCGAAAATCTCAATGGGACAGAGGCTGCGCATACATTTGTTCGGGTCACAATCCAAGACGGTGACGTCCGCGCCCATCCGCGCAAACTCCGACGCCAAGATGACTGAGCAGGTAGATTTTCCAACGCCACCCTTTGGGCTGGCCATGACGATCACAGGCACTGCATCACTCCTATATGTACCAGATTTATATTAGTTACCGGATTTAAATCCGGTAACTTTATCACTGCTAACGGCTCAAAAGTTAAGCTCAGCTTGGACGGCCACGTTTCTCAAACCACTTGCGGCAAAACCCAATGAATGCGGCATCAGCGTCACGCGGTGCCTCAATGATCCAGTCACGCCATTCGGCTTCCAAGTGTCTGACATCCCATCCTGGAGCGGCATCACGGGCCGACTCATATGTATCCGATTTCAACGGCGGCACATGACCTTCAATCAGCGGGGCTGGGAACATCGTCCCACGATTGGTAAAAACCACCATGTCAGCCGCATCTTCAAAACTGACGTGATAATCAGGCAAGTGATCATGTTCGACCAGTTGTCTAATCATCTGCCTAAAGCGCTTCTCTGGACTCTGAGAGCCAGTCTTCAGGAGCAGCTTGGGCAATGTGATCCGCCAAGTTTTCTGTTGGCCGCAATGCTTGCGTGCGATCTCATAAACACGTCGCTCAATGGGTTTTCTGAGGCGAAAATAATCCCGATGAAGAGTCAGGACTTCTTCGTTACGGATAGCGTTAAAAACCCAGTCCGAAAGCTTCACTTCACACCACAAAAGCCGACCATCGAGACCGTGTTTACGCCGAATAGAAGAGGCGTCGATCAACCCGAAGCCATCAGTCTGTTCTTCATCACCGCTGACTATATTTGTTCGGATGCGTGTGCCTTCCAACCGGTCGAGAGCATCAAGCAGCGACTTATACTCTCGACCAGATGTTCCACGATTTGTGAAGACCAAAAGTTCGCGAGAGTTGATCCTCACACGAGGAGAAACCTTTTCACCTTTTTTAAGCTTTGCCATGATCTGGCTGATGCAGTAAATCAGGATATCCTTGTCATAGATGGTCGCCAAGCCTTTGATACTCGGCGTTATTTCTAACCAGTTACCCCCATTTATATAGCGCTTAACTGAAGTCTCTGGCTTCTTTGACAGCGAATAAAATGGATGCTCCATGTGTTGCATCACATCCTTCAAAACAGCATCCGCAACATCACAGATGAACAGATCGTGCTGTGGGTGGCGATCAGGAAGGAGCGGGCCGAGCGAGTTCGTGTTATCAGTTACCAAAAGCAGGATTTCAGTTACCAATATTCGTGTTATCAGTTACCAACGCCAACTTCAAAGTATTGAATTAAAACAATAAAACGAACTTCAAGAATGACTTAACACAAAATCTAACACATATTTAACACTCAATGCCTGTGGATAACTTTGACAGGAGTAACCCCCCGGATAATGATTTCAAGAAAAAGTCCAACAGGCAGGGCAATCGCGCTTCAAAAGCCTTGAATGAGCGTCCGAAGGAAATTGTTGCTCCAACCCGCTTTTTTGAATTTCCCGCGATGTGATCCTTTTGCAGGATTGGCTTTAATGATGCTCAATGCGATCCGGCGCAACGCAGCAAAATTGGCTGGCGCATGGTCTTTTCGCGCGCGGTGTGGCACTCAACGAGCTACGCCTGCCCGCCATAAAGGCGCTTTGGGCGCAGTTTGC
>OJGX01000680.1_pt1 | contig 15656 bp, 17 predicted proteins | sample 1594661 | NCBI WGS metagenome assembly OJGX01 (sample SAMN05416839, study PRJEB24817) | seawater metagenome | isolation source: Sea water | place: Canada:Atlantic | collected 2013-07 | reverse complement strand
CTACAATCTTTAAATGCTTTACTGGCAAAGAAAGTGGACTGCTGTCCGATAAAAAAGAAGCATACTTGCTATAAAGAGAATAATAAATACTCGAAAAAACAGAACTACTTCTATTTTTATTGGCATCGGACAGTGTGCTTCGCTTTGGAAAATGCTTCAAGTTTAAATGACCTATCCTGCCTTCACAGGCAAGCAATACCGTAGACAACTCACGTAATGAGCTTACTCCACTCAAGGTAGCGTAGAGCATCGTTACTAAATGATCATAGGTTTTAAATCGTTTGTAATACTTGTCGCTGTTATGACTCTTAGCTGTCCTAGCAATAATTTCATAAGGAAGCAACTTTAATAGCTGTTTGATGATAGGCTGTCCGCTAAAGTTTGTACTTTTATTCATATCTAGTTTTGTCGTAAAAACAAGATATAAAGTAAAGCGGGAAATCCATAGTTGGATTTCCCGCTTTTAAAAAAGTTTATCGGACACTAGTGGTAATTTATATTGATCCAGAGCAAAGCCATTGAGCAATTGTTCATTATTCATGCGTTTCTTTCCTTGCAATTGCAACTCAACCAATTCCAACCAAAAATCGCTGGTGCTTACCAAGATGCGATTCCCATCGATTTTTAGATTGGCTGGATACTCATCATATACCCTTTCTTTTGTAATGTTAGTTTTAAAAATCTTTAAATCCATGAGTTTATCACCGCCTAATAATTTAATGCTCGTCCAAGCGCCTGGGAAAGGACTAAGTCCACGGATTTTATTGTAAACGTTCTCTGCTGTTAGGGACCAATCTATCTTGCAATCATTGCGAAAAATTTTAGGTGCTTTTGGCACTGATTTTAATTGTCCTGAAATATCATCTTGAGCTTTAAGTTGCAGCGAATTGTTGTCAAGTGCCTCAAGTGTTTGGAGTACTAGTTTACTTCCAACTTGCATTAATTTATCATGTAAACTGCCAGCATTGTCTACCTTGGAAATGAGAACTTTCTCTTGAAAAGCAATATTCCCGGTATCAATTTCATGCTTCAGGAAAAAAGTTGTCACCCCACTTGTATTTTCACCATTGATAATTGCCCAGTTGATAGGAGCAGCGCCACGATAAGCAGGGAGGAGAGATGCATGCAAATTAAAGGTACCATGCTTTGGCATTTTCCAAACAATTTCTGGAAGCATTCGGAAAGCTACTACAATTTGTAAATCAGCATTCAGCGCCTTCAATTCAGCGATAAATTTAGGATGTTTTAAATTTATTGGTTGAAGAAGTGGCAAATTGTGATTTATCGCAAAATCTTTTACTGCAGAAAATTTTACATTTTGCCCGCGTCCAGCCTTTCGATCAGGAGCTGTAATCACACCAACTATATTCCATCCTTCTTTTAAGACCGCTTCCAGAGAGGAAACAGCGAAATCAGGTGTTCCAAGAAAAACAATTCGAATTGATTTATTCATAGGTTATACAATTGCACTTTTCCAATTTCCAAATTTCAAATACAAGATAGCAAGCATTCCCATAATTGAAAAGTAAATAAACTCTGAGCACCATACGATGTGCAATTCTTTTTCCCAAATAATGGCCAAAAAGTACGCACCTACTAAATAAATGAATATACTACTCAATTCTATCATTAAGGCGACAACTGTTTTTCCTGTTCCAGTTACTGCAGAAAAATGGATATAGGCAATGCAAAAAAGCAACATTGATGCTGATATAATGTAAAGTACAGATTGAGATCCTTCAATTAGTTCTTTTGAAGACGTATAAACACTTACGATTTCATTGCCAAATGTTAGAATGAAAGGAATAAAGATTACAGTACATCCTAGACAAAGAAGCACAATTCGTTTCACTAATAGAGCTACTTGAGAAGACATGCCTTCTCCAATAATATTAGAAACAAGTGTACTTGTGGCAGAATTGAAGCCAAATAGAGGGATCATTAAAACCATGTAAATGCTGCGTACAATGTGAGAAATGGCCAATTCTTCTTCACCGATTTGTTCTATAATCATAAAAAAAGCCAACCAAGCAGAAACAGCTATAAAATATTGAAAGATTATAGGTGTAGATAATTTTAACAACTTTCTTGTGATGTTCAATTCAATTTTAAAGTGCTTGAACAATCCATATTTTTCGCGTGAAATAGTTTTTGAAGTATACACGATAAAAAAACTCACTGCGGCAAGCTCAGCTATAACAGATGCAATCGCGGCTCCTTTAATGCCCATTTCTGGAAATCCAAAGTGTCCGAAAATTAGAGTGTAATCCAAGATTACATTGACTCCGGCTTGCAAGAATGTAGACATTGTCAGTACTTTGGTTGAAGTAATCCCTGTATAAAATGAGATGAATATAAAATTGCAAAAGGCAAAGAAAATCCCATACGACCTATAACTAAGAAACTCGATTGAAGCTTCTGCTACTTCATTTGATCGACAGAGATGTTCAAATAAAATAGGGGAGAAGTAGTGAATAAAAAGAAACAGGAAAAAGGCTAAGGGTAAAAGGATTATGAACGCTTGATGAACTAAACTTCCAATTTCTTGGTAATTCTTTTCGCCATTTCTCCTTCCAATAATTATTTGGCTTCCAATGCTAAAACCCAAACCAACCTCTAGCATGATGAAGAAGAAAATTCCAGCATTTCCTACAGCGCCTAACTCGATTGTACCAAGTCTGCCCAGAAAAGCAGTGTCAGTTACATTGACAATGTTTTCAGCAACAAAACTTAATATAATTGGAAGAGAAACTCTCCAAATATTCTTGTATGTGAGAGTAGAAGTCAAAATACTTCTTCTGTTGAGTTGGCCATGAATGAGGATTTGATTACCTGAATTCTATATGAATTTGATTGGGTCGTGAGCCATTTATAAATTCTTGCCTTCGAATTTCATCATCACACAGTCTTTGAAACATGCGTACATCTTTTCTCATCTGATCACTCATTGGAGCATTCAATGTAGCTTTTCTGTTCGGCGATTGTTCTATCAAACTAATCTGAGGAGTTTCTTCAGTTTGCTTCTTTGCTTGTCTTTTGTAAAACGCATTTATTTTTTCAATGTTTTTTTGAGCATTTACGATCTCTTTTTGTTCCAAAGACATTCGTTTCAAGGTGTCGACTTTGTTGTATTGTGCAAGAATAAAATAAGATTGATTTTCAAAGCCAATTACGGCCATTTCGGAATCATCATTCTCTAAGAATGGAAATAGTGAATAATCTAATTTTTCCAAACGTTCAATTGTATCTCCCACAGAAGGATGTAGTACATAGTGTGGCTTATCTTGACAATACAATGTGACACTTAAAACAATCTTAAAAAGGAAGAAAGATGCTGTTTTTGATAACATGAGTTTAATTTTAATGTTCTACTGCACAAAAAAGGTGCTGTTTTAAAATCCAAGTAAAACAGGAAAAATATTTTTTTTTGTATTTCTAAGGAAGAATGGTTTCAATCATTCTATCCTGAGTAGCTTCGCAGCTTTCTGTGAAGCTATTCTTTTTAGCAAAATTGCTGTCATATTCTTCGTCCTTTTTCCATAGTGTATAAATTAAAATCAATAATTTCCTTTGTATTGCTATTTGACCTATCATTTTAGATGGCTTCTACTCAATTCTTCGGATGTAATTCTTCCTCGTTTTTCCTTTTCTCTTATTCAAGCTAGCACATAGACCGCCTTAAGTACTGTTCAAACTCCAAAGAATAAATGCATACGGATTTATCCTTTTTTACGGTATAGACTCTTCTGTCTTACCTAGCCACGAAACATCTCGTATGCAAGTCGATTATACCTTGTTTTAACAACAATATAATCAACCTTTAATAATTCTTTGTAAAAATAAAAGCCCCCAACCTTTAGGTTGAGGGCTTAAACTATTCAATCATTAAAATACGTTATTTAACTGCGTCAACAATGGCTTTGAAGGCAGCAGGATCATTCATTGCAAGGTCAGCCAATACTTTTCGGTTTAGTTGGATGTCTTTTTTTGCAATTTTTCCCATAAATTCAGAATACGACAAATCAAACTCTCTGCATGCTGCATTGATACGTTGAATCCATAGACTTCTGAAATTTCTTTTCTTTTGCTTTCTACCTGTATATGCATATTGAAGGCCTTTTTCAATGGCATTTTTTGCAACGGTATGTACATTTTTTCTGCGCCCAAAATAGCCTTTGGCTTGCTTAAGGACTTTTTTTCTGCGTGCTTTCGCAGCTACTGAGTTTACTGATCTTGGCATTTTATTCGTTTTTTAAGTAATCGCGGTTTCCCAACACTTTAAAGGCGAGTACCTTGGTTCTTTTATGTATTAATTTACGATAACCTCCGTTGGATTATTTCATTGCTAACTGCTGCTTGATATTGTTTTCATCCGCTGGATGAACCAAGGTAGCATGTGTTAGGTTTCTTTTACGCTTAGTTTCTTTCTTTGTCAATATATGACTCTTGAAAGCGTGCTTGCGTTTAATCTTTCCGGAACCTGTGACTTTGAATCGCTTTTTAGCGCTCGAAATCGTTTTCATTTTTGGCATGAGTCTACTTAGATTAAATTATAATTGAATAGTTATTTTTTCTTTTTCTTAGGAGCCAGCATCATGATCATTCTCTTACCTTCCATTTTAGGCATCGATTCTACTGTTGCAATCTCTTCCAATGATTGAGCTAACTTTAACAACAAAATTTGACCCTTATCCTTGAACAATATGGATCTACCCTTGAAAAAAACATAGGATTTGACTTTTGCGCCTTCCTCAATGAATTTTTCCGCATGCTTTAGTTTAAAATTAAAGTCATGGTCATCAGTATTTGGTCCAAAACGAATTTCTTTAACAACAACCTTCTGCGCCTTTGCTTTCATCTCCTTTTGTTTCTTTTTTTGGTTATAAAGAAACTTTTTATAGTCGATGATTTTACATACTGGTGGATCAGCCTTAGGTGAAATTTCCACAAGGTCAAGGCCCATTTCTTCAGCAATGCTTAAAGCTTTGGATGTGGGATACACACCTGGTGCTAAGCCTTCACCCACCACACGGATTTCAGTGGCCTCAATTTTATTGTTGATTTTGTGTGGATCTTCCCTTCTTTGAAACCGTCTTGGTTTTTGATGTCTAGCTATTTTCTTGTCCTCCTATTTAATTGACAGTTAATAATTCTTTTAGTTCATTTTTAAAATGCTCTACGAAAGCATCTACTTTCATCACCCCTTGATCACCTTTTCCATGTTTTCTTACAGAAAGTGTGTCGTTTTCTACCTCTTTTTCGCCAACAATCAACATGTACGGAACCTTTGCCACTTCTGCATCTCGGATCTTTTTTCCGACTTTTTCATTCCTATCGTCAACGAATCCGCGAATATCGTAATTATTTAGGAGTTTTAAAATAGCATTGCATTTTTCGTTAAATTTCTCACTTAGAGGCAGAATCGCTATTTGATTTGGACTTAACCAAAGAGGGAAATTTCCACCACAATGTTCTATCAATAAAGCGACAAATCGTTCCATTGATCCAAAAGGTGCTCTGTGAATCATAACAGGACGGTGCTTTTGATCGTCACTACCAATGTATTCTAGTTCAAATCGTTCAGGCAAATTATAATCCACTTGAATTGTTCCCAATTGCCATTTTCTACCAATGGCATCTTTGACCATAAAATCCAATTTGGGACCATAAAAAGCAGCTTCATTATAGACTATTTCTGTTTTTAAATCTCTTTGTTTACTTGCATTTATTATAGCTGTCTCAGCCTTTTCCCAATTGGCCTCATCACCAATATATTTAGACCTATCCACTTTATCGCGAAGTGAAATTTGTGCTGTGTAGTCATTGAAATCTAGTGCTCTGAAAACATACAACACAAGATCAATTACCTTGACAAATTCATCTTCTACTTGATCAGCAGTGCAGAATAAATGAGCATCATCTTGCGTAAACCCTCGAACACGAGTAAGACCATGCAATTCACCACTTTGTTCATAGCGATACACAGTGCCAAACTCTGCGTAACGAATTGGCAAATCTCTATAAGAACGAGGTTGAGATTTGTAAATCTCACAATGATGAGGACAATTCATTGGCTTGAGCAAAAACTCTTCATTCTCATTTGGAGTGGAGATGGGCTGAAATGAGTCTTCCCCATATTTATCATAGTGTCCCGAGGTAACATAAAGTTCTTTGCTTCCAATGTGCGGTGTAATCACACCTTCGTAACCGGCTTTCATTTGTGCTTCACGCATGAAATTTTCCAAACGTTCTCTCAACTGAACACCTTTAGGAAGCCATAAAGGTAGTCCTTGTCCTACCTTTTGACTGAAAGTAAAAAGTTCTAATTCCTTGCCCAATTTTCGATGGTCACGCTTTTTGGCTTCTTCTAATCTTTCTAGGTATTCGGATAGTTCTTTCTGTTTGGGAAAGCTAATGCCATAAATGCGCGTCAGTTGTTTGTTTTTTTCATCGCCTCTCCAATACGCACCTGCAACATTGAGCAGTTTCACTGCCTTAATATATGCAGTATGAGGAATGTGTGGTCCCCGGCACAAGTCTGTAAAATTGCCCTGGGTGTAAAATGAAATTTCACCGTCTTTAAGATCCTTTATAAGTTCAAGTTTATAAGGATCTTGTTTTTCTTTAAAGTAGGCGATAGCTTCTTCTTTTGAAATTTCTTTGCGTTCATAGCTATTTTTCTGTTTGGCCAATTCAAGCATTTTTTGCTCAACCTTTGGCAAGTCATCCGAGGAAATTAATTCATCTCCATTGTCAACATCATAGTAAAAACCGTTTTCAATCGGTGGACCAATAGCTAACTTTATTTTCGGGAAGAAAAATTCCAACGCCTCAGCCATTAAATGGGCAGAGGAATGCCACATTGTTTCTTTACCTTTTTCGTCATTCCATGTCAGTAACTTAAGGCTAGCGTCTTCTTCTATCGGTCGGTTGCTGTCAACAATTTCTCCATTAACCTCAGCGGAAAGCACGTTTCTAGCCAATCCTTCACTAATACTTTTTGCTACATCGTATGCACTTACTCCTTTTTCAAAAGACCTTGTTGATCCGTCAGGTAAAGTAATCTCAATCATCTTCGCTAATTTATAAAGTTATTTCCATAAAAAAGGACGACAAAAGTCGTCCTTTTCAATAAATCATTCAGGACTTTATCCATTAATAATTTTGGTTCTTAATTCAGTGATTTTTGAATTCAGTTGACCAAGCTCATCTTCTGTCAATTCTATTTCAAATATATCCATGTCACTCATATCTAGTATTTTGATACTTTCAAGTTGATCAAATGTATTCTTTAAATCGGTCAATCCATCAATCATAAAATTCATATCAATGGTTTCATCATTTTGAACTTTAATTGCTTTGATAATGTTGTCAAGGATTGTCATTTGCTCCACCAAACGAGGTGTTAACTTAGACTTTTCAGACGAGCTATTAGCACCCAAGTACATGCCTTCTAGCCATGCTGCTGAAAAGAAAATCGCTTCTTTAGATTCGTCAGAATTTTCGGCTAAATATTCATCAGTCCTTCTTTTGATTGTTGTTAAAATCGAGAGTACAGTATCTTGATTGTCTATATTTCTTTCAAAACTTTCAATCAAGCTACCACTTCCAAAAACACTCGGCATTCCAATTTCATCTGAAAGGGATTTTACTAAATTAAGATAATCAATGGACATTTGCTGTTGATTATTTAAGACCGCATACGCTAAATCTGCAGAATAAACCCCAAAGTTTAAATATTTTGATGTTTTTGTATTGTATTTGCTAATATTTTCTGTTGGATTTGTTAATCCACCTTCAAAAGCCAATCCTGCTCGATTGAACATCGCTGCAATTTGAATAGGTGATGGAAGCATAAATGATGCATCTTCTTCCTCAATCGTTTCTGACGTTTCAACAGTTTCGATTGTTTCTTCAACTGGTGTTTCTTCCACTTTTTTTGGACTCTCAGCACAAGCAAACATTAATGCAATTGCAGTAAAAAGAGTAAGGTTGGTAATATTACCTTTTAATTTATTCATTGGAATTTAGTGTGTTAAGTTATTCTTGAGATTCTTCTTTCTTTTTTTTATCCTCATCCTTTATAAAGGTAAGTTGGTAACCCAAAACGAATGCTATACATCCAATTTTAGTGTCTCTTTTCCCTTTGGGAATAATGTAATTAACGAAAAGCGTCTTAGATTTTGTTGGTTCAAATGACAATATATCTTCTTCTGAATCTTTTGAGCTAAACAAAGGCTTATGACCTTGACTTCTATGATCCATATCCTTGTCATGTATTTCAATATCTACATTAAGAGGAAGTGCACTTCGATTGAACACCAGGCGGTATTTTTCCCCCTTAAACAAAGGAACTTCAATCTCCTTGCGGATGGTTTTATATTGATAATTAATCTCGGTGATTTTTGCTGAGGAATAATAATAAGGTTTAAGGGTGGCAATGCCTGCTTTTTTCAATGCTTTCTTGTCACAATCAGCCTCTGTGGTGGCCGCAAAAAAAGTGAGGGCGATTATGAAAAGTCCAATTATTTTAGAAATGTTCTTCATGTATAGTTGATTTGGCTACGAATATAGGAATTGTTTTTACAATAGTTAGGTTCTTAATTAGCTTGAATAAGGATTAAACAAGCCGTTATTTTTTGAGTTTCTGCATTGTATTTTTTGAGTTGCTTTTTTCCTCCTTAAACAAGGAAAATTTACTCTCTATTGTTCTTGGCGGCCAATAATTATTAGAACGATCAATGTCAGCTGTTTCAAGATTTGGATCTAAGACAAAGTTTTTTACTTTCTTATCAAGAATAAAGACCTTGGAGACCGTTTGCTCCTTAAATCTCCATATTTCTGCTGGAATATAGATTCTCTCAGAACTACCGTCCTCGTAATTAACTCCAAGAATAATAGGCATAATTAACCCTCCATGAGTAGTAAACTGCAATTCATAAATCTCCTTATTACTAGTCAAAAAAGATTTTTCTTCTGCAGATAGTTTCTTCATGTATTTTTGATAAGACTTCTCATCAAGAAAGGTGACGTTTAATGGGTCGTAGGAATTGTAAAAGTCTTTGGTTGAAGGATCTTTTTCTACAACTGTACTCGCTCGATTCGATTCATTTCGAAGGTCTCCAATGAATACCTCAGAATCATCACGTTTTGCCTTTAATTTACCTTTCTCAACTTTTGGATTGCGGCTATTGATTTGAATCCATTCAACCTTGTCTATGGAAATATCAACATGGTCTGTGGTGAAAAACCATCCTCTCCAGAACCAATCTAAGTCAGTAGCTGTAGCATCTTCCATAAATCTGAAAAAGTCTGCTGGTGTAGGATGTTTGAACATCCAGGTTTTTGCATAATGCTTAAAAGCATAATCAAATAAATCTCTTCCGAGAATGGTTTCTCTTAGAATATTCAGTGCAGTTGCAGGTTTTCCGTAGGCATTGTTGCCAAACTGAAAAATAGATTCTGAATTTGTCATGATGGGAGTAATGTTACTTTTATCACCTTTCATATAATCAACAATTTTATAGGCAGGGCCTCTTCTAGATGGATAATCGACATCCCATTCTTTTTCTGCAAGGTATTGACAGAAGGTGTTTAAGCCTTCATCCATCCATGTCCATTGCCTTTCATCTGAATTTACAATCATTGGAAAAAAGTTATGTCCAACCTCATGAATGATCACGGAGATAACTCCATACTTTAATCTCTTGGTGTAAGTACCATCCTCCTCGGGTCGTCCATAGTTAAAACAGATCATTGGATACTCCATCCCAATGGATGCTGCATTTACGGAGATAGCAACTGGATATGGATATTCAAATGTTGTATTTGAGTAACTTCTTAATGTGTGCGCAACTGCTTTTGTAGAATAATCTTCCCATAATGGATTTCCTTCTTTTGGGTAATAAGACATTGCCATTACTGTCTTATTGCCAATTTTAACACCCATCGCATCCCATATAAATTTTCGTGAAGAAGCAAAGCCAAAATCTCTTACATTTTTAGCTTGATATATCCATGTCTTTGTTCCTGATTTCTTTGATTTCTCTATTTTTTTTGCCTCTGCTTCGTTGGTTATCATCACAGGCTGCTCTGCATTTTTTGCTTTATTCAATCGTTCCATTTGAATTTTTGTTAATACTTCTTGGGGATTCTGAAGGACACCTGTTGAAGCAACCGTGTGATCTTCAGGAACAGTGATACTCACCTTATAATCACCAAATGGCAACGTAAACTCGCCCCGGCCTAAAAACTGCTTGTTTTGCCAGCCTTCAACATCATTGTAAACTGCCATTCGAGGGAAAAACTGTGCTATTGTGTATAAATAATTGTCTTCCGCTTCGAAATATTCATATCCTGATCGTCCACCAATTTCCATACGGTCATTGATGTTGTACCACCACTTTATACTTAAAGTGAAGCTTTCTCCTGATTTAAGTGGGGATTCCATATCTACACGCATCATTGTTTTATTGATAAAATAAGACAACGGATTTCCTTCATTATCATTGACATAGTCTAGTTTAAACCCTCCATCAAAGTCATTCATCATGCGCTTCAATGATTTAAAAGATAGACTGTCTCCTATACTAGAGGTGCTTACTTTTTTGGTATCGGAATCCTTGGCCCTGACATTCTGATCCAGTTGTACCCATAGATACGTCAATTCGTCTGGAGAATTATTTGTATATACAATGGTTTCTTCACCGTAAATTCTTTGTTTTTGATCGTCCAGAGTCAATTGTATATCATAATCAGCCGTTTGTTGATAATAACCGTATCCGGGGGTGCCTGCAGCAGTTCTGTAAGCATTTGGTGTTGGTAGATCCTGCCCTAACTGTCTAAATTTATTGTTGTTTATATTGTCTTGCGCAAAAAGTGATGTACAATAAATCAAAGTGAGAAAAGCAACAAATTTTTTCATAAAAGTAAATTAAGGCCGCAAATATAAAGTAAGTGCTAGAATGCTTGCGTCGTTTTGTCTTTGGTAAAAGAGAAGCTTTTAACAATTCCTTCCCTAGAATAGTTTACCTTATTATGCTGTTCGTGGAAATCATCAGTGAGTAAAGTGTTTTGCAAGCTATGGTCAACTTTTGGATCGAAGTCTTTGTATTCTAGGAAAAGGTAGATGTAGTCTTGTTCACATGATTTCCCAACATACTCAAAAGTCATCAAATTATCTTGTGAGTTGAGTTGAAAATGTTTTTGAGTGTATTCTTTAAGCAATTTATTTACCTCAGCATTTTCTTTCTCTGTGCAAAGAAAAAATCGTGTGTCTTTCTTTAATTCAAGAACATCTTCAATGTCATCAATAAATAGTTTTATGCTGACTTCAAGGGATTTGGATTCTGGGTTGTAATTCATTTCAGTGAGACTCACATAAAACTTGTGGGCGGAAACCGAATAACTAAAGAGTCCAATTAGGGAGAAAAGAAAAATGGTTTTGGTCAAATCTGAAAGGTCACTCTTCGAAATCCTCATCTTCCTCGTCGCTTCTGAAGGTTTTGTAGATGACTTCTGATTCTTTTTTACGTTCTTCTTTGTCAATTTCTTCTCCTTCAATCATTCCTTTTAATTTTTCTTTGAGTGCAACAGCATCTTCAACATCCTTAGTGGTTGGGTTGAACTTATATGTGCTGAAATATTTATCATACTCCCCACTTTTGACAATCAATTCATATTCTGCCAATGCATCAATCATGGTTTGCATGGAAACATCGTCTGGAACATAATCCAAGTCAACGCTGTCCATTGCCGTAATTATGCTCTTGACTCCCTCACCAATATTTCGGGCTTTTATCTCATACACACCTTTCATTAACCATAAAGCGTAGTCGTTTGGTGCAAAACGCACTGCACCTTTCAAATAATAGGCCGCTTTTCTAGGTTTTTCATTGTCATAATAGATTTCAGATACAGTGATGGCGCTGTCTTTCAATTCCATCAAGAATTCTTGCGCCTCTATGTAAACTGACGTGTTTTCTTCAGTTTTGTCTCTATATTTTGTGAGCTTGTAAGCAGCTTTCATTGCATCTCTAAAAGCTTTAGGATACTCTTCCATATATTCTGCATTGCGAGCCAACTCATATTGAGATTGTGCCAAGTAGTAATACGCCCAGCCATTCCTTCTATACTCAGCTTCTTCAAGAAGTTTTTGTGTTTTTTTCGCCACATCTTCAAATTGACCATCTACCATTAAGAAGGTAATCTTGTTCAATTTTTTATCTTCCGGTTGACTAAAGATGGATGAGCTTATAAGTGAGAACAGAATGAGTAATTGAATTGTCTTCTTCATAAATCTAGGTTAATCTTTATTTCTTTGGCCTAAATTACAAATTCCATACCAGCTTAAAACAAATCGAACATTTACATTTGTACAAATTGACACAATGACTAATAGAATTAAGGAGGATAGAAAAGAAAAAGGATTGTTGATTCGCATCAAGGCATACCACGATGTGTCGAAGCAAAAAAATCTTCTTGTATGGGCAATGGCATGGACCTTTTGTGGCATTGCGATAGGGTCACAGCTATTTGTGGACGATCAGAAAGAGTTGAGAAGCATGTTGATCGTTTTCTTGGCTTTTTGGTTGTACTTTGAGTTCAAAGTGATAAAGGCATACAGATGGAGACAAAAAGGGGAGGAGCGCTTTTTTATTTCTGAAGATGAATTCCATTACGGAAGAATTATTGGTGAGAGAGGAATAATGCGACCATTCGAAAAATCATCAGTAAATGCAGTAAGGCCAATTGAAGAAGATAAAAATGATTTTGTCAAGGTGTTTTCCAATTCCTATTGGGTAATTGGGGGCGAGGGTTTGGCCTTTACTGCCGCAGGGAAAGTTTTCCCTTTTGGTTTGCGCCTATCTGATAAAGAGAAGAAAAAACTCATGCAACTAATCAATAGGAATTTAAACTAGTTTAAATACTTTTTTTATTTTTAAACAAAGCAGAGAATTATGCAAAAACATGAATACAATATCTTGGTTGAATGGACTGGCAATAAGGGGAGTGGAACACTTGATTACCGCTCCTATAGTCGGGACCACTCCATTTTAGGTAGAAAGAAAGAGGGAATGATTCTCGGCTCTTCTGATTCTGCATTTTCTGGGGATACAAAGCGCTACAATCCAGAAGAATTGATGATTGCATCGATCTCTTCTTGTCACATGTTATGGTATTTAAGGTTGTGTTCTGAACATCAAATCATCGTCACGGATTATAGAGATGAAGCCGAAGGAGTGTTAGACATTAAATCAGACGGCAAAGGGAAAATTACCTCCGTGACAATTAAGCCTATTGTGACAATTGCCAATAAAAGTGCTGAACAAATGGCATTGACCATGCATAAAAGAGCGCATGAAGAGTGTTTTATTGCCAACTCCTGTAATTTTCCAATTCATTTCCATCCTGTGATTAAAGTGGAAGAATAACTCTATTCCTCTATTTTAAATGCCACGGAGGGATAACTTTTTAATATATGTCCCTCTTTTTCTTCTGTAAGTATCTTTTGATAAACACTTTTAACGCTGAATACGTCTTTAATTGATCGAATGCATGCAGCAGGAATGCCATTCACATTAAACTCATTCTGTATTTCTTTCGACTCCCATTTTTCGAACTCAACCTTCAAAAGGTTATAGAGTGCTTCTCTATTTTTTACCCTATGCTGATTTTCTTTGAAACGCAGGTCATCAAAAAGTTTTTCTTGTTTTATGACTTTTAAAAGTGCTTCAAATTGCTGGTTATTGCCAATGGCTAATACCATCATTTCATCGTCCTTTGTTTTGAAAGTTTCTCCATAAGGCGCAATATTGGGATGCAACATACCAATGGCTTCAGGATTGTGGTTGGCGACATACCAGTTACTCGCCTGGTTTGCTAAGGAGCTTATCGCAGCATCATATAAGGAAACACTCACTTTAAATGCTTTCTTAGTTTGGCGTTGCTGTAGGAGTGCGATTAGTAAGCCTTCTTTTAGTTGATGTGCGGCAAAAAGGTCAATAAATGCGATAGGCAACTTGCATAGATTATTTTTATCCAGTCCATTGATAGATAACATGCCACTTTCTGCTTGTACCACAAGATCATAGGCTAATCGCTCTGAATCATTAAATCCATTAATTTCTCCGAGTATAATGGTAGGCTGATGATTTTGCAAGCCAACAAAATCTAGTCCATATTTCTTGGCATCTTTTGATTTGAAATTACTTAACACTATGTCGGCATCCTTAATTAAATCTTTACAGATATCAAGTTCAGCCTCATTTCCAAGGTTTAGAAACAGTGATTTTTTTCCATAGTTTACACTGCTGTAATAGGCAGAGTATGGATGTTTGGGATCTTCAGTTTTTAGTTTCCATGAACGTGTAACATCTCCCTTGATTTTTTTTGGTTCAATTTTTATCACTTCTGCACCTAGTTCTGCGAGAAACATGCCTACAGCAGGTCCTGCCAATACGGTAGCAAATTCTATTACCTTAAAGCCTTCCAAAGGCTTTTCTAACCTATTCATTTGGTTTAGTTGCTTTAACTATCCCATATTTCCAAAGGCCTTTATCAAGGGAAGAAAGCAAGTGGTAGCACATTTTTGTGTTGGCTTCTTGGGTTTTCGAGAAGGGTTTACCTATCAATCTGTGGTATGCATTGTATAAATAAGCTGGATAATAAAACCTTCTTAAACGTAGAATTGATGGACGAATTTCTTTGGTTTTATCAATACAATCAATCTGAACATATCCTAAAGATTGAAGATTTGCCCTGTAGTTGTCTTCTGTGTCTAGCGACTCTACTTTGCAGCCGTTGAATGCATTCGTATAAAGGGAGCGATATTCTTCCTCCGTGAGTTGAGTTTTTGCTTGAAGGTTTTCAGCCAATACTATACGACCACCTTTTTTTAATAATCTATAAGCTTCTTTTAAGAAGTCTAATTTGGGTTGAGCATAGCAGATGCTTTCTAAACCTACAATGACATCAAAACTTTCATCTTTGAAAGAGGTATTCATATAATTCATTAAATGAAAATCTGTGTATTTATTCAAATTCAACCTTTGTGCGTTTTCTTTGGCAGTCTGCAATTGTAAATTACTCAAGGTTATGCCAGTTACTTTGCAACCATAGTGTTTTGCAAAATGTATTGCAGTTCCACCAACTCCACATCCAGCATCTAACACAATCTTTGTATCATTCAATGCAGCATTTGCTGCGACTTCTTCATTTAAATTAAGCAATGCCTCGCTGAGCTTTTTAGTATCCTTTTTCCAAAGTCCAAGATTTAGTTGATAGTGTTTGTCCATGCCCCAAGCATCACGATATGCATTGTTACATTCCTTATAATACATCGCAATTTCCTCTTCCTTATATGTCGCTTCTTTTTTCAACATTTTGATATCTGAATTACAAATCTAATTATTGATAAATTAGCCCAATGAATCAAATCAAACAATTCCTTTCCGTTGCAATTTTGCTTGGCATAGCTTTAAGCTGCAACAAGGACCATAAAAAGGCTAAACGCAGTAATAAAATATCAGATACAGAAGAAAAGATGATCGTAGCCACAGTTACTGACTCAATTTCTAAGAATCAACAATCGGTAATTGAGCCTATACACTGTCTCTTATACACATCTCCGAGCCCACGAGACTAGGCATGATCTC
>OJGX01000668.1_pt1 | contig 15834 bp, 3 predicted proteins | sample 1594661 | NCBI WGS metagenome assembly OJGX01 (sample SAMN05416839, study PRJEB24817) | seawater metagenome | isolation source: Sea water | place: Canada:Atlantic | collected 2013-07 | reverse complement strand
ACGAGATCATGCCTAGTCTCGTGGGCTCGGAGATGTGTATAAGAGACAGGGTCGCAATCACAATGATCAAGTATTTAATGGTTGATTTTTTCAAAGTTGTTGTTTTTGTTATGATCTAAGAAGAAAAATAGCTTCCTATAAAATGCTACATTTGGCAGATATGGAATTTGATCCTTTCAGAAAGCGAATATCTGAATTAAACCAACTTGCACCAAAAAAAGGTAGAGCCTTGGTGGCTGAACCTTTTATGCAGGACCCCTATTTTAAGCGATCAGTTGTATTGCTTTCAGAATATCAAAAAGAAGGAGTTGTCGGTTTCATATTGAATCATCCGCTACAAATCACCTTTAGTGAACTATTGGAAGAGTTTCCTGACTTTAATGCGCCCATATTTCTAGGTGGACCAGTGCAGGCACAGAGTCTTTTTTATATTCATAGCAGACCTGATTTATTGGAAGGCAGCACTGAAATTAAAGAGGGAGTTTATTGGAATGGAAGTTTTGATCAATTGAAAGAAAACATTTCGAAGAAAACCATTCAACATGAAGAGATTAAATTCTTCCTAGGATACTCTGGTTGGGATTATGATCAATTAAAAGATGAACTGGATGTAAATTCCTGGTTTATACAAGACATTAAGGCAGATTACATCTTAGAAAAACATACGGATGAGCTATGGAGGAATGTTGTAACTGAAGCAGATAAAGCCATTGCAAGAATGGTTAATTTTCCTGAAAACCCGTCGTTGAATTAATTTTAGTTTACTATAAATTTAAATACCTCTTTGGACTTCATGTTAGAAAACTCGAGTATGTAAATTCCAGGTGTCAGATTTACACCATCTAACAATTCTTTTTGAAATTGATCTAATTCAGATTTAATCACAAATTGTGTAGTCATTACCTTTTGTCCTTGACTATTCATAATGCTTACATTGTACTGGCCCGCTATTAATTTGTTTAATTGAATAAATAAATTTAATCCATTGGAGGGATTTGGGAACAACTTCAACTGCATCAAAGCACCGTCAAACTCCACAACCTCAATTTGAGAGAGTGCACTTGTACCATCAAAATCAGTTTGCCTTAAACGATAGTAATTATGACCTAATCTTGGTGAATAGTCAAATCTTTGGTATTTTATCCTCTGTTGGCTATTACCAGCTCCTTCCTCATATAGAATATCTTCAAACTCTACTCCATTAATGGATCGCTCTATGGTAAAGAAATCGTTATTGATCTCTGACAAAGTGGCCCAATCCAATTGTACATATTCCCCTATTTTTATTGCATTGAAATATTCTAAAACAATCGGCAAGGATACTTGATTGTCGATATCTCTAAAATCATATTCCCCATCACCATCTCCATCGGGTGTGTTTGATACTGCACCAAAATTGTCTGTATCGTACAAATCAATTAATCCATCATTGTCTGTATCGTAATAATCTCCATGGTCAGGATCAAGGAAATTTGGCACATTATCACCATCATCATCTTCTAACCAATCGGGAACATTGTCGGCATCCGCATCATCAGCGTTTACGTAATATTCTGGATTTCCTGCAGTTGATTCAAAGGTTGTGGCCCTGGCAGTCAAATCGTCTAAGGCATCTTCTGTATTGTTGTCGTCAAACCCTTCCATCCAATCTGGTAAGCCGTCTCCGTCGGAATCATCGTCAAGATAATCAGTATTGCCAAAACCTTCGTTATTACTTAATGTTATGGCTGTGCCTCCATTGTCTGAATCATAACGATCATCCCAACCGTCGTTGTCACCATCTGTACCCAAGGGTGCAAGAAAGTCAGCAGTTGTTTGACCTTCTACATTATCAGTAATTCCATCAGAATCAGAGTCAAGGTCTAAATAATTCTCTATGCCATCACCGTCCTCGTCCTCAATCGGTAAAGGTGTTCCCGCATTGTCATTATCAAATGTATCTGCAAAACCATCATTGTCTGTGTCTGTGTTGTCATCCACTTCGCCATCTCCATCAGTATCTTCTCCTCCTGCTTCAACAATGTCTGCAATACCATCATTGTCAGCATCTAAATCGATTCTATTTTCAAATCCATCACCGTCTTTATCTCCGTCGGTCAAAGCGGTTCCACCATTGTCAGAATCAAAAGTATCTGCCCATCCGTCGTCATCTGTATCTGTAGGGTCGTCCACGCGTCCATCCCCATCAGTATCATTTGTTGAACCACCTGCTTCTTGAATATCTGGAATTCCATCATTGTCTGAATCCAAATCCAAATGATTTGGTATGCCATCAGAATCAAAATCAAACACATCCGGAATGCCATCTCCATTTGTATCTATGTAACTTGTTGTACTGCCATCACCACCATTTCCATTATCAACAACATCTTCAAAGTTTAGTGTGCCATCACCATCCTCATCACCTGCAGGATTATTTGAGCCCAATCCTTCATCCACATCAAGTACTCCATCATTATCATCATCAATATCATCTGTATCTACAATACCATCGTCATCTGAATCAATTGCACATATAGGATCTAACACTCCAACGGCATCTACCTCATAGTCTGTTGAACTTGCTGAGTTTTCCAATCTAAAACGTAAGTATCTGAAATCAAACTGTGAGGTGATTGTGTCATTAAAATAAGTTAAAGAATTGGTGGTTGGATTTGCCTGACGACCATTAAATACAGATAAATCCTCTGATTCTGCCAATACAATTTCTGCTGTACCTGATTGCCCAGATCGTTCCCTCCATGTGATGACATATTTTGTTCCTGCAGGGTAGACCGAACCAACATCCAATATCAATTCATCTGCATCAGTATCAAATCGGGCCCTTGTACCATCAATAGATCCAGTTATGCTACCAGCTGCTGTAACACCATTGTCTGATTCGACTGAATTGGTATAATCATCGTTATAACCTGTTCTCAAGAACCCTATGCCACATTCATCACCATCAAATTCTAAATAATCTGGTGTTCCAGATCCATCAGCATCTGGTATCTCAGCTGAGGTAGGTATGCCATCTCCATCATCGTCAGTATCTCTAAAGTCATCTTCTCCATCATTGTCAAAATCCTGATGCGCAACTGAAGAAGCACAAATTGTAAAATTGGCTGTTGTTACAATAACCAATGATGGGTTGGTTTCAGCAGTCCGTCTATTTCCATTTGGACCAGTAATTATAAAAGACATATTATTTCCAATTGTCCAGGATGATTGATTTACTATTTCTTGAACCAATGTTGTAATGTCTGCCGTTTGTTGAGGTGTACTTTCTTCTCCAATAGTATTCCAATCTGTTGGGGACCAACTAACAGCTGTTGCGGTTGTAGTTGACCTTGAGGATACATCGAAAGCAGTTGAAGTGAAAATAGCTGAATTACTAGCCAATTCTCCTTCTATGTTTAATGTAATTGCACCAGTTCTAACCTCATCCGCTTCAAATTGAATATAAGCTGAAGTCACCACTTGACCTTGCTCTAAAAAAACTCCTGGGAACAAAATACCCACGGTTTGATTCGTCCCACCATCATTGGGTAATTCCAAATCAGAACTTCCTAAGTCAATAGAACCATCAGAATTGTCCTCCTCAGCATAATCACCAGCAATAAAATTTAATGTTGGAGTTGCATCAAAAGGGGTACTGACGATTAATAAAGGGTCGGTTTCTGCAGTTCTAGTGTATCCTGTTGGCCCTGAGAAAATCAATGCTAAACTATTCCCATTTGCCCAACCACCTTGATTTACAATTTCTTGAATAATGGAAGAAATATCAACCGTTCTTTGGTCTATGCCATTTTCATTTAACGTGGTCCAATCATCTGGAGTCCAAGAAACACTTGCAGTTGTAGTGGACCTACCCGTTACATCGTTTGCCGAAGTTGAGAAAGCTGCTGCATTTGTAGTCAATTCACCTCTAATGGTAATTGTAATTTCTCCACTTGTAACCTCATCCACCTCGAATTGAACAAAAGCAGAAGTGATTGTCTGGGCTTGATCCAAATCTACATTTGAATATCGGATACCAACTGTCTGATTATTTGTTTCATTGACTAATTCTAGATCAGAACTTCCTATGTCTACTGAGCCATCACTATTGTCTTCTTCAGCGTAATCACTTACCGTAGAATATACCGTTCTCTCTCCACAATTATCATCCAAAGCATCATCTAATCCATTGTTATCCGCATCTATTCCACTAAGTGTTACATCCACTACTCCATCTGCATTTGCGTCATTGCCTTCAATCAAATCGCTTACACCATCATTGTCAGAGTCATCATCTAAATAATCAGGAGTATCATCAGAATCCCTATCGTATGGTGTAATTGGGGTAGAAAAGGTAGAAACATCCCAGAAATCAATGATTCCGTCAGAATCTGTATCTGTTATTAAGGTAGGGAATCCATAATTAGATGTACTGTACCCTTCTCTTGTATCGTCAATTCCATCTGAATCTGAATCAATGTCGATGTAATTTGGAAGATTGGTAAGGCCATTTGTATTCTCGAAAGTTTCATCAGTATTTGGTATTTCCAATGGCGTAGATTCTATTCTATCATCGAGCCCATTGTTATTGGCATCTATTAGACCGTCTACTTGTCCATCTAGATCAGAGTCTTCCCCTCCTGCTTCAACAATGTCTAAGATTCCATCATTGTCAGAATCTAAATCCAAATAATCGAGTTTACCGTCATTGTCTGAATCTGGCAAAGGAGCTACCATTACACCACTCCCTGAGGCAGTTTCTAATCCATCTACAATCCCATTGCCATCAGCATCGGTACCTGATACATTTCCGTCAGAGGATGAATAATCACTAGGTTCTGCTCCACGATTTGCTTCAATAGCATCAGGAATGCCATCGTCATCTGAATCTCGGTCTCTGTAATTGGGAATTCCATCATCGTCAAAATCTTCAATACCTTCTACACTGTCTAATATTCCATCATTGTCAGAATCTAAATCACAGCTATCTAACACTGGATCATTGTCAGAATTGTTACCTCCTTCAAAGAAATTCGGTAAGCCATCTCCATCACAATCTGGACCAGTGCCAATTCCAAAATTGTTGTTCGCATCTGTTTCAGCAAAATTGACAGCATCGGTAAAAGTGGCTGATTCTATGTTGTCTGTTGTCAAAGCAGAATTCGCTGGATATGAACTAAATTCTGTTGTTATTAACAATGACGCCGTAGAAGCATAATAAAAAGTATAATCTCCATCAGAATCCGTAGTGGTTGTTTGCACTCTAGTATCTTCAGGATCTATTAGGCCGTCTCCATCATTGTCAATGTATAAATAAACCGTAACTCCCTCGACTCCTGACTCTCCCCCATCTAGAGTCCCGTCTAAATCATCGTCGTTGTATACCGTACCACTCACTGTATTGGCATCAGCTACCAATGAAGCCAAAGCTTCTATATCACCTCCAGCTAGTGTTCTTTGACTGGTCATAGCTCCGGTCGTTAAATTAATTTCACTCATTCGATCAGCATCTCCTTCCGAACCATATAACCTACCGTCGTTATTGAATGCCAGGCCTTCCACATCATCTTCTGCCAATGCCGTAATTATAGAGTAGGTAGCATTGAATTTATTAATCTCTATTAAATTATCAGATGTTCCCCCATCATTGTTGGAAGCATACATTCTGCCCGTTGTCGGGTCAACAGCTAAATCATCTACATCGACATTAATTCCAGGGCCTGATACAACAATGTAATCTATCCCTGCACCAAAAGCACTTCGAATAATTTGTCCAGTGGTAGGGTCTATTTGAAACAATAGATCATTTGGACTATTTCTTTGGGCTGCCCAAATAATAAATGTTTGACCATCGAGCATCATGGCATCTACATCTGTAATGGATTGTAAACCTAATGCTCCATTCATTTGCCCAGCTGCATCAATATCCGATATGGCAGTATATGCCCCAGTTGTAAGATTTAATTCTCCAAATTCCCCTGCGTCTGCTGCAAACAATTGATTTGCCCCTGGGATGGGGTAGTAAGCTATGGCTTCTATATTAGAAACTCCAGTAGCTCCTATATTGGTAACAGTTCCTGTATTGCGATCAACTGAATATAGGTTATCATTCCCATCTGCAACAAAATAGAATAAGTCAGGATCTCCCGCAAACAGTTGCATACTGCAAAGCAGGAGAAGAAAGGTGGTTAATTTCTTCATCATAAAGATTCGATAAAATTACCATATAATACGTTAATCACAGAAATCTATACGATGAATAAACGCTAACTGTTTCTTAATTCGGTAAACTATTGAACCACCACTTTAAGTACTTTTTGATAATCAGATGAATACACTTTAAGTAGGTAAATTCCTTTTGCTAGTTGGCTATCTTCTAGAACATGAATTCGGACCCTAGAGCTTTCATCATCAATACTCAAAACTTTAATCATCAATTGCTCCCCTTTTTGGGACAGTAGTTCAATTTGGTATTCTCCTCTTTTCATTTGGAGCAATTCTAAAAATAATTGTTGCCCATTTGTTGGATTGGGGTACATTTTAATATTGGCCAATGCATCAATAAGATTGATCGCTTCTACTTGACTAAGGGAAGTGCCTCCATCAAAATCAGTTTGGCGTAATCTATAATAATTCAACCCTTTATTTGGTTGATAATCATATTGCTGATAATTAAGTGCCTCATTTGAATTCCCTGCGCCTTCCTGCTTCAATATTGGAATAAAGATTTTACCATCAATTGAACGTTCAATAGTGAAATAGTCATTGTTGGTTTCTGACAATGTTGTCCATTTTAATTGTACCGCATTACCAATTACTTCTGCATTAAATAACAGTAATTCTATAGGCAATGAAACTTGATTGTCAGTATCTCTAAAATCATATTCCCCATCACCATCTCCATCGGGTGTGTTTGATACTGCCCCAAAATTGTCTGTATCGTATAAATCCACCAATCCATCATTGTCTGTATCTTGATAAAAAGGACTATCTGCATCAAGAAAATTTGGCGTGTTATCTGCATCAGTATCTTCCAACCAGTCAGGTATATTATCAGCATCCCCATCAGATGCATTTAAATAATATAATGGATTTCCTGCCGCAGTTTCAAATGCATCAGCTCTATCTCTTAAATCGTCTAAGGCATCTTCTGTATTGTTGTCATCAAAGCCTTCGGTCCAATCAAAAAGGCCATCTCCATCTGAATCATCGTCTAAATAATCTGGATTTCCTGCAGATTCGTTGTTACTTAAAATTATAGCAGTCCCGCCATTGTCAGAATCGTAGGAGTTGTCCCAACCATCTCCATCAGTATCCGAACCAGATGGTGCCTGATAAGCAAGTGTCGTCATTCCTTCAACATTATCGGTAATCCCATCCGAATCACTATCTAAATCTAAATGGTTCACAAAACCGTCACCATCTGAATCTGATGGATTCAATACTGTGCCTCCATTGTCAGCATCATATATGTTTGCCCAACCATCAATATCAGTATCAGAATCATCGTCTGTTTTCCCATTGCCGTCTGCATCTATACCGCCAGCTTCAATAATGTCTGCTAATCCATCATTGTCAGCATCTAAATCAATTCGGTCTGGTAAATTATCTCCGTCAGTATCTGGATCATTTAAAATAGTTCCTCCATCATCTGGGTCAAATGTGTCTGCCCATCCGTCTCCATCAGTATCGAGAGCATTATCTACCCTTCCATCGTTATTTGCATCAGTGCCCTCTGCTTCATAGATGTCCGTTATTCCATCATTGTCTGAATCAAGGTCTAAATGATCTGCAATTCCATCACCGTCGGTATCACAAAAGCGCTGCGCTTCAAAACCAATTCTACCAAGGGACCATGCACTTGCATTGTCATATCTAGCAGCATCCATCAAGCCGGAATAATGACCTGTAATTCCATTTGGTGCCACGGCCACAGGGCCACCAATTCCACCATCGTTTGAATGAGCAGGTATGGATGTATAGCCTGCAGTTGTAGAATTTGGAATAGCATCCAAATAAACTGTCATTAATCCATTATCAAATGTAGCTGCCACATGATGCCACAACCCATCCAAAGAAAGTGTATTTATCGCACTTATTGAAGTTTCTGAACCTGCACCTCCACTTCGAGCTGTAAGTGTTAATGCATTATCATCAAGCCAGAGTACCATGCCATTTGTTCCTCCTCCTTCTTCATAAATAACTCGATCACCACTGAGTGAGTTTGGCAATATCCAAGCAGAAAAACTTATTTGAGTATAGCTTTGCTCCATAAAATCACCATTTTGGCTATATCTAATTTGATTGGTGGTTCCATTGAAATTTGCAGAATGTGTTCCCTGAATTGCGGTTGTTGAAAAAGTTGGGGCAAGTCCATTGCTTCTTTCGTTATGCGCATTCCCAGAGGCATCATCCGTAGTATTGTCTAATGTCCAATAAGCTTCAGGTGTTGATTGAAAGCGAATGTCTGGAGTTGAGCATGGAGCTTCATCATTGTCTAAAATACCATCATTGTCATCATCTATGTCGTCTGAATCGCTTATGCCATCATTGTCAGAATCTGGGTTGTATGCTTCTCGCCAATCTCTTTCGGCAGTAGATGTGAGGTATAAGTTTGGATGTGACAATCCCTCCAAAGAGGCATTTGTTGGATCTGTGCTAGAAGTATTGTTATCATATCCGTCCAATAATCCATCACCATCAACATCAATAGCTCCACCAGAAACTCCAGAATTTGATGGACTTCCAGCATCAGCGACTCCATCGCCATCAGTATCGTGACCTTCTATAGTATCTATGAAGCCGTCTCCATCGGTATCTAAATCTAAATAATCTGGAGAATCAGGATCATTTGATGCATCTATGTCTGACAATTCAAAACTTGACCCAATTCCGCCAAAATTAATGTCGTCACTGTCGTATGCATTATCAATTCCATCGCCATCGGTATCTGAACCAGTAGGAGCTATGTATGTATTTGTTCCTTGACCTTCTGTATTGTCTACTATGCCATCATTGTCTGCATCAATATCAAGAAAGTTGTACAAATTATCAGCGTCAAAATCATCATTGGGAAAAGAGTTTGGCGCTCCATCATTGTCAGTATCAGCACCAGTTGAGAGGGTTACATTGCCAAAATTTGAATCTATCGCATCATCACCTGCCGTGAGAGAATTGTCTGGATCCCCATCAACATTGTCATTAAACCCATCTCCATCAATATCAATATAATTGTCTTCAATACCATCACGATTGCCATCAGTTCCTGAAGCTTCGATAACATCTAGTATGCCATCATCGTCTGCATCTAAATCCAAGAAGTTGTATACATTATCACTGTCTAGATCATCGTTGGGAAGAGAGTTCGGAATGCCGTCATTGTCTGTATCTGTACCTGTTAGGGTGTAAGAGTTGGTAGAATTTTCGGTCACACCATCATTGCCTACATCGCCATCAACCAAGTCATTGTATCCATCACTATCGCTGTCTATATAATTGTCTGCTCTTCCATCGCCATTTACATCTGTACCATTGGTCTCCACAACGTCAGGAATACCATCATTATCAGCATCAAGATCCAATTGGTTTCTAATGCCATCTCCATCTTGGTCGTCTACAGGATATGAATTAGGTGCTCCATCGTTGTCTGTGTCTGCACCTGTGACCTGCATGGCGTTTCCACTATTTTCAGCAACACCATCATTGCCTACATCTCCATCAACAATGTCTGCAAAACCATCGTTATCAGTATCCGTTTGGTCATCAAAAACTCCATCTCCATCGGTATCTGTACCACCTGATTCAACGACATCTGGAATACCATCATTGTCTGCATCTAAATCCAATTGGTCAATGCGTCCATCATTGTCGGTGTCTCCATTTGGATAACTATTTGGCGCACCATCATTATCGGTATCCGAACCTGTTATTAAAAGAGCATTAGTTGAATTTTCTGCTACACCATCATTGCCTACATCACCGTCAACATCATCAGCAAAACCATCATTATCGGTATCCGTTTGATCATCAAAAATTCCGTCTCCGTTCGTATCAGTTCCACCGGATTCAACAACATCTGGTATGCCATCGTCATCAGCATCTAAATCTAGCTGATCACGTAAGCCATCATTGTCGGTGTCTCCATTAGGATAGCTATCTGGTACTCCGTTTTGATCAGCATCTGGACCTGTCGTTTGCAAGGCGTTGGCCGTGTTCTCAGCGATGTCATTGTTACCTACATCACCGTCAACATCATCTGCAAAACCGTCGTTGTCTGTGTCAGTCTGATCATCAAATCTGCCATCTCCATCTGTGTCAGTTCCACCCGCCTCAACAACATCGGGAATCCCATCGTTATCTGCATCTAAATCTAAATGATCTAATATTCCATCATCGTCAGTATCGTCAGTTGGATAGCTATTGGGTATACCATCTGCATCTGTATCTGCACCAGTTAAAAGAATGGGATTTCCTGCAACACATTGTTCTTCATTGTAGAAGTATTTTGCAGCATCTAGGTCAAAATCATCATTTGAATTTGATACTAATCCTAAACGAATGTATCTCAAGGTATTTTCTGATTGCACTAAGGTAGAAACAACGTTAGCTTCGGAATTTGTAGATGGGTTCACGCTATGGGTTGTATATCCAGCACCTGGGGTTAGAGATTCTTCGACTATAATATCAGAAGTTATGCTGGTATTACCATAAGCTTTTCTCTTCCAATAAATAATATAATCTGTTCCAACTGGAAGATTTACTCCAAAATCAAGTACTGCTAAGTCACCTAGTTGATACAATTCAGCAAAGGTACCATTGGGTTGTCCATTCGCATTTGTTCCATTGTCAACACCAGTGGAGGATCCTGCAATATAGGTAGATGTTCCAATTGCAGTTGAATCCGTGCAAATTTGACCGTCTGTAATATCGTTAAATCCATCTCCATCAGTGTCCACAAAATCATCTGCAAATCCATCTCCATTGGCATCTGTTCCTCCTACTTCAACAACATCAGGTATACCATCATTGTCTGCATCTAAATCAATCCAATCACCCAGTCCATCTTCATCAGTATCTTTATCATTATCTGTAAATCCATCATTGTTGGTATCCAACAATGATGTGGTAGATACGCCCTGCAAACAGCCTGGCTGCCCAACACAAGGACTGCTGCCATCAGGACCGTCAGTATCGTCATTGTCATAAGTATCTGCCATACCATCACCATCGGTATCAGTAAGGTTATCAATTTCACCATCACCATCAATATCTGTTCCACCAATTTCTATTAGATCAGAAATACCATCATTGTCAGAGTCTCTATCTAAATAATCAGGTATACCGTCCAAATCTGAATCATAACCACTACATGCCCCTTCAAGGGTATTTCCGCAATTCGGAAAATCTGAATCAATGGCATTTCGGATTCCATCACCATCTAAATCGTCACTAGGATCAGGTAATCCGTCGCTGCAGTCCCATCCATTGACTCCTTGAAAAGTAGCTGTGCAAAACTGAGCATCCTCATAATCCAACACTCCATCACCATCATGATCTCCTTTATACATCTCAACAATGTCTGGAATTCCGTCATTATCATCATCTATGTCCAAAACGTCAGAAAGACCATCATCATCTTTATCGCAAGTGTTAAAGGTTACTATCAAGGTATCTCTCAATTCAGCAAATGAGAACCAAGTGTTAAGATAAGATTGATTACCATCATCTGGCGACCAGATGTTACAATTAGAGGTACATCCTTCAAAATCAAAATCGGTTGTTGTAAATGCTCCTCCCACTTGAGTGTGATCGTAATATATTCTTCCTGAATCAGAAGCTACTAAAAATGAAAGTGGTCTAACAAGCGTCCGGTCAAATCCATTTGAATTGGCTTCAACATCTCCTAATGGCATGTGAAATATTCCAGCTTGGTACTTAATAACTGCCTGAGCTTGTCCATTTACCACCAAATCTCCTAAACCATCCAAATCGTCCCAGGCTAAACAATGTGTTCCAGCTGGTTTATTGTCAACCAATAAACGATCAGAAGTACCTGGATCATAGGTGCCGTTTTCATTTAAATCTATTAAGATTTCTACCTGTCCGCCTTTGGTAATGTTATATAAAAAACAAGTAGAACCTGAACAACGATCATATTCTAAGAAACTTAGTTCAGGAAGGTCAGTGGCAGAAGGATATTCATTAGCATCTGGATTGTTAAAAAAGATTGGGAACTCTCCAACAACGCTTCCTTTGCCAACAGTAGTATAAGTTTGCGACTGACGATCAACATCGTAAGTGCCAGTGCTTTGCACTCCATTTCGTGTAAACGCTATGTCCCAACCTCCTGCTTTAACTTGATCCCACAATACAGAAATGACCAAACTATCGTCTGATTGATAAAGAAAAAATTCTGCATCCACATTATTAAATCCCAAGCCTTGGTTTAAATTGTACAAAGCCCATTGAAACGCATTTAATCTTCCGTCAATTGCAGTATGATTACCTAAACCTTCTGGTAAACCATTCGTGTTTGCGACAGTTACATCAAAAAATGAAACTTGATGTCGGCCAAAACCAGGTAAAGTATAAGTGGTTGAGTTAGCACCATTAAACTCAATGTAATAATCACCTGCCATTGTCGGTGTTATGGAGATGGCATCAAATCCTCCAGCGCCAAAAACTTCCTGTGGCCCATTCCTTGCTTCAGATAGATTCGCAATAAATCCTTCACCGGTACTTCCAGATCCTGAACTTAGTACAGCTTGTAAAGTACCAGGTGAGGGTGGATAAACTTGTGTCCCATTTGGGTCCATTACTCTAAAATAGGTAGTTGTATTGTCAAATACATTCATTCCAATATAAATGACTTCAGTAGCAAAATTGTCTGAGACTCTAATGTAAATGCGTTCATCAGGATCACATCCTGTTGTACCTAGTCGTTCGTTGCCATCAGCCGTGTTGTATAACATCAATGACAGCTCTTGTCCAGCAGTCATTCCAACAGGCATCCACTGAGCTGTGCCTTCGCCAAATGATTTGAGATGAATTGCTAGAAAACAGCACAGAAAAAAAATAATCCGATTCATTTAGTAAGTAATTGAGAAAACAAAACTACTACTAGTTACCGAATTTTAGATTAAACTCTACTGATTTAGCGTAAAATATAATAAAACTAATGGGTAATATAAGACCTATTGAATGACCAGCTTAAAGTTTGATTCACCGAATGCTGATCTAATTCGCACGAAATACAATCCTTTGGCGATTCTTTCTCCTTGGAATAAGGAATAAGTACGTTGATCTTCATTGCTATCAATAATAAGTTTTTTCGAAACGAGCAATTCACCCTTAGAACTTAAAAAATCAATGGTATACTTTCCTGCTACAATATTGTTCATCTGAAGGTACAAGTCATTGCCCTTATTTGGATTTGGATACAATTTAATATTCTCATTATTCAACCCAAACTCGACTATCTCTATTTGGCTGTAGGTAAATGTTCCATCATAATCAGTTTGTTTTAATCTATAATAGTTGATTCCCAATTGTGGATCCTGGTCAAATAAACTATAGTTTAAAAGTGCATTAGAGTTTCCTGCTCCAGGATAGAGCAATATTGACTCAAACTGAAGATCGTTTGAAGCTCTCTCAATGGTAAAGTAATCATTGTTAATCTCTGTCAAGGTTGACCAATCCAATCGAACATCAACACCTATTTTTGTGGCTGTAAAACTTTTTAATACAATTGGTAAACCTGCTGTTTCGTCATCAATGTCTCTGAAATCATACTCCCCATCACCGTCTCTATCTGGTGGATTTGCATTTGCGCCATTATTGTCAGGATCAAAAAGATTAATAATACCGTCACCATCTGTATCTATATAAAAGCCATTATCAGGATCCAAATAATTTAAATTTCCGTCAGCATCATCATCTTCAGCCCAATTTGGAACTCCATCTGCATCGGTATCATTGGCATTCACATAGTGCAATGGATTTCCAGCTGCTGTTTCATAATTTCCCGCTCTTGTTGTAAGATCATTTAAGGCATATCCATCTTCATCATCATCAAAACCTTCAATGTAATCCAATTGCCCGTCGTTGTCAGAATCATCATCCCTATAATCTGGTTCTCCATTTCCATCATTATTACTCAAAGTAATAGGAGTTCCGTTCGTTCCGCCTGTCACGTCACCATCGTACTCATCATCCCAACCATCGCCATCTACATCTGTATTATCAGCAGCTCTGAATCCAGCCGTGGTTTGAGCCTCTAGGTTATCTAACAAACCGTCAGAATCCGTGTCTAAATCAATACGGTTCTCTAATCCATCGTTATCGGTATCTTCATCAACCAATGCGGTACCACCATTTGAGAAGTCGAATGTATCAGCCCATCCATCGTCATCTGTATCCGTGTTTGAATCAACCCTACCATCTCCATTAGCATCAATCCCTCCTGCTTCAATTATGTCTGCCAAACCATCATTGTCCGAATCTAGATCGAGGTGATCTTCTACCCCATCTCCATCTGTATCTTGAACAGGGCATTGCGCCTCGTAGGCAATGGCATCCAAGTCTGTACTTCCAGCTTCACGCGTAAATCGAATGTATCTTGCTCCTCCAGTACCAATTGGATGCAAGAAATATTCTTGTACATCTACAGTTGCCATATCGACATCAGCGCTAGTATTCCCATAAGTAACTCCAGAGGTATAGGCTGCATTATCGGCTGAACCTTCAACCAATACTCTGTTGCTGTTGTTTCTGTCCATTCTCAAACGGACATAATGGCCTTCGGGAACCGCATCCGTGAGGTCCATGACCAATATTGTATTTATTGGCATTATTGCAGACGCCTCATCTGCTGCTCCTTGAGCATTTGCAGGTGATGTCGCCCCAACATTTGAAGTCACAGCATCCGCATAACCTGAGGTACATTGTCTTTCCTCGGTATCCAATATACCATCATCATCGTCATCAATGTCAAATTCATCTGCAATGCCATCTCCATCGGTGTCCACAATTTCTCGCCAATCTCTTTCTGTCGTATTTCCATCATCAAGATTTGGGAAAGAAGCCGAAGATTGTCCATTGTTTGTAACATTCGTTGTATTGTTGGGCCCTACAACATCATCAAAATTATCATCCAAGCCATCATTGTCAGTATCTGTGCCTGCAGGGCTTGTATCTGGAACTCCATCATTGTCAGTATCCCAACCTTCTACAAGATCAGATTGACCGTCGTTATCCGAATTAAGGTCTGTATAGTCTGGATTATCCGTACCATCTGTATTCGTTGGAGTAGTTAATGTATTTCCGCTATCAGGATCAAAATTGTCATCGATTCCATCACCATCAGTATCCGTTCCACTAGGAGCAATCAATGTGCCAGTAGGCTGTGATTCAATAATATCTATAATTCCATCATCGTCAGAATCAATGTCTATTCGATTTTCAAAGCCATCATTATCTGTATCTGTATCTGATAAAGCAGTGCCTCCATTATCACTGTCAAATAAATCTGGCCAACCGTCGCCATCGGTATCAGTTTCATTATCAGCTACACCATCTCCATTGGCATCAGTTCCGCCTGCTTCAATAATGTCTGCAATGCCATCACCATCACTGTCAGGATCAAAAGAATCAATAATCCCGTCATTGTCAGTATCAACTATACATGTACCATTAAACGTTATTATCACAAAGCCATCTGTTCCATTACTTGCTGCTGCACCACCACCGCCATTGGTGCCCGCAGTGACAGAGCCACTTACATAAGAGCTTATTGCAGTGTTTATAAAGCTGTCTCTTATACACATCTGACGCTGCCGACGACTCCTTACGTGT
>OJGX01000662.1_pt1 | contig 15891 bp, 7 predicted proteins | sample 1594661 | NCBI WGS metagenome assembly OJGX01 (sample SAMN05416839, study PRJEB24817) | seawater metagenome | isolation source: Sea water | place: Canada:Atlantic | collected 2013-07 | reverse complement strand
CAGGCTTTGGCTTTGCCCTTTTCTTTGAGTTCATCTGCCATCTCTCTTGGCAGAATGTTGAGCAATAGTTTCTCCGTCTTTACTTTTTCACTTTCAAGCATGCGCTTTTGGCGTTCGACTTGCTCTTTTTGCTTTATGATTTCGATGGTGCGCTGTTTGACTTGCGTCTCCAATAAATCTTTTTGCTTTTGAATTTTACCGACTCTTCTTTTGTAAAACAAGAAAAGGGACAGACCAATCAAAAACACAATTGCAAAGTCGATGCCCCAATGCATAAACAAGGGCTCTTTCAATAAAACGATTGCGCTTTTCATAGTAATGTTGATTCTTACAAATTAGGTCCCGTTAACGCCAAGACACCATTTTGCTTAACTTAATTTCTGTTCTTCGATTTAGGAAATGGTCATCGTTGTTGCACTTTTTGGTTTCGCAGTCAACAACAGGTTTTAATTCTCCATAATAATTCCCTACTATACGGTCTTTCCGAATGCCTTTTTTAATCAAGAATTCGATCACATTATCTGTTCTCTTTTTTGATAAGCGCTCATTGTATTCCGATGATCCTCTGGTATCTGTGTGCGATTCCACTTCAATTTTCAATTCTGTGTTCTTAACAATTTGAACCAATGTTTTTAGGTGATTTATCGCCACAGTGTTTAACAGTGTAGAATCAAAACGATAGTGCACTTTGAAGGTATCTATGTCATAAACTTGATCATTAATGTGGAGTATTTGGTGATGGTCGCTAGCTTCTTCAAGATAAACTTCTGTATGTTGCATACCCAAGGTCTTGTATTTGAATAATCCAAGACGATTTTTAATGGTTTTATCAATGATGTTGTTTTCTTCATCTAATGTGAGCAACTGAAAGTCCTCTTCTTGATTTTGAATCTTAAAGAAGTAGGTCTCATCCGCTTTCAACTTTTTAAAGTGAAATCTTCCTGTTTCGTCTGTAAATGCAGTATCCACGACATTTCCTTCTGAATCAAAAACATACACCTCCATGCCGTGTTCAAAATCACCAGGCAATTTTTTAAACACTTGCCCAAACACTTCTTGTGTTTCAACGCCTTCTGCATCCAAATCCATTGCAGGCAGTCGGTCAAACTGTGCCACCTGATAGGTCAACTTCTTGTAAGCAAAGTTGCCTTGTTCATTCAATACAGCCTTTTCAATGATTAAGTCGTCCTCGTTCAGAAGCGCAAGATTTAAAGAGGTCGCATCCTTAATTTTAAAAGAGTAGGACTCATCAGGACTTAGCTTTTCAAAATTGAAGGTTCCGTATTGATCTGTGTACATGGAATCCACAATGCTTCCGGACTCGTCTACCAAATATACTTTTAGAGTATCGGTAAAATCTCCTTGCAATTTTCGAAACACCTGCCCTTTCAAATTCACCATATCAGGCACCCTTAATTCTTCCAAAAGTTTTAGCTTTTCGTAATCACTGTAAGGCAATGATTCAAAAGAAAACTGACCATTTTTCAATTGATCAATTAGGTACAATGGATCTCCATTTTTGTCGATTACATACAACAATGATTGCATTAAAGTGTCTTCATCAATCTCAGGCAATGCAAAAAAGTAGGTGCCGTCAAATTCTAGTTTATTGTACTGGAACTCCCCAAATTCGTTGGTAAACACGGTGGCCACTAGCTTTTTATCGGCGTCATAAATTTCGACACGATAATAAGGCAATGGCTTCCCTTGAAATTCCAAGCGTGCAATAATGGCTGTTTTTCCCTGATTCTCTCCGAGTTGAATTCGAATTGTTGGATCGACATTTCCTCCAACTTTAAAGGCCCCATCTTCGTCTGTTTCGCTCACCTCATATATTCTACCTGTTTCATTGATCAAGGCGAGGTTGATATCGTCATCGTCTACATCTATTTTTACAAAATAATCATTGGCTTCGTCTAGCCCCAATTTCTCGAATTTAAACTCTCCAAAAGGTCCAGACAAGACAGAGTCCACGACATTACCTGCGTCATCAACTAAATACACCATGACTTTGTCGTCAAAATCACCAGGGAGTTTTTTAAATATTTTGCCTGCAAACTTGAGGTTGTTCAATACCCCATCTGGTTGATCCATAGCTAATACCTCTTGCGCCTCAATCTCTTCAACTGGCAAGGCTTGAAACTTAAATTTGTCTTTGTTCCATCTTCTGAGCAGTTTGATTTTTTCCCATTCGTTGTTGGCAAGAAACAATCGGGCATCATCCAAAACACTGTCGTTGCTTGTGATGACTTGAAAAAATAAATCCTGTTGATAGGCCAAATTTCTAAACTCAAAACGCCCTGCTGTGTCTGTTGTAGCTAAAGCCAATATAGAATCAGTTTGGGTAAGCAATTTGACTTTTTGATCGGCCAAAGGAAGTCCTTTGTATTCGAATATTCCTTTGACAGATAATCTGTATTTCGCTGAACTTTTCCTAAAACGATAGATGTCATCTTTGCCTTCTCCTCCAAATCGATTAGAGGCATAAAAGCCTGTGGTGTCAGTAATGAAAAACATTCCAAAATCATCTCTAGAAGAATTGATAGGGCTCCGCATGTTCACAGGAGACTGCCATCCTTCTTTGTATTCTGAAGCATAAATGTCTAAGCCGCCATATCCAGGAAAACCATCAGAAGAATAATACAACACACTGTCATACACTGATGGAAATACTTCATTTGATGGTGTATTGATGGCTTGCCCTAAATTTTGGGGTGCGCCCCAGCTGCTTCCTTCCTTTTGCGAAATATACAAATCCATCCCGCCAAACCCTCCGGGCATATCAGATGCAAAATAGAGGGTTTTTCCAGCGTCTGCTAAATGTGCATGTCCTACAGAGTACTCATCGTTGTTGAAAGAAAGTGGACTAAAATCTTTCCATTTCCCATCCTCATAGTTGCCTTCATATAAGCCCATTCGGTTGATGTAGTCCTTCCCTTTAAAATCGTTTCTAACTCTGGTAATAATGGCTGTATTGCTTGCCTCATCAACCGTCAAGGGCCCGTCATGATAGAGGGTGTTGAGTTGCCCTTTTACTATGGTAAACTTCGCTTTGTCCCTCAGTAAGTCTACAGTGTCGATTTCGTAAATGGAAAGAAATGGTGTCTGATCCCAATTGAAGCTCTCTGGTGAATTGTGGTTCTCTTCTCTATTGGAGATAATGTAATACTTTCCAGCAAATTCTATCAGGCCATATTCTGAAGCTGAAGTATTAAGGCTGCTGTATGACCTTGAATAGTAACTTTTGGCTTCGCTTTCCCAAGCATTCATCTCTTCAATGGATTGCAGCATGATTTTACCTAGAAAGTCATTGTTAGAAAGTTCGGCAAATTTGGCAAATTGCTCTTTTGCTGCAGCCAATTTGCCATTGGCCTTTAAGGCTTGGCCATAGTAGAGGTGATCCTCCGCTTGTACAGAGTCTGAATTAATAACTAATAGATAATAGTACTCCGCATTCTCATAGTCTTTTATTTTACGGTAAGAGTTGGCCATATACTTTAATGGCGTGTATAGCTTGTCGTTTTTTTCCAACTCGGCATTAAAAAGATTTATGGCCTCTGTGTAGTATCGTTGGTTGTACTTCTCCATGGCCTTTTTAAGCTTCACCGTTTGAGCGGAAGCATTCCAGCTGCTCAAAAAGAACATTGAAATGAAAAGTAAACTGATGCTATTTATACCTGTCCGCTTGATGTTCTTCTGATTAAAAATAACGTGGTGAAACAATGCGTGATTTAAATAAATTGAGGTCGTAACCTAAAAATATCTCATGTGAGCCGCCATTCGCACGACTTAGTGTGGTTAATGACATATCAAAAGAATACCCAATTCTAAAAGCCTTATTCAGGTTGTATTCGCTGATGAATGCAGCACCGTATCCTCTCCTGTATGCGATGCCTAACCAATATTTTTTCTTTAATAAAACACTTCCATTTAGATCTATGAAAGCAGGCTGATTGCTAGCTGTCTTGATTAAAATGGAAGGCTTAAAGGTCACAAAGTCGCTGAGCACAAAGGCTCTTCCTGCAACAATGATGGCTTGGGCACGCTGTTGAGAAGCACTGGATAAATTGACATTGTCGGTTTGTATGCCCAGTTTACCTTCATTTAAATGTGTGAGTTCCAAGCCCACATAATTTTTCTTGTCGCTGTAGTACATTCCAAAATCAAAAGAAGGGGTCAGATAGGTTTCTGTTCCATTCAATGCGGTGCGAGTAGCCGCTTGGTCCTCAAAACTGATCTCTGACCAATCAAAAATGTAATTGTATAAACTCGCTCGCAAACCGAAGCCCAATTGACCACGCAACAGTTGAATTTTATAGGCATATACCCCTGAAATAGAAATGGTGTTTTTCGGACCGATTTGATCGTTCATGAACTGCAGGCCGTAGCCAGTTTTTTTGTCACGACTTGGTGCATGTACGGCAAATGCCTGTGTAGTTGGAGCACCCTCAAAGCCTACCCATTGAGATCGGTGCAATGCCACAGCACTTAGACCTCCACGAGAGCCAGCATAAGCAGGATTCACACTCAATGGATTGAAAAAATATTGATTGAACTGTGGGTCTTGTTGAGCATTTGCTATACCACAAAACAACAGAAACAACCAAACGATATGTTGCAATCCTCTCTTCATTATCGTATCAATTCTACCCAGCCTTTTTCCATTTCACCATCGTACTCAACCACGTAAAAATAAGTGTTCGAAGGCAGCGCATTGCCACTTAAATTTTCACCTTTCCATACTACTGTGTTATTATCGTAGTTTTTGCCTTCCCATACCTTGTTACCCAATCTGTTAAATATGGTCACATCCACTGAAATAAATGCTTCTACATTGGTAATGTTCCATTGATCATTCAGACCATCACCGTTCGGTGTAAAGCCCGTAAATAGATTTAAATCACAATCCTCTTCACTGATGTATCCAATCGTGAATTTGATGATCTCAGACTCACATCCGTTGGCAGATGTGATTTGCACTTGATAGTCTCCAGGTGCTAAATTGTTCGCCGTAAGACCTCTTGAACCGTTGCTCCACAAAATGGTGTAGGGCAAATTACAGCCACGTATGCTGTCTAGACTTGCAAAGCCGTTTTCTCTGCCGATGCAAGATGCATCCGTCGAATTAAAAACGAAAGAAATGGAAGAATCTCCCACTAATTCCTGTTGAAAACCTTGGGTGTAAATAATTCCTGTGGCATTTTCCGTGCTGACAATCATTTCGCCCACTGTGGCATTGACGCCAACAGTTGAGCCAGTAAAATCTCCTCCTGCATTGCCAATGACTTGCCGTTCAATTTGCACCTGCGCATGCATTTCTCCAATGCTAAATAGCAGACAGAACACAGAGAATATTTGAGCAAAAATCGTTTTCATATACAGCTATTCAATTGTAAAATTTGGAAAGGTGACACCCCCTTCAAAAATGACTGCTCCTCCTATTGTCAATACTTGAGTGCCTACAGCAGGCTTCAATCCCCCTTTTAAAATTAAAGTTCCATTGTTGGTGTTCGCATTTGCGGTGGTAGATGCAGAATACATACCGTGCACCCTAAGTGTAGCTCCAGCATCAATGACCAATGAACTGAAGAATTGAGACAAGGCTAAACATTCTCCATCGGTATCTGCAGTTGCTGTTTGTCCAAAATTGATGCTGACATTGTCTGTTGAATCTGGAATTCCGGCCGACCAATTGGACGCATTGGACCAATCTCCTGTTGTTGTAAAATTCGTTTGGCCATTTGAATGTACTGAGAACATTAAACCGACCAAGAGCAATAATCCGTATGTGTATTTGATTATCATGGATTGAGCTTCATTTTAAATGTCCAGGTGCCTGTTTCTCTGCGTTCAAACGAAAGGTCATTGCCGTCTCGTACAATTCTCCAACTGCCATCGGTGCTTGGGTCGCCAAAATAAAAAGCATTGGCAGATCCTGTTTCTATGTCTCCAGCCACATCCAATTGAGAGCTAGTTGTGGCAGTACCAATACCCACTTCTCCGGCTGTGTAATTAATGTCAGAACCTGATTGATTCCACAAAGAAGAAGCGGCTGAAACAGATACCCAACTTAGGTTTCCTGCTCCATCTGTTCTTAACACTGTGTTGAATGCACCATCGGCAATGGGTAAGGTAAAAGCATTTCCAATGCTTAATGTTCCATATACTTTTACGGAATCGTTGGCAAAGTCTCCATAAATCAGTGGAGTCATGGTATTTGAATTGTCAATGACCAAGCGGTTCGATTCTGCTGATCTAGTTGCTCCAGCATTGCTTCCAATAAATATGTTGCCGCTACCATTGTTAATGTCTCCTGCACCTGTGCCTATGTAGGTATTTGTGCTTCCGGTTGAATTTATTCGGCCGGCATTTTTTCCTAAAAACACATTTTGATTACCACTTGTATTGGCTGAACCTGATTGCAAGCCAAGGAAAGTATTCTCCGAGCCTGAATTGTTTGCATCTCCAGATAGAGACCCTATAAAAGTATTGCTACTTGTTGTTGTGTTCACATAACCTGCTCTGTAGCCTAAAAAGGTGTTTCCTCCTCCGCTCGTATTGTTGGCACCTGCCTCATGACCTAAAAAGGAGTTTTGCGTTCCTGAAGTTATGCTCGAACCTGAAGCTGACCCTATGTAGACAGCCTGATTGCTGTTGGTGATGTTTAACGCACTGTTCTCAATAATTCTTAATCTTTCATTGCCTTTAATATCAAATCGAATAATGTCTTCATCTGCTGTTTCTTCTGTTTGAATTTTGGTGTCATTGTCTATATCGTTTATATAGGATTGAGTCACCCAAGTCACTGCTCCACTTCCATCTGTTTTTAAGATTTGATTGGCAGTACCATCCGCAACGGGGAAGGTGAATCCATTCCCAATACTCAAGGTACCATAAACTTTTAGGGAGTCATTCGCAAAATCACCGTAGATAAGTGGCGTGTTTGAATTGGAGTTTTCAATAAACAAAGCATCGCTACCGGTGTATCCTGTACCAGCCTCAGCACCTATAAAAACGTTATTGCTTCCAGAGGTTGTTGCTCCAGCAAGATTACCTACTGCAACGTTGTCAGAACCAGCTGTGTTGTTTTGTAAAGAGCCTTTACCTATACCAGTATTACGGCTTCCTGTGGTGAAATCTCTTGCTGCAGCCGTCCCAATTCCTGTATTCCCGCCTCCGCTAGTAATGTCTTCCAATGTTCTTGTACCTATGGCTACATTCTCATTTGAAGTCGTTGAGGATTGCAATGCATTGTATCCAATGGTGACATTGTCTCTGCCCGTACCGTTACGGTTGGATAAATTTCCAATGGCAATGTTGTTCAGACCACCGACACTGCGCACAAGGTTATTTCCAGCATCTTGTCCAATTACGATGGCACGATTGGGATTGATCACCTCTATTCGTCCACTGTCCATTCTAAAAAATTCAGTACCTGCTTGATCAAATCGTATTATGTCTTCGTCTCCGTTTTCTTCTACTTGGACCTTTGTGTCATTGTCTGCATCGGTGATCATTGTGGGTGCTGTGATGTCATCAGTACTTGTTAAGCGAATCCATGAGGGGGTGCCAGGTGTGCCTGCATTAAAGTAAAAACCTGTTGTGCCATCGGTTTGAAAAATGATCAAACTTGTAGCAGGATTGGCAATGGCATTTTTTTGTGCTTCCGACATGCGGGGAATAAGAAGCCCTTTGTCGGTGGCGACTACATCCAACATTGCCGAACCATCTGGATTGCTGCCAACTGCATTAATGCCAATATTTTGGGCCCATCCTTTGATGGACAAAGAGCTTAAGAAAATCCAAATAAATAATATCCGTGTATTCATCTTAATTTATCTTTTATATGATTTATTTCCTCACGTAATTCATCTAGCTCGTATTGCTGTTTTTCATTGTTTTGCAATTGAGTATCGATCAGTTGTTGTTGTTCTTTAATGGCATTGATCAATACCGGTATCAGGTCAGTGTAATACACACCATACTTTTCCAATTCTTTTTGCATCCATTCGCCCTGCTCATCTTTCACCCGCTCGTGGGTTTTGACAATTTCTGGAATCACTTCCATCAATTCTTGAGCAGACAGGCCTATCTTTTCTTGACCATCTTTTTTGTCTTTCCATTCAAATCGAATGGGGTTGATGCTCAACACCTCTTTTAGTCCGTATTGCAAAGGAGTGATGTTGGTCTTGAAGCGAATGTCTGAAGTCAATATGCTTCCGTTGGTCGCATATAGATCATCCCAGCGCAAAGATGCTGAGCCCAAATCATACACATTGTCAGAAGCAGGCACCAAGCTTCCTGCTGTAGTCACTTTAAACCTGTCTATGCCATCGTCTCTAAACACCAATTCAAAAGAGGGGTTTTGATACATATACCAATCATCTCCAGTTGAAGTAGACAATTGCAATCCACTGTTTAAATCTCCTCCATCGTCAGCCAAAGTCAAAACAGCATTGGAACTGCTAACTGTGCCAATTAGTACCTGACCGTCTGCCCCCACTTCCATCTTTTTTGTGCCATTTGTAAACACATCCAAAACACCATCTGCATTGGTTTCAAAACCAGTATCGTCATCTGCAGGTCCAACAGAAAGCTGCAATGCAGGTGTAGTGGTTCCGATTCCGACATTTCCAGCTGTAGTCACCCGCATTACCTCAGCTGTATCCGGTTCGAATGTGATGTCTCCTGAGCTCGTTCTGAACCTCAAGTTTGGATTTCCAGGATAAAAGCCAATCCCAGCAGTGAAAGACCCAAATTTTCTGAATTCAAGCCTACTTTCGAATGTTCCGGTAGGATTATCAATCAATAGAATGGTGTTGTCATCGGAACGTTGAATGTGTAATCTTTGTTCTGGATTAATGGTGCCAATGCCCATCTGTCCGTCGTCTAAAACTGTCCATGCCGCGCCCAAACCTGTTGCGCTGAACAATCCAATGGCTCCTTGCTCTAAAAGAGTCCCACCTTGTTGCTCTGAGAATATAGCCCAACTTGAAGAATCATTGGTAAACCAAAGTCCAGCCTGTCCTGCTGTGGTGTAGTTTCTATAGAAGGAGCTACCTCCTGATGGATTGGTAATAAACAATGGGAAGGGACTTGCACTGTCTGAACCTATGGTCATTCGACCACCTTGCTGCATTAAGAAATAATCATTCCCACTTGCTTCAAACAATAAATTTTGGTTTTGGTCGAGACCGAGATCAAAACTGCTTGCGTTCAAGGAAGTACTTAACCTCAGCTTGCCACTTGTTTTGCCTTGAATTTGTAAAGGCACAGATGGACTGTTTGTACCAATGCCCACATTTCCTCTGCTGTAAAAAACATTGGTGTCTTTTGTGCTCCATTGTGCATTGTCGAGACTTGATTGCAATTTCAACCAATTTGGCGTAGCTGGCACTCCTAGATTAAAGTAAAATCCCGAATCATTGTTGGTTTGAAAAATTAGCAATCCTTTTGCTGGATTTGAAATCGCATCTCTTTGGATTTGGTTCATTCGGGGCACCAATACACCACGGGCAGTATCGCTGATGTCCAAGATGGCAGAATTGTCTGGTGAAGCCCCGTCCTCATTGATGGACACATTTTGTGTGTAAGTTAACTGAAAACAGAAAGTAAAAAGCAATAAGCTTACAACCAACTTCCATTGAGAACAATTCCTGATATTTTTACTACTTACTTTCAATTTACTTGTGCGTTGACTGATTGAATTAAGCCGCTTAACATTTTTGATATCTCTTCCGTCAATTTAATAAAATGATTTTTCTGCTCATCATTGATAATTTTCATTTCTCTTGAGATATAAACCATTGATCTAACTTCTCCTGCTGAGCCTTTAGCAATGTATAAAAAATAGACAAACTCTTTATTCGAGCGGCGTTCAAAGCCTTCAGCTATGTTGTTAGAAATAGAAAGTCCAGCTCTTAACATTTGATCTTTAAGGAAAAAGTACTTCGTTTTCTTAAAAACTTGATTTAACTCAACAAATAAGTGTTGTGCTCTATTCCAAACCATTAAATCTTCAAATCTCTTCACTTTCTACTTTTCACTTTCCACTTTCCACTTTCTACTTTCTACTTTCCACTTTCTACTTTCCACTTTTCACTTTCTACTTTCCACTTTCTACTTTCCACTTTTCACTTTCTACTTTCTACTTTCCACTTTCTATTTTTCACTCTCTACTTATCACTTTCTACTTATCACTTTCCACTTTCTACTTTTCACTCTCTACTTTCCACTTTCCACTTTCCATTTTCTACTTCAATATCAAAATGCAGCGGTAAGCTTCAGAACCAGTTGCCGGATCATCATTGGCGGTATTGGTCAAGCCACCACTCCCTACTTTACGAGCCGTGTTTGAGGTTCCACCATCAACCCATTCCCAATCGTTGGTTTCATCTGTAACCGTAACATTGTCCATAGCACCATACCACTCTGCCCAAGTTGGTAATTTGTATCCTAGGTTCGCACAGGTAGAGGCTGCCGTAAACCAAGAGGCCGCTGTTCGTTCGTTGTTTTCTATGCAAATTCTGCCACCGACAGCTGTCATTCCTGCAGGACAGGATGAATTGGATGAAGTCAAGGACACCCATGAGGTGCCATCGTATCCTTCAAAATCTGCTCCAGTCCATTGAATCATCCCTTGAGTATTTCCTACTGTTGCTGCATCCAATTTTATCGCACCACTTACATCTAGAGTGGCGACAGGATTGTTGTTTTGAATGCCGACATAACCAGTCGTTCTGTCCATGGTCAAGACTGTATCTAAAGTTCCTCCATCTGCAGAACGAAATTCGAATTTATCGTCTGAACCGTTGTAGCTTGCCTCAAAACCAGTTGCTGCTGAGCCAAAACCCCCAGTAACTTCAGCAAATTGTATTGCAGCTCGATTGTTGGCTCCAGCATCTATTCTTGCAGTAGTATTACCAGTGCTTGATAGGTGGAATGGATAAGCAGGAGCATTGGTTCCTATACCTAATGAATCTTGCACGTAAACACGTCCATTTCCGAATATTGCTGCAAAATTAGTAGTAGCACCTGAGGCATTTGTTTGTAAGGCTATGTTCGTCCCATTAGAAATTCCTGTTGCAGAAGTTGTTAATGCCCAGGAATTTGCCACTCCTGTTGCCGTATTGTCAAATTGGCCGGTAGTAGCTTCTGTTGAAGCCACGTTGAATTTTGCTACAGGACTTGTTGTGCCTATACCGACCCTATCAAGGGCTGCATTCACACTAAATGTAGAACCATCTACACTAAAGCCATTCGAAGCAGAGGAGGTAAATGCCAATGTATTGGCTCCTTGAGTCACTGTGGTGGCTCCACTTAATGATCCAGAACCGTTATAAATGCCGTTTCCGTCTCCAATCGCAGTCCCCCATTCTAGCGCTGTTCCTCCTGCATTGTATTTCAATACCTGGTTAGCAGTCCCAGAAACACTTGGGAATGTATAAAACCCATCCACTTCTATGGTGTCTGCTTTTACACGACCAACAACTTCTAAGGTTGCAGTAGGACTATATGTTCCAATACCAACATTCTGTAAATAGTCTATCGTCATAGCTCGCTTCATAATTCCAGCTGTTCCTGTCCAAAAGCCTAAATGCCCTTCATTTTCAGCTTCTGTTGTTGACCATGACAGTCGGGCAGCTTCAGGTCCGCCATTGTTGAAATCTTGAGCTACAAAACTTAAATGTCCTCCAACACCAAAGCCAAGATCACTCGTTAGACTCCGGAACTCTGCTACCTCATAAGTAGTATCAACTTTAATAAAGTTTGGACTCCTGTTCACAACCCTGAAAGATGCAATTTCATCTACATTGAAAAGTGCGCCACCGTCTTGATCAACAGTTAAACGACTTGTGCCATTTGTGCTCAAAACAATATCATCTCCAGTATTAATACTCACATTCGTATTTCGATCAGCATCGGCTATAATGTCCAAAGTATCTGTAGTAGCCTGCAACTCACTTAAACTTACCCCAGTTCCATTGCTCAACAATAAGGAATCGTTTGCCCCATTGATATTTAGGTTTTGTAATTCATTGGTGGCACTTAAATCTCCGTCCGCTGTTATGTGTGTTGCCAAGTCTGTAGAGTCATCTGTGATGCGAGTGCTTAAATTGCCCACTGCGGTTTGTCGATTGCTTGTTTCTGTGCTAATGGCAGTGGCATTTGTAGAAATATTGCTAATGTTGGTAGATATCTTGCTTACAGAGTTTAACAAACGTGTATTGTGCGTTGTCAATGTATCGCGAATGTCTCCGATGTATGCCCCTGTTCCATTTTCAATCGTGATGGAATCAGACGTTACTCCTAAATTTTGATTGTCAGTGCCAGATGCAGGTGTTTGCCAAGATGCTTTGCCATCTCCATTTACATCCATTAATACTTTCCCTGCGCCTAAACTTCCACCATAAAGTTGGATGCTATCAGCTCTGATGTTCCCTGTTACATCCAATTTAGCAGTTGGTGATAAATTGCCGAGGGCCATATTCCCTATGCTATCAATAAACATGTGTTGCACATATGTCCCTCCGATGTCTCTGCGTTGGAATAAAAGACCTTCATCTAATCCGGCTCCCGAGCGATAAGAGATTTCCCACAATCGATCATCGTTGATGTTTCCCATAATTAAACCTGAGTACATGAAACCATCGCTTTCTCCATTTAGATTAATGGCTGCTCTGCCACCTCCTAAAGGTCTTTCAACAGTTAACACATCAATTGGAGAATAGGTTCCCAAGCCAATTTTATTATCAGTAGAGAACATGATGTTCAACCCCCCTCCAGCAGCTCCTCTAAATTGCACTTCACCACCTTCAGGTTGCAACAAAAGTTGCCCAGCGGTAGTCGCATCGTTCTTTGCTTGAATTTCATTTTCATCGAAAATCATGTGACTTCCTGACTCCGCGCCTAATTTCAGCATGCCTGAGTTAGCGCTGAGGTTTACGTCATTTCCACCCACTATTTGCAAGTTAGAAGTCGGAGTAGAAGTCCCAATACCTATTGACTTAGTGGTATTGTAGATGGCAGAAGCTGTGGTATCCCAGGGTGAATATCCCAAGGTAGATAGATTTTCCCATCGAGCTTTTCCATATTGGTCTGAGGCTAAAACTAAGCCTTCGGCTGCCCCTTGTGGCATCCACAATGAATCTCCTACATAGACCAACCCAGTTTCAAAATAAGCGGCATAATTGGTGTCCGCACCTGATGCTCTTGTGTATAAGCCATAGTTTACACCACCAGTATTTCCAAAAGTTGAGCGACCATAAAGTGCAATATTGTGTCCGGCACCATTCGCGATTCCATAAACAGAAGCATCAGCTGTTGTTACAGCGCCATCAATTACCCCCACTACCCCTCGGTTGATGAATGTACTTCCGGATGCAGAACCGTAAATTCCATAATTAATTCCGTCAGAAGTTTCTGGCGCGATCCCGTAAGTTCCAATGGCAAAGTTTGCACCTGCAGGGGTAGCCCCAGCATAACCCCTTACACCTGTATTTGTGGTTCCATTTTGTGCTTGTCCTGCTAATCCTCTGTTTGTCCCTACACTTGAGCCATTTGAAACCCCAAAAATTGCTGTGTTTATCCCATCTGTTCCCTCAACTTGTGCTCCAAGAGCTCTTTGAAATGCGGTAGAAGTATTGGTTCCTGCTGAATAAATAGAGGCTGACTGGTAGCCACTTGCTGAAGTTGTCGATGTATTGTCAGATACGTCAATTTTACTGTTTGGCGTCGCCGTTCCTATTCCAATCCTGTTGTTCAGGGCGTCAACAACCAAAGTATTGGTGTCAAACAGTACTGCATTTTGCAATGAAGATGTAAATGACAAAGAATTTGCTCCGCCAATTACCTCTGTATTCCCACTTAAACTTCCCGAGCCATCAAAAATGCCATTGCCATCGCCAGTGATTGATCCCCATTCTAAAGCAGTGCCTCCAGCATTGAATTTCAATACTTGATCTGCCGCACCAGAAACTGAAGGAAAGGCATATTGTCCATCAATGATTAATGAATCAGCCCTTACACCGCCCATTACTTGGAACAATGATTTTGTGGGCACAGTTGTTCCAATTCCTACTCTGCCATCAGGTGAAATCACAAATCTAGAGTTTCCTGAAGTCTGGTCTACAATTTGAAAATATCCGCCAGCAAGCCCATTGTTAATTAACTGCCAATCTTTGGAAGTATTCTTTAAACTAATTGCTGCTTCGTTGCCTGCTCCAGTTTCAATTTCCAATTTAATGTCCCCAGCATCCTTTAAATGGAGCAACGAATTTGGAGATGTTGTTCCTATTCCAATACGGCCAAGTGTTCCAGCGCCACTACCCCCACCTACAAAGAATGTTGGCAGGGTTGAGTTAAACCCTATCATTAAAGAACTGTCGATTGAATTGATAATTCGATTCGTATTATCAATACCGACCCCTATGGTAAATGAGGCGTCCCCAGAGGAGGTTAACCAACTCCCCAAAGCCAATGACCGAAAACCTGTGGCATCATTTAAATGTCCCATGCCAATGGAGTAATTGCCGTTGACATCTTGTCCTGAACCCATTGCTATCGCGCCTATACCGTTATTCCCAATAGAATTGTTTAATCCTATCGTTACAGCATGTGTGGCCGATCCGTTAATGCTTCCAGATTGACCAAATGCAGTTGAGTACTTGCCTGCAACATTATTGTCTGCTCCTGCAGCAAATGAATGTTGCCCAATGACTTGATTGTCATCTCCGAAAGCTGCCGAAAATTGTCCTATGTTGACAGTGTTCCACTCAAATCCAGTTGCAATGCCTGCTCTAAAAGCAGATAAACTCTTGTCAAAGAAAAATCTACTTTGTTCGTCCGTTGTGCCAAGGTTGTCCAAAGTTGAAGATCCAAAAACAAAATCATCTGTCGCATAATCGCCTGGTTCATTACGTGTAACATTCGAAGTTGTGCTAAAGGCACTACCCCCAATATCACCTAAATACTGCTTTTGTGTAATACCAGCTTCAGTAATTTCTAAGGTGTCATTGTCTAAAATTAAATTGGTTATGGTCTCATTGCTTGCACTTGAATCATTCAATATGACCGCATTGCCATCTTCTATAGAGATTGTTCCTTTGCCTGTAGAAATGCTAAGGTTCTGATTATCTGAACTTGTATTCAAGTTACTCAAAGGCACCTGAAGCGTTCCACTGGCATCTGTGATTTCTAAATTCGCTCCATTCACCTGGAAGGTGGTGTTTGTTTCATTGGTGGCACTCAAGTCTCCATCGGCTGCAATGTGTGTTGCCAAATTGGTCGAATCACCTACTATGCGTGTACTTAAATTGCCCACTGCGGTTTGTCGATTGCTTGTTTCTGTGCTGATGGCAGTCGCATTTGTAGAAATATTGCTAGTGTTGGTAGATATCTTGCTGGCAGAGTTTAACAAACGTGTATTGTGCGTTGTTAATGTATCGCGGATATCTCCGATATATGCACCCGTGCCATTTTCAATCGTGATGGAATCAGCGGTTACCCCTAAGTTTTGATCGTCTGAACTTGTATTCAAGTTACTCAAAGGCACCTGAAGCGTTCCACTGGCATCTGTGATTTCTAAATTCGCTCCATTCACCTGGAAGGTGGTGTTTGTTTCATTGGTGGCACTCAAGTCTCCATCGGCTGCAATGTGTGTTGCCAAATTGGTCGAATCACCTACTATGCGTGTACTTAAATTGCCCACTGCGGTTTGTCGATTGCTTGTTTCTGTGCTGATGGCTGTTGCATTGTTGTCAATGCGGTTACCCAAACCAGTGGTATCTGTGCCGTATTGAGTGATGAAATTCTCTATAACTGTGCTGTCTGCCACGATTCTTGAACTGTTGTTGTTGCGAACCGTTTTGTTCAAGGTTGAGTCGGCTGTGT
>OJGX01000649.1_pt1 | contig 16200 bp, 10 predicted proteins | sample 1594661 | NCBI WGS metagenome assembly OJGX01 (sample SAMN05416839, study PRJEB24817) | seawater metagenome | isolation source: Sea water | place: Canada:Atlantic | collected 2013-07 | reverse complement strand
CTAGAACTGTGCCTCATGTGGGAGCTCCTCTGTTCTAGAACTGTGCCTCATGTGGGAGCGGGCCTGCCCGCGAAACTACCACCATTTGTGGAAAGAATCGCGGGCAGGCCCGCTCCCACATGACATTCTTACAAGGCAGCAAACCAATCCCACATAACATTCTTACAAGGCAACAAACCAATCCCACATATCATTCTTACAGGGCAACAAACCAAACCCACATAACATTCCTACAAGGCAGCAAACAGCCCCCCAACCTGACCCTCCCACCAGCATTTTAGTTTGTTGCCGATTGTCGCATGTCTTCAAATACTGGCTCTGCACGCGCATTGTCCCGATACTGGGTCGGGGTAAGGTTTTTGATTTCCTTGAAGGCCTTATTGAATGAGGACAGGGCAGAATAGCCAACGTCATAAGCGATGTTGGCGATTTGTTCGCGCTGCTCTGATGGCTCAGCCAGCCGTCTACAAGCTTCCTCGATGCGTAGCTCATTCAAAAATTGATTGAAGTTGCGATACCCCAATTGCTTATTGATGACGCGTCGAAGTCGGTATTCTTGCAGCGACAAGCGCTTAGCAAGGTCACCGATAGTCAAACCCGTTCGTGTGTAGAGTTTTTCACTTTCCAAGAGTTCATGTATTCGCTTTACTAAAGCCGGATTATCGACTTTTGCGTTACTATTAGGGACTGGGTTTAAGTGCCGCGTTTGCCGTTCTGGGGGTAACACAATGATCTGTAATGCGTCGCTTTGTAAGCGCATGCTGGCAATGTTAAAGGCTAGTAAAATCAAAAACATATAAAGAAAGAGGAGCTCATTGGGCATTGGCGTGACGTGAAGACCAAGAATGCTGACATAGTGCTCAAAGGCGATGATAAAGCCGCGGATCAAAATCGCTAACACTAGCATGCCCATAGCGATGACAAAGGGCACGCGAATAGGGCGTCTGGTTTCTACCAAGTCTGTCCCTATGTCTTGCATGGCCATGCATAGGGCATGGAAACAAAAGCCCATCATGATGAACTGGGGGATGACATAGCAGATAAGGTATAAGGCCTCCAAGGAGGGCGATTCGCCGGTACCAATCGCTGCACCAATACCCCGCAAGGCAATATAGAACGCAATTAAGGCCCAGATTTTTTTCGGAACCCGTGGATTGTCGACAAACAAGTACAGTGCTAACAGCCATAGGGCTGCCGGAGCAAAAGTAGCGATACGTTGCATCAAGAAATGGATTGCAGGGTGGGAGTTGGCGGCAATGCTCGACGCCAGTACATGGCAGGCGACGCAAAGTCCATAGAGGGCTAAAAGCCTACCAATTAACTGCTCTCGGTGGTTGAGAACAAAGAATAGACTCATAAAGGCCAGTTGCGATAGGGCTAGTGCCCCAATGGTATTCAGACTCATTCCGAGCATGACACACCTCGTTTATTATTATCATTTTTGGTGCTTATAAAGCCACGACAGGCGCTAAGATGCAAATAATAAAAAACCCGACACTTTGCTTGCAGTGCAAAATGCCGGGTTCTCTCCCGTAATCATTGACTATCGGGGCTATCTATTCGCTAACAATCACCGTGATGTATTCATCATGGAAGAGCCCACCATCATCGGCACGGCCCCATAGGGTATAGGTGCCAGGCTCAGTAAAGGTCACATTGGTACGATACATACCATCGGCTGGGATCTCAGGAGGTGTCCACAAGGCACCCCAAGGTGAGTTGGCTGAAGTACGAGTATCTTCCCAAGGCTTAATCTGGGGTGGGTCGAACTGCACTTCCCCCTCACCGCGATAGACGTTCCACGAAAGGAATAGCCCATTGGTTTTGCCAACTGTGACCTGTGTAGGCGGTGTCAGCAAGCGAAGCTTAGGGTCGAGCCCCGCCAAGCGACTTGAAGTTTCGCGAGGCTTGGGCAAACCGTCGTCCTCGACCAAGGCCTCAATCAGTAAAGGTTCACCCACGCGGACACGGCGAATGATTTGATCGCCCGTGCGATCGCCTTGCACCGTCAGGGTTGGGGCAATATTCGCGCGTGATTCTGGGCTACTAGTCCCAGCGCCCAATGAGCCTGTTTCGGAGGCAATGACGACGTTGTCGACGACATAGTCACGCGCAAGTGTGGCATAGGCTGTTTTAGTCACGCCATTGCTAGTTACTGTCCAGGCTAGCTCTTTATCGCCCCAGTCAGCGGGAACGATAACTTCGAAAGTAAAGCGGTTGCGACGCGGTAAGAAATGCGTAGGCTGGCCACGATCAGGCTCGCCAGGTTCGAAATAATTATTCTCACCAATAGGCACATCGAGCTCTTCTTCCCAATTTTCATTGTGGTAGCCAAAGATGAAGCTAAAAGTGCCGTCGTCGTTCTCCCACCAACCCTCGTAGGCAGGCTCAATATGCTGACCTTTGAGATAAGTCTGAGCCTGGCTGGGAAGGGCAATGAGCGTTGCCAACAAAGTGGTGACCCCAATGCGAATGAACTTGGAGCTTAGAAAGTGTGTAAATGTTGATAATGAAGAATGCAATGACCCTTGAATCATGAAATACCCTCACTAAAAGCGCTTTAAGGCGGAACTGCACGGGTAGCGCGTTTCTTGTTTTCCAATGCCAAAATGAGCACTGGGAGAGAAAAAAATAGCCCAAGAATTGCCGGAAATCTTCCGAAAATTGAAAAATAATATGATGAAATTTGAAATCTTGATGGAAAAAGCAAGAAAGCCGGTGGAAGTTGCTTTCAACTAGGTCTGTGCCAGATGTGGGAGCTGCTCTGATCTAGACCAGTGCAAAATGTGGGAGCGGGCCTGCCCGCGAAATTCCTCAAATGGTGGTAAGAATCGCGGGCAGGCCCGCTCCCACATGGCTCTCTTACAGGGCTCTTGAGCAGGTTTCTACAGGAGGTTTTTTCGGAGTGCAGAGCAAGCTCCCACATGGCTCTCTTACAGGGCTCTTGAGCAGGATTCTACTGAAGGTTTTTCGGAGTGCAGAGCAGGCTCCCACATGGCTCTCTTACAAGGCTCTTGAGCAGGTTTCTGCATGAGGTTTTTCGGAAGTGCAGAGCAGGCTCCCACATAGCCTAATTGCAGGACACTAGTGCAGTGCTTTAATTAGAGGGGGGTAATCTTTTAGAAAGGGAATATGAAACAGGCTCCCATTTGGGAGCCTGCTGTTTGCTAGGGACAATTAAGAGGCTTTCGTCTCCAAAAGCCGGGTCTTGCCATTAATGGCAATCTGCCGTGGTTTCATCGTCTCTGGCAATTCGCGCTCAAGATCGATGTTAAGCAAGCCATTCTCCAGCGAAGCGCCTGTCACCTTCACATGGTCGGCAAGCTGGAAGACACGTTCGAAGTCGCGGCCTGCAATGCCTTGATGCAGATAGTTACGCTCCTTGTTATCGCTTGGCTTCTTGCCTTTCACGGTCAGGGTTTGCTGCTCGGACTGAATCTCCAGCTCCTCATCGGTGAAGCCTGCAATGGCCATAGTGATGCGGTAGCGGTCTTTGTCCAGCAACTCAATATTGTAAGGGGGATAGCTTGGTTGACTCTGCTCGCGCTGCGTCACGGAATCAAGCAAAGAAGTAAGGTGGTCAAACCCAATTGTAGAACGGTATAGCGGTGTGAAATCAAAGTTTCTCATGATGTATATCCTCGAAAGCAATATAGTTAAATTTTTAAAAAACCCATCCGAAGATCGGGCTCAAAAGGCAAATCTCCCAGGAGCATCTGCCTTACTAAACTTAATAGGGGCGGTGGAAATAAATTCAAGAGGGATGCAAAAAAATTTTGAGATTAATGCTGGGGCTGCACTGAACTAGTTCAGTGGCAAATGTGGGAGTTGCTCTGATCCAGAACAGTGCCAGATGTGGGAGCTGCTCTGAACTAGGACAGTACCAGATGTGGGAGCGGGCCTGCCCGCGAAATTCCACCAATGGTGGTAAGAATCGCGGGCAGGCCCGCTCCCACATGGCCCTCTTACAAGGCTCTTGAGCAGGATTCTATAATAGGTCTTCCGGAGAGCAGAGCAAGCTCCCACATGGCTCTCTTACATGGCTCCTAAGCAAGCCCCTGCAGTTTTTAGGCACAAACCAAGAATTCTGCCTATCTTTGGCATATGCCTTATCCCAGTTCTCACAAACTTCGCTCGGGCCGGTATAGCGAGCAAGGTCGAATTTATTTCATTACGATTTGCTGCTATCGCCGTCGAACTGTTTTTGCATCTTTCTCAACCGGCAGGCTCGTCATTCAAGCACTGCAGAGTGTGCAAGATCGAGCCGAGACTTTGTCCTTTGTCGTGATGCCCGATCACATTCACTGGCTCATCCAATTGCAAGAGGGAGCAAAATTGTCACCTAGTGTGCAAAAAATGAAGTCCATTGCATCTAGGCTCATTCATCAAAACACTGCATACAAAGCTCAAGTGTGGGATTCGAGCTTTCACGATCATGCAATTCGCAAATACCAAGATGTAAAAGGGTTTGCCCGATATATCATCTTGAACCCTCTCAGGGCTGGCTTAGTAAACCGAATAGGAGATTACCCACTGTGGGATGCAATTTGGCTTTAGAGGACTTGTGGGGGCTAGAACTGAGCCAAAGGTGGGAGCAGCTCTGAACTAGATCAGTGCAAGATGTGGGAGTTACCCTGAATTGGATCAGTGTAAGATGTGGGAGTTACCCTGAACCAGAACTGTGCCAAATGTGGGAGCTGCTCTGATCCAGAACAGTGGTAAATGTGGGAGCTGCTCTGATCCAGAACAGTGGTAAATGTGGGAGCGGGCCTGCCCGCGAAATTCCACAAATGGTGGTAAGAATCGCGGGCAGGCCCGCTCCCACATGACTCTCTTACAAGGCTCTTGAGCAGGTTTCTACAAAAGTTTTTTCAGAGTGCAGAGCACACCTCCACATGACTCTCTTACAAGGCTCTTGAGCAGGTTTCTACAAAAGGCTTTTCGGAGAACAGAGCAAGCTCCCACATGGCTCTCTTACAAGGCTCTTGAGCAGGACTCTACAAAAGGTCTTTCGGAGTGCAGAGCAAACCTCCACATGACTCTCTTACAGGGCTTTTGAGCAGGTTTCTACATGAGTTTTTTTCGGAGTGCAGAGCAAACCTTCACATGGTTTTCTTACAGAGCATATGTGAAGGCTCCCACCTAAATCCCCTACAGAGTTGTGTGGTAATTCCCCAGCAAAATCAAATCACCAACAGATCCATAAACTCATGCACCGGGGTGTTCTCCAGGGCCTGTTGGTCTTTGCACAGGGCGAAGATCTTCTCGACTCTTGCTGCTGGGAAGCGGGTGGCGAGGTTGCTGCGGAATTTTGCCTCTAGCAGCGGGATGCCTTCTTCACGGCGGCGGCGGTGGCCTACTGGGTATTCCACTTCCACTTTTTCGGTGCAGCTGCCGTCTTTGAAGAAAATTTGCAGCGCGTTGGCGATGGAGCGTTTGTCAGCTTCCATGTATTCCTTGGTGTAGCGCGGCTCTTCGACCACTTCCATTTTCTCGCGTAGCTGGTCGATGATGGGGTGGGCGTTGTGGAAGTCGTCTTCGTAGTGCTCGGCAACTAGATTGCCGAATGCCAATGGCACGGCGGTCATGTATTGCAAACAATGGTCGCGGTCGGCTGGGTTGTTCAATGGGCCGCTCTTGCTGATGATGCGAATCGCTGACTCGTGCGTATTGATGACGATGCGCTCGATCTCTTCTAGGCGGTCTTTGACTTGTGGGTACAAACGCACTGCGGCTTCGGCTGCCGTTTGCGAATGGAACTCGGCAGGGAAGGAGATCTTGAACAGAATCTGCTCCATCACATAGCTGCCGTAATCCCTTGAAAACGAAAACTTATTGCCCTTGAACTGCACGTCATAGAAGCCCCACTTCGGTGCTGTTAGTACACTTGGGTAGCCAATCTCGCCGCGCATCGTTAGGTCTGCTAATCGTACTGCGCGTGAGGTGGCGTCACCGGCTGCCCAAGACTTACGAGGGCCAGCATTGGGGGAGTGACGATAGGTGCGTAGGCTCGACCCATCGAGCCAGGCTTGTGACAGTGCATCGATAATTTGCGATTCATTGCCGCCAAGCATCTTCGTCACTACAGCAGTGGTGGCTACCCGAACAAGCAATACATGGCAAAGTCCAACTCGGTTGAAGCTATTCTCAAGGGCAATGACGCCCTGAATCTCGTGCGCCTTGATCATTGCCGTCAATACGTCGCGCATCAATAACGGTGCCTTTCCTGCGGCCACGTTTTTCTGCGAAAGATAGTCTGCTACCGCCAAGATGCCGCCCATATTGTCAGACGGGTGGCCCCATTCTGCCGCCAGCCACGTGTCGTTATAGTCGAGCCAGCGAATGATGCAGCCGATGTCCCAGGCCGCTTTGACCGGGTCTAGGCGAAACTGTGTGCCAGGAACGCGCGCGCCGTTAGGGACGATGGTGTTTTCAACTTGTGGGCCAAGAAGCTTGGTGCACTCAGGAAAGCGCAGCGCCAGTAGGCCGCAGCCGAGTGTGTCCATAAGACAGTTGCGGGCGGTGTCGTAGGCCTCTGCTGAGGTGACTTCGTAGTCGGTCACGTATTTGGCGATGTCGACGAGTTCTTGGTCTGGGGCTGGTCTTTCGTTGATTTCAACAGTGGCTGACATGCGATCTCTCTTGGGATTGGAAGGGTGGGCAGCTATTTTAGCGGAAAATGGCGCATAAAATAATGGATTATTGGCAACATTCAAAAAGCTGGACTACGTTTAAAGTCGAGCACAAGGAATGTGTGATAGCCGCTCGAAAAGGAATTCGAGCAGGGTCGTGTCCGGGCTGCTTCCCAAAATGCGCGACCCACCGGGGGCAGCCATGCTGCCCCCAACCTAATTTTGGCTTTGTTAGAACTCTATAGAAGTAATTGAGGAGTTCTAAAGCTTAGTAAGAAGGCTGGGTGGAATCTAGCTCAGTACTTCGAAATATCTGATGTAGAACCCTGCTCAAGAGCCCTGTAAGAGAGTCATGTGGGAGCGGGCCTGCCCGCGATTCTTACCACCATTTGTGGAAATATCGCGGGCAGGCCCGCTCCCACATGACATTCTTACAAGGTACAGAACCAATCCCACATGGCTCTCTTACAAGGTACAGAGCCAATCCCACTTGGCTTTCTTACAGGGTACAGAGCCAACCCACAAAACCCTCTTACAGAGTAAAGAACTTATCCCCCATCAGCTTTCTTACCGAGTACAAAGCCAACCCCCACCCAGCTCCCTTACTAAAGTGCATTCCCATTAATAGCTCAGCGGTTATCAATATCCACCCAATCCGCCGTCGCCGGCCCGGTGTAATCGGCGCTGGGGCGAATGATGCGGTTGTTGGCTCTTTGCTCCTTCACATGCGCGGCCCAGCCGGTGAGGCGGGACATCACGAAGATCGGCGTGAATAGCTTGGTCGGGATGCCCATGAAATGATAGGCCGAGGCATGGAAGAAATCGGCATTGCAGAACAGCTTCTTCTCGCGCCACATCACCGCTTCACAGCGCTCCGAGACGGGGTACAACTCGGTGTCGCCCACATGCTCGGCTAGCTTCTTCGACCACTGCTTGATGATCACATTGCGCGGGTCGGATTCGGCATAAATCGCATGGCCAAAGCCCATGATCTTCTCTTTGCGCGCTAGCATGCCCATGATCTCGCTTTCGGCCTCATCGGCGCTATGCCATTGCTGAATCATATCCATGGCCGCCTCGTTCGCACCACCATGCAGTGGGCCACGCAGGGAGCCAATCGCCGCGGTGACGCAGGAGTGCATGTCAGACAAAGTCGAGGCACAGACGCGAGCGGTGAAGGTCGAGGCATTGAACTCGTGCTCGGCGTACAGGATCAGGGACACATTCATCACCTGTGTAAACAGGTCATTAGGCGTCTCGCCGCTGAGCATATGCAAGAAATGCCCGCCGATTGAATCGTCCATCAGGTCTGTGTCGATGCGCACGCCATCATGGGAATAGCGATACCAATAACAAATAATCGAGGGCAGGGTGGCCAGGAGTCGGTCGATGACATCGTCCTGTTGATCGAAACTGGTTTCGGTCTCTAGATTGCCCAGCATCGAGCAGCCTGTGCGCATCACATCCATCGGATGGGCGCTGGCGGGGATGCGCTCTAGAACTTCTTTTAATGCTTGAGGTAAGCTGCGTAGTGATTTGATTTTAATTGAATAATTAACTAATTCTTGGCGCGTTGGCAGATGCCCGCGTAATAATAAGAACGCCACCTCTTCGAACTTGGCTTTCTCGCCCAACTCGCTGATGTCGTAGCCGCGATAGGTGAGCCCAGAGCCGGTTTTGCCGACAGTACAAAGCGCTGTTTCGCCTGCGACCTGGCCGCGAAGGCCGGCGCCGCTGAGGGGTTTGCTTGCCATGAAAAATCTCCTGTGAATCGATAAATTCTTTGTATAGGGGTGGCTCTTAACTAGACCAGTACTTTAAGTGAGGTCTACCCTGATCTAGAACTGAGCTAAATGTGGGAGTAGCTCTGAGCTAGATCAGTGCAAAATGTGGGAGCTACTCTGAACTAGAACAGTGCAAAATGTGGGAGCGGGCCTGCCCGCGAAATTCCACAAATGGTGGTAAGAATCGCGGGCAGGCCCGCTCCCACATGGCATTCTTACAAAGCACTGGAGGGGCTCCTACATAAGACTCTTATAAAGCAGCAAACTAGCTCCCACATGGCTCTCTTACAAAGCAGCAAACTCTTTTTCAAACAGTTGAGCCCACCTCAAAAATACCCCTAAACCCTTCTTAAGCCCTCACTCCTTGGAAAACAACTGATCCAACTTATCCTCATATTCATGATAACCCAGCACATCATACAGCTCGGCCCGGGTCTGCATGAGCTTGACGACAGAGCCCTGGTCGCCATCAGCCAAGATGCTCGAATACACGGTTTCGGCTGCTTTACTCATCGCGCGGAAAGCGCTAAGTGGGTACAACACCATTGCAACGCCAGCGGCGGCGAGCTTAGTCTTGTTGTATAGCGGCGTGGCTCCAAACTCGGTGATGTTCGCAAGAATCGGCACATGCACGGCATCGGCGAAACGACGGTATTGATCTAGATCGGTGATTGCCTCTGGGAATATCGCGTCGGCCCCGGCCTCAACACAGGCTATGGCGCGCTCGATTGCTGCATCGATGCCTTCAACGGCCAGTGCATCGGTACGTGCCATGATCACAAAATCATGATCGATCTTGGCATCCACCGCGGCCTTGATGCGGTCGACCATCTCCTCTTTACTCACAATCGCTTTGTTCGGACGGTGCCCGCAACGCTTCTGTGCTACTTGGTCCTCCAGATGCACCGCTGCGGCTCCCGCTTTCTCCATCGCCTTAATAGTGCGAGCGATATTGAACGCGCCACCCCAGCCCGTGTCGATATCCACAAGCAAGGGCAGGTCGGTAGCACTGGTGATGCGGTCTACGTCGGTGATGACATCATTGAGGCTGGTCATGCCTAAGTCGGGCAGGCCATAGGAGGCATTGGCGACACCGCCCCCAGATAAGTAGATCGCCTGATGGCCCGCGCGCTGGGCGAGCATGGCAGAATAAGCGTTGATCGCGCCGACAATTTGTAAGGGAGAATTGGCCTGCAGCGCCGCGTGGAACCGCGCGCCTGCACTAAGCGGAAGAGACATACTGAATTCCTTGTGATGGACCTTGAGAACTGCAAGCAAGTTAAAGGAATCCGGGGTGAATGTAAATTGGGGAGCTAGTGGGAAGGGGAGTTGTGGGGGTTGAGGCTGTGCTTTGTAAGAGAGGGATGTGGGAGTTAGTACAATACTAGGTAAGAGAGCTTTGTGGGAGTTAGTACAGTACTATGTAAGAGAGCCATGTGGGAGCTCCTTTGATCTAGAACAGTGCAAAATGTGGGAGCGGGCCTGCCCGCGAAATTCCACAAATGGTGGTAAGAATCGCGGGCAGGCCCGCTCCCACATGACATTCTTACGAAGGTTTGTAGGGGTTCCCACATGACATTCTTACGAAGCAGCAAACTGGCTCCCACATAATTCTCTTACAAGGCTTTAGAAGGCTCCCACACCACTCTCTTACGAAGCTTTGTAGGGCCCCCAATCATTTTTTCACCGAAGCCCCACGCCCAATCCCATAATAGGTCAAGCCCTTGGCATTCACCCTGGCTGGCTCATACAGGTTGCGGCCATCGAAGATCACCTTGTCACTTAGCTGCTCGACTAGGTTGTCGAAATCGGCTGCGCGGAAATGTTGCCACTCTGTGCAAATGATCAAAGCATCTGCGCCAATCAACGCCGCATCGCGGGTGCCCACAAGGCGCAGATCGTCGCGGTGGCCGTAAATGCGCTCTACCTCATCCATCGCTTCTGGGTCATAGGCTTGCACAACTGCGCCAGCCGCCCACAAAGCCTCCATGATCACGCGGCTTGGCGCCTCGCGCATGTCGTCGGTCTTGGGTTTGAACGATAGGCCCCACAGAGCAAAGGTCTTGTCACGGATGCCGCCGTCGTAATGGCTTGAGACTAGCTCCACCAAACGGGATTTTTGCGCTAAGTTTACGGACTCAACAGCATTCAAGATCTTCATTTCACGCCCCATCTGCGCAGCGGTTTGGCTTAGCGCGCGCACGTCTTTTGGGAAGCAGGAGCCGCCGTAGCCGATGCCGGGGTAGATGAATTGATAACCGATGCGCGTGTCTGAGCCAATGCCGTGGCGAATCTGCTCGATGTCGGCCCCTAGTTGCTCGGCAAGATTGGCGATCTCATTCATAAAGCTGATTTTGGTGGCCAGCATCGCGTTGGCGGCATATTTGGTTAGCTCAGCCGAGCGAATGTCCATGAAAATCATACGGTCAGACTTGCGGTTGAAAGGGGCGTAAAGCTCTTGCATCAAGGCTTTCACCTCTTCTGAGTCTGTGCCAATCACAAAACGGTCAGGTTTGAGGAAGTCTTGTACTGCAGCGCCTTCTTTTAAGAACTCAGGGTTGGATGCCACCTCAATCTTATAGTCGACGCCGCGCTTATCTAGTTCAGCCTGAATCGTTGCACGTACCTTGTCAGCCGTGCCGACGGGGACGGTTGACTTGGTGACCACCACCTTTGAGCGCTGCATTGAACGGCCCACCTCTGCGGCCACCGCCAGTACATATTGAAGGTCGGCAGAGCCATCTTCATCAGGTGGCGTGCCTACGGCAATAAAGAGAAGGTCCGCATAGTCGATGGCTTCTTGGGGGCTAGAGGTGAAGAGGAGATTGCCAGACTTGGTAGTGGTTTCGACGATGGCATCGAGGCCTGATTCGTAGATGGGCAGCATGCCCTCGTTCAACGCTTTGATTTTTGCCGCATTGGTATCAACACACATTGCGTGGTGCCCCGCACTTGCAAAACACGCACTACTGACTAAGCCCACGTACCCAGCGCCAAAGAACGCTATCTTCATATCATTACCTCAGATTTGTTTGTTCATCTGGGGTGGTAAGCCTAGGTGCACAATGTTGCCGCTATATTGCGAAGGTTTGACAATACGATGACAAATTTTAGGGTTAATCCTAATTGATGATAAAAAAAACCACCCTAAAAGGGGGTAGGTGGTGGCAGATGTCACCCTTACACGCTATCATCGGCCGATAACACAAGCCGATTCATGGGCTTAACAAATAAAGCGCAACAAGCGCATCAACAATAAGTCAGAGCAAAAATGACAGCGAACTCCTCATCTTGTAAGGGCATAGTGTTAGCAGGTGGTAGTGGTACACGCCTGTACCCCATAACTAAGGGGATTTCCAAGCAACTCCTCCCTGTTTATGACAAACCCATGATCTACTACCCCATGTCGGTGCTGATGCTGGCTGGGATCAAAGACATCCTGATCATCACCACCCCAGAAGATATTGCAGGTTATGAACGCCTATTAGGCGATGGCACCCAATACGGGATCAACCTGACCTATGCCATACAGCCTAGCCCCGACGGCCTTGCGCAAGCGTTTATCATTGGCGAAGAGTTCATTGGTGATAGCCGCGTTTGTCTAGTGTTAGGCGATAACATTTTTTATGGGCAAGGTTTTACTGGCAAATTATTAGAATCGGCCGCTAGAGAGAGTGGGGCGACGGTATTTGGTTATCAAGTAAAAGACCCAGAACGTTTTGGTGTGGTTGAGTTTGATGAAAACAAACGCGCGGTGTCTATAGAGGAAAAACCCACTAAGCCTAAATCCAATTATGCCGTTACCGGTTTGTATTTTTACGACAACGACGTGATCGAGATCGCCAAGCAGGTCAAGCCATCTGCACGTGGCGAGTTAGAAATTACAACAGTGAATCAAGCCTATATGGATCGCGGCGACCTAAATGTTGAAGTACTTGGGCGTGGCTTTGCATGGTTAGACACCGGCACGCATGAGAGTTTGCTAGAGGCGAGCATGTTTGTGCAAACGGTGGAGCATAGGCAGGGTTTGAAGATTGCTTGTTTGGAGGAGATTGCGTGGCGTAAGGGTTGGTTAAGCAACGCAGAGTTATTACAAAGAGCCGAGAGCCTAAGTAAAAATGGCTATGGTCAATACATTAAAAATCTAATAAACAACACTCTGTAGGAGCGGGCTGGCCCGCGAAATTCCCAAAGGTATAATATGTCCAGTATCACCCAATGGTACCTACTACAATGCAAGCCTAATCAGCAGGCTAGAGCGCTGTTGCATTTACGACGACAAAATATCGAATGTTTTAGCCCCTCTCATCCGATCAAGCATCTGTGTAAAGGCAAGGTGGAAATAAAAATCGAAGCCCTCTTCCCAGGCTACCTATTTATCAATCTCAACGAAGACAGCAACTGGCGCGCCATTAGAGCGACACGTGGCGTTAGCCGAGTGGTGAGTTTTACCGGCGCGCCCTATCTTGTTCCGGAAAAATTGATACAGGCCCTAAAACAACGCACCGAGCAGCAAATTAAGCCCGTGGCACTTTTTCAACAAGGCGAACGCGTAACGATTACCGAAGGGTGTTTTAAACATATCGAAGCGATTGTCAAAAGCGTAAAGCCCGACGAGCGCATCATCGTATTGATGACATTATTACAAACAGAACAAGCGCTGGAGCTATCGCCAAACCAATTGGCAAAAGCCAGCTAGTAAAACAACAAACCACAACAGGTGGAAGCGAGCCCGCTTGCGACAAAAGATGCTGCAATCCGCCCAAGTAGGGCGGTAGCGTGCCTAATCCCTGGCCACTACTATTTAGCCTGCAACCATAAAAAGGTTCACAGAAAACATGACACTGTTCCTCCGCACTACAACACTCCTAAGCCTTGCCTTCGCACTCATCTTGCTCAATACAACAGTGCTTGCCCCGCAGGCGGTTGCGCAGAGTATCAATTTAACACCAGAACAAATTGCCCAGCTGCAAGCATTAAGTCCTGCGCAGCGAGAGGCACTTCTTAATAGCCTTGAGCAGACAAGCAATGCCGGGCAACAGCAAACCCCCGTTACTAATCCTGTGACCGTAGAGCCTCGCACTGTGATTACGGGTCAGCAAAATGTTGGTGAAGTAGAAACTGGCACACAGCAATCTCAGCAGGGCTCGCAGAACATTCGCAATCAACAAAATCCCATTACTCAGCAATATTCACGTGAACGCTCGTTGAACCAGCAGCCAAATGTGAACCCAAACAACAACGCGAACCAGGACGGTCAACAGCTCCAACAAGTTTCCCAGAAGAACAATCAGTTTGTCGCAGAGCAATTTACCCCACTAGAGGAGCCTGCCCCACTAACACAATTTGGGTATGAGCTATTTGCTGGTACTCCAACCACGTTCGCCCCAGCAACCAATATCCCAGTGCCCGCAAACTATGTCATGGGCCCAGGGGATACGGTTGTGATACAACTTTACGGTCAACGTAACCTGACGCACGAACTGGTAATCACTCGCGAAGGCATGTTGATGTTCCCCGAAATTGGCCCGGTGGCAGTTACCGGTTTGAGTTTCGGTGAGATGCGCGAACAGATTCAAAATATCGTGAGCAATCAACTTATAGGGCAGAGCGCCTCTGTCACTATGGGAGCCTTACGTTCCATCAATATTTTTGTTCTAGGCGAAGCCTACAGACCCGGTTCTTACACCGTCAGCTCACTGAGTACTATGACCAACGCACTGTTTGTTAGTGGTGGCATAACGAATGTGGGCTCATTGCGCAGCATCCGTTTAATGCGTAGCGGAGAGTTAATCACGGAACTCGATCTTTATGACCTGCTGTTGCGTGGTGACACGAGTGGTGACGCAAGGCTACAACCCGGAGATGTAATTTTTATTCCCCCGATTGGTCGTACGGTAGGTATCACGGGTGAGGTAAAACGGCCAGCAATTTTCGAGTTACGTAACGAAACCAATGCCGCGCAAGCTTTAGAGCTAACCGGTGGTTTACTTCCCACTGCGTTTCCGCAAGCCTCTCGCATTGAGCGTATCAATCAACTGGGTGAAAGAACTGTAATTGATGTGGATCTCTCTGCACAATCTAGCGCAAGCACCACGCTTGCCGATGGCGATATCATCGATATTGCCTCAGTCCTAGACCAAGTCGAGAGCGTGGTGGTCTTGCGCGGACATGTAAGTCGCCCAGGCAGTTTTCAATGGCGAGACGGTTTGCGGGTCAGCGATGTAGTGCCTTCGATTACTAGCATGTTGCCAGACCCAGATCTTGGTTTTGCGCTTATCGCGCGTGAGATGCAACCTACGCGCCGCATTGAATTGCTATACGTAAACTTGGGGCAGGCAATTAATAATTCAGGTACGGAAGCGGACATAGCGTTTCAGCCACGGGATATTCTTCATACATTCGGTGCAAGCCAGAATCGACAAGCTCAATTAGAAGATCTATTAGACCGCTTGCGCGAACAAGCCAGCTTTAACAATCCACCACTTATTGTAAGCGTTAGCGGAAATGTGCGTTTTCCTGGTGAATATCCCTTAGTTCGCGACATGACCTTAGATGATGCAATTAGTTTTGCTGGAGGCTTAGCACCAAACAGCAATTTAGAAAATATTCTGATTGAGCGCCAAGTTAATCGACGTGGCATTATCACTTTACAAAGTGCAGCGCTTAGTCCCCAAACCTTACGAACTGTCTCGCGAGTATTGCTCCGAGAGCAAGATGAAGTGATTGTGTTAAGTGCCAATGAGCCTCGCGAAGACCTGCTTGCCCCAACGCTGGCAAAGATTCGCGCTCAAGCAACTGCCGAAGAGCCTACACGTATTGTAGGTATCAGTGGCAGCGTACGTTTCCCAGGTGACTATCCTTTGTTGGATGGCCTAGATGTAGAAGGCTTAATCAGCTTAGCCGGTGGAATGAGCGAAAGCGCTGAAAGACGCAACGCCGAGGTGACCCGATACGATGCCGAGCCAGCGGCAGGGCGAGTAGTGGCCCATGTCAACATCGATCTGCAGTCGAATACTCAGGACGGTCGTAGTTTTAAGCTAGCGCCTTTTGATCAGTTAGTGATTAGGCAAATGCCAAATTGGACAGACAACGAGTACATCGATATAGAGGGCGAGGTGAATGCCCCGGGCCGCTATTCAATCACTAAAGAAGATACCATCGCAACTATCATTAATCGGGCTGGCGGTCTTACCGATTATGCAGAGCCAAGAGCTGCTATTTTTCTGCGGGAAGAACTACGAGAAAACGAGCAACGCATGCTAGAAGAATTTCGAGACCGACTGGAGCGCGATATACTAACCCGCAATCTCCAACAAAGTACATCAGAAGAAGGCTCCCCGATACAATCAACCTCTGGCATTACTGATATGTTGGATAGAATTGCCGAGGTCAATGCGGTGGGGCGCCTTGTGGTGGACGTTCCGCAAATACTAGCAGGCAATTTTGAGGAAGATGTAATTCTGCGCCCCGGTGATAGATTGTTGATTCCGAGAGCACAGCAAGAGATTTCAGTAATTGGCGAGGTTCACCGTCCCACATCACATCTATTTGATCCACGACGTAGCGTTGCTGATTATATTTCGAGTAGTGGTGGATTTACCTCCGATGCCGACAAAGGCGAAGTATATGTTATCCGGGCGAGTGGTGAGGTAGTTGCGGTTAGTTCCGCTCGATGGTTCTTCCAAGAACGTCAGGGTTTAGAGGCGGGTGACAGTATTGTGGTGCCATTTAATACTTACCAACCAAGCGGTTTGTATATTTGGCGGAATGTTTCGCAGATT
>OJGX01000645.1_pt1 | contig 16267 bp, 15 predicted proteins | sample 1594661 | NCBI WGS metagenome assembly OJGX01 (sample SAMN05416839, study PRJEB24817) | seawater metagenome | isolation source: Sea water | place: Canada:Atlantic | collected 2013-07 | reverse complement strand
ATCTACACGTAAGGAGTCGTCGGCAGCGTCAGATGTGTATAAGAGACAGGGCGGTACCTTATTGATAGAAATCAAAAACCCTAAGGACATCGTGAGAGGCGCCAAACCAATCTTTGGCGCTGCCAGGCGACTCTCCCTGGGCACCATGGGAATCAGGGCCATCGAACGGGTCAATAATGACTACCTACTTGCCACGGAAACAAACTCGGGCAAGCGTTACCCACAACTCTTTCAATGGAATGGTTCAGATTCTCGTCCGCGTCGCGTCTTCGTTTCGCTACCGAAAAGCCTCAATCCCGAATCGATCCTTATCTTCCCCGATACTGGCCTAACAGAGATTCATATTCTGAGTGACGACGGAAACGAAACGCTCGGCAAAGAGCCCTGTAGCAAGATTGACGACGAAACGAAACAGCGTTTTCGAAGACTGGTTCTCAAGCGACAGGGAGCCTCTCAACGGTAACCCAATCACTCATGAAACAAGAACTCTATTTCCGACATTGAGGAAGGGTGTTCTGCTTGAAAATCATGCCCTCCAAACCGAGCAAAGGTCGCAGCAATTTCCCCCGAGTACACCCGCCTATGGTGTTTCCACTCTCCTCGCTTTTCTAGCCCAGGATTCACGACAGCCAACCAGGTATTCCGAGCGCCTGGCAGCTTATCGTTATGGCTCTGCCACGTAAACGGCGTCTTCCCCCTCCCATGGTCGGTTGTAATCAAAAGAGTGGTTCGACCGGCATACTCGTCGTTCGATTCTATCCAACGCCAAAGTTTGCTCAAATAGGCATCGGCTTGATGGATCGATTCGAGGACCCGATCATACCGCTTGTCATGCGCCCAATCATCTGTTTCACCTAGACTAAGATAAAGAACCTCTGGTTCGTAGCTTTCCAAGTGATGCATCGCGAATCGAAATGTAAAGGAATCAGACCGAACACTATCCCAAGGCGTCCTTGCTTCAAACTGAAGTCTTGATAGCAGTTTGATCGTGGAATCGTTGGATTCGTAGCGATCATAGCCGACGTTGGTGAAAAGAGTATTCTCCGCCTGCTGGACAATGAAGCGCATCACATCCCAAGAGGCAAACGCTGCCACATGATGAAAATCTAGTCCCCGGGCTTCCTGCAAGAACTCAAGTACCGTCGGGTTCGGATTGTAGACTGGATTGTTGTTCTTAATCCGCTTATCATCAGCTAGCCCAGCCAAGATTTCTGAGTAGCCAGGATAGGAAACTCGAACGCGGTTTCTCAAGTGAATCACACTGCCTAGTTCCTGATTCCCAATCACCGATCCATGTTTAACCATTAATTCCCCCCAAAAAAAAGGCATCAACTTAACTCGGCGCTCCTTGGCCCCCTCCGCCCAGAATTTTTTGTAGGCTGGAATCGAATCCAGAGATCGCTTATTCGCAAAATGCTTCACAACGGCAAGATCGACCCCACCAAATAGCTCCTCTCCTCGCACCCCATCCAGTGTCACCAGAATGAGCTTATCGGTCACTTCAGCGGCTAGGGCTGTCTCCATTGGAACACAGATCCCGTGAACAACGATTGCGAATCCGAATAGAAGCTTCCGCATCATATTACTTCTCGCCGGGGCTTTGTCGAACGATCATCTTGACTGGAGTCTGCGTTCCTCGTTCCGTATCAAGCGATACGGGCATCTCGTCATCCAAGGCGCCGCGCATGAATTCTTTCTGACTCGCCCTTGGCAATTCCTGATCTGTGACGGCGCGCCGTTGATAGCTTCCATCAGGTTGAAGAAAACGACTCTTACAGTTATCAGCCAAACCAATCGCTAACACTTCGTTAATGATGCGATCTCTCAAAACGCCATCATCAATCGGAAACACCGTTTCAATTCGACTGAAAAAGTTGCGCGGCATCCAATCCGCACTCCCGAGGTAAACTTTGGGTCTACAGGCATTCTCAAAATAGAAGATGCGACTGTGCTCAAGAAAACGACCAATGATACTCCGGACTTCGATCCGCTCACTCAATCCAGGCACGCCCGCTCGAAGACAACAGACACCCCGAACGATCAACTGAATCTCCACCCCCGCCTGTGAGGCACGGTAGAGCGCCTCAATAAGCACCGGATCCACCAAGGCATTCATCTTGGCAATAATCCGAGCGGGAACCCCATTCTCAGCATTCTTCGTTTCAGCCTCAACCAACTCAACCATCCGGCGATGCAAGCTAAAGGGAGCAACCAGAAGTTTCTTCATTGGCTGAAACTGACAGATCCCCGTCAGAAGATTGAAGAGACTCCCCACATCATCCCCCAATGCTTCGCGAGCCGTGAAGAGACTTAAATCCGTATAGATACGAGCGGTGGTTCGGTTGTAGTTACCGGTGGCCAAATGAACATAGCGCCGAATCCGATCATCATCGCGCCGAACCACCATACACATCTTGCTGTGAATCTTGTAGCCCACCATTCCATAGAGAACATGCACGCCTTCCTTCTCAAGGAGCCGCGCGGCCTTGATATTGTTATTCTCGTCAAAGCGAGCCTTGAGCTCAACCACCACTGTGACTTGTTTTCCCTGGCGTGCCGCCCGGGTTAACGCATCGAAAATTCGGTCATCTGATCCAGACCGGTAGAGCGTCTGTTTAATGGCGAGCACCCTCGGATCGTCTGCGGCCTGCTCGATAAACTGGATAACCGACGAAAAGGTTTCGTACGGATGATGCAAGAGAACATCCTTCTCTCTCAAGACCTTGAAAATATCGGTTTGCCCAAGCAAGGCTTTGCCCACCGGAGCGACAAAGGGCTCATCTTTCATCTTGGCTGGATGATCATCGCCATAGACTTCCATCAAGGGAATCGGATCTAGGGGCCCATCAATCGAGTAAATGTCTGTCTCGGTTAGCTTCAGAAACTCAATCAATTTCTGTCGCATCTCATCGGGACAACCTCTTTCGACCTCGAGGCGAACGGCGGCACCTTTTCGGCGATTGAACAGCTCCTTTTCGACAGCCTTAATCATACTCGCCGCTGATTCCTCATCGATATAGAGCTCGCTATTTCGGGTGACTCGAAAACACCAATGGCCAATGATCTTATTCCCGGGAAAAAGATTATCGAGGTGACGGAAGATCACCTCCTCAAGAAAAACGTACTGTTGCCCCCCCTCCTTGGCTGGCACTTTAACCAAGCGGGACAAGATTCGCGGAACTTGAACAATCGCGAGGCGAGTCTCACGCTTGTGAATGGGGCCCACCCCAATCTCGACAATGACATTGAGACTCTTGTTCAAGAGATCAGGAAACGGATGAGCCGGATCAATCCCAAGTGGGGTCAATACAGAGGCCACTTGCTCAAAATAAAACTGATCAATCCACTCAAGCTGTTCCGATTGAAGATCAGCCATCCGCCGAAACTGAATACCGGATTCGGCTAACTGCGGCTGGATCGATTCCGCCCATGTACGATACTGGAAAGCCACTAACTCCTGAGTTCTCAGGGACACCTCATGAAACGTTTCCGCCGGGGAACGGCCATCGGGCCCTGGCTCAACAATCTTACTTTCAATCTGTTGTTTCAAGGCCGCTACCCGCACCTCAAAGTACTCATCGAGGTTTGAGCTCACAATGCAGAGAAACTTCAGTCGTTCTAAGAGCGGATTCTCAGCATCAACGGCCTCATCCAACACCCGACGATTGAATTCCAACCAACTCAGTTCCCGATTAATAAAACACTCAGATCGCTCTTGAGTCATCACACCTTTTCAACTTCGTACCAGTAGACCATGCCGACAATATCGCAGTGCCTCTACTCACTCACAACCCTAATTTTAAATAAGCAAGGAGACAGTCATCCCGAGCGAAAAAGACACCGAATCTTGACCAAAAAGTCATTGCCGCCTAAACCCTTCAGAGGAACAACGAAGCAAGCATGAAAACAAAACGAGCCTTTTCTCCAGAAGCATCCCCTCAAGCCCTTGGCCCCTACAACCACGCCGTTCAAATCGGGGACCTTCTCTATACGGCCGGACAAATTCCTCTCGACCCAAGCACCGGGGCATTGGTGGACGGCGACATCACAGCTCAAACCGAACGCGTGCTCGATAACATCGAAATTATCCTCAAGAACGAATCCCTCACCTTCGCACACATCGTCAAAACCACCATTTTCCTTGTTGATCTCGGTGATTTCCAACAGGTCAACGCGGCTTATGCTGAGCGTTTTAGCTCCGACCATCCGGCTCGTTCCACCATTCAGGTTGCCGCGCTTCCCATGGGAGCAAAAATTGAGATCGAGGTCATCGCCCACTACTAGGCCGAGTCAATATTCTGAGCGCTAGACGTCCGCCTCTGGAAACCGCTCTCTAATTCTTTGCTGCACTTTTTGAATTTCACCAATCGGTATAAGGCGACGATGCACTCGTCTCTCCACGCCATCGAGCAAAGCAAGCCAGTCATCGAGAGACGGTTGTTCGATGACCTCCCATTTCTCGAATCGTTTTTCTCGCTCAAAGAACTGCCACTTCTTGGAGACATGCTTGGCATAGATTTGACGCTTTCGGCCATCCTCAAACTGCCCCTTCCAACTAATCTCGCCTTTGCCCATAACTTGTTATCACGGCACAACTCTACAGGAAGTCGCTCCGTTCGTTCAATTCGCGCCTTTAAAGAATGTGGCCTCTCAAGAAGCTCATTGATTCACTTTGCAGTTGTCGTTCCTGGAAGCCGTTGATTTCATGAGGCATCACTCAGCTCAATAACGTCATGCAAACACACTACCTAGCATGTGATCTCGGGGCCGAAAGCGGTCGACTCATTCACGGAAAGATCGAGAATAACTCCCTCGAACTGACCGAAATTCACCGCTTTTCGAATCGACCGATACGATCGGATGCCTCGATCCACTGGGACATCGACACCTTGCTCATGGAGCTCCATCGAGGGCTTTCAATCGCAGCCCGGCTCGCCCATCCCTACAAAAGCATCAGCTGCGACTCCTGGGGTGTCGACTACGTGCTGATCGACAAACAAAAAAGCCTCATTTCGCCGACCTTTCACTACCGAGACCCGAGAACAGCCACTGGAACTCAACGAGCGTTTGAACGCACCGATTGGCCCACTATCTTCTCTGAAACCGGCATCCAGCTAATGCCGATCAACACCCTGTTTCAATTAGTCTCAGAGGATGCCGCTCGACTCCAGTCCTCAGCAACCATCCTTGGAGTTGGGGACGCCTTCAATTTTTTCCTTGGGGGACAAGCGGTCATTGAAGTCTCCATGGCCAGCACCTTCCAACTCTACAATCCTCAGACACGGTGTTGGTCCGAAAAACTTCTGACAGACCTAGAGCTACCCAAGCGTCTCTTTCCTAGAACGGTCCCCTCTGGATCGCGAATCGGACAACTCTCTGAATCACTTCGAGAACAAACGGGCCTTGGGCCAATCGAGATCATCGCAAGCTGCTCCCATGACACCGGAGCCGCCGTCGCAGCGGTCCCGGCGAGTGGAACCCAATGGGCCTACCTTAGCTCCGGCACTTGGTCCCTTATGGGTATTGAACGGCCGGAACCGATCTTGACTGAAGAATGCCGTGAACTCAATTTCACAAACGAAATAGGCTTCGGCAATTCGGTTCGATTACTAAAGAATCTCAGCGGGCTCTGGCTATTACAGGAGTCACGACGAATCTGGGAGGAACAAGGCCACAAATACGATTACGGCGAATTGACCCAGCTGGCAGAATCAGCGATCCCTTTTAAGAGTCTTATCGACCCGACTGAAACGCGATTTGTGGCTCCTAGCGATATGACAGAGGCGATCCGATCCTTCTGTCAGGAAACCCAGCAAGTCGTTCCTGAAACCCCGGGAGAAATCACACGGTGTATCTTAGAAAGTCTAGCCCTCCTTTATCGCCAAACCCTCAAAGAGCTAGAGGCCCTCACCGGGGAAAGGATTGAAACACTTCACATCGTAGGAGGAGGATCGAAGAATCGCCTTCTGAATCAGCTCTCCGCCAACGCTGCCCAACGCCGTGTCGTCACCGGCCCAGTTGAGGCAACGGCTGCGGGAAACATTATCATCCAAGCGCTAGCACTTGGAGATATTGAAAACCTTGAACAAGCCCGTTCCCTGGTAAAACAGTCGAACCCGTTAGAGGAGTTCCAGCCAACCAATGCAAGGGAATGGGAAGCGGCTGCGATTCGATTTGAACGGCTACGAAAACCAGAGACTATCGGTTGATATCGACACTCGCGACAGCCATTGCGGCTATCCCCTCTTCACGGCCGAGAAATCCAATCCGTTCATTCGTAGTCGCCTTCACACCCACGCGATCTGGACTAAGGTGTAGGGCTTCTGCAATATTCTGCACCATCTGGGTAACGTGGGGATTTAGTTTCGGCTCCTGAGCGATGATCGTAGCGTCCACGTTAACAAGAGTGCCCTTATGGAAACCCACTTGGCGTTGCGCTTCTTCAAGGAACACCTTACTCGCCACTCCCTTCCACCGAGGATCGGTGTCTGGGAAAAATTGACCGATATCGCGTTCCCCAATCGCTCCCAAAACGGCGTCGCAGATTGCGTGCATCAGGACATCAGCGTCGGAATGCCCTTTCAGGCCCTTCTTGTGCGGAATCGTGACGCCACCAATGATCAGCGATTCACCCTCAACCAGAGCATGAACATCATAACCAATGCCGACATGAACCATAATTAAATTCTCTGCTAAAACCCAAAAGTCTCAGCCATGCCGTCAGCTTCGTCGAACGGCCTACTGCTCCGATGTCTCGAAGATCTCACCTTGAGTCCAAGGTGTCGGTCGGCTAGCTGTCTCGGCACGGATTGCCTCAACTTGTTCCGCAGTCACAGAACTAGCACTGTTTCCCCACTCGGACTCGCCGCGGATGTAAGTAACCAAACAAGCAAGCTCCTCATCATCCGTAATGACATCCTTCCAAGGTGGCATTTGTGCGGGAGGATTCCAATCGACACCATTCACGACAATCGGTCCAGCGAGACCATTCATAATCAATCGAATGATTCGATTAGGCCCCTCAGCTGTTACCCAATCAGAACCTGCCAAGGGAGGGAACTGACCTGGGCTACCACCACCATTGTTCTGATGACAGGGAGAACAATACGTCGCATAAGCAACGCGACCCTTTTCAAAACGAGGATCAAGATTTCCCTTAGGCTGTATCGCCTTGACCATATCAAATGACGCGAACGGTTCATAGACCTTCGCATTGAATCCCCCCGCATTGCTGTCGAGATAAAGGGTCGACCAGTAAACAAGGACGATGAGTGCGACGAAAAAGCCTACGGGCACTGCAGCACGTGAAGACGTGGGTTCCATTTCCTTTGAGCCCTGATTGGATGAATCTGCCATGACTAAGACTTATTCGGTTGCACCAGACTGTTCACTAACAAGAGTTTCTTCAGCGCTTTCAACAGTTGCGCTTTTCTCACCAGGTGCCTCAAAAATGGGTTCATCGAGCCGCAGACTCAATAAGTAAGCGACCAAATCCAGCGCGGCTGTACGAGGAATGACTTGCCTACCTTCATCGTCTACCACGAGCTCGCCATTGAAACGAAGAGCGTCCGCAGACGCAGCCCCAGTAATCTCCCGTTTCTCGAAGAGATATCCGTAATGGGGCATCACTGAATCCTGGACAACACTACGTGGTTGGAAAAGGTGGACCAAATGCCAGTTGGCGTCAGGATTCCGGTTACCCAGATTGGATAAATCAGGACCAATTCGCTGGTTGCCAAGCATGACCGGTGAATCTAAGAGATAGTCTCTTCCAACCGTTCGTCGAATACCCCATCCCCGTTCAATATCAGCTCCGGAAGCAGATATGAGAGCCATAGCTACTGCTCCAACCTCAGTCAACGACTTGACAATTCCTTCTGCCGTCCTGAGATCGATGCCTTCCTTCAAGCGAAAAGGCGTTTCCTCAGGGAGAGGAGAACTTGGAGTAAATTGCGAACTCAAAGAAGGCAACAACTGGCTCAATTGCACGGTGTTGGTTCCAAAATCCTCAATCACAACAGAGAAACTAAAGCCAGACTGTCGTACTTGCTGGGTGTGGCAACTGGCACAACCATTCTGCCGATAGATGTCCCGGCCCCGATTCGCAGCGCCGCTACGTGGCACCGGAAAACTGGCTCCCGTCGATTCGTCCAACTCCGGTAGCTGCTTACCAAACTGCAACTGCGGGCTATGGACAAACCCGAACCACGATGAAACCATCGCTACTAGGATACCGAAAAACAATAAGAGACCGTTGTTCATCACTTCTTCGCAGCCTTCTTAGCTTGCTTCTTCTTTGCCGCAACCTTCTTTTTGGCTGCTACCTTCTTACTCGCCTTCTTAGCCACCTGGGGCGCCGCTGGTTCAACCGCTTTCGGTTCTGCAGCAGGCGCTGATTCGATCTCCTCGACTGAATCTTCTTTCAGACAGCCTAGGAGACCACCTGGTCCACAACAAAGGACAGGGCAAATAGATCGACCGACATTGACCAAAAAGAGCACACTTCCGAAAACAAGCAGGAGCGATCCGACGGTTTCGATTCTCATGAATGTCAGCGCGGATTTTGTCACTGCTGTGAACGGTATCTCAGGATCGTTCATCGCCTGGCCCTGAATTAGTCCTCCCAGACCAAGTACGCAGATTGTAAGTCCTAAGCCCAATACGGTCGCTCCAAAATGAAGATTAACCGATCCTTCGATAGGCGCTTGACTTCCGGTCACACGAGGCAAGAGATGATAGACACCAGCGAACAGAGCCATGGTGATAAACCCACCAAGAACCAATTGCTGCAACGCCGGCAAGACCAGAGTGAACTGCGTTACTTCAGCAATGCTGCTATACGCGTTAATGGCATTCAAGACTCCCGCCGCCAAAAACGCGAAACTTGCTACAGAAACAAACCGTAGTTCAGGCGACATCAATCGACCAAGATCAGCACCAACAGTTCGAATCAAATTCAGCCCTACTAATACACTTGCAAAACAAACAAAGAAGCTCATCACGGCACTTAGTCCGGAAATCCATGCTGGAACCGTCGTTCCAGAAAGCACGCCGGCACCACCACCAAAGAACAATAGCAGCCAGAAGGCAAAAACAGCCATATAGTGACTATGCAGAGGCCGCTTGAGAACCTTTGGAATGACGTAGAAAATCACGGCTAACGAGATTCCACCAAGCACAAGCGTCAAAAGTCCGGTAGCATACCAACCAGCGACTGATACTTGAGCGACACCGCGAACGGGAAAATGGTGTAAGAGCAAACTACCCGTACTCAGAATCCAGGGAAACCATAGCAAGGCAGCGAATAGGAACCACTGCGAGACATAGAGGTCCTTTACCTGTCGACGCATGAACGTGACGAGACCTAAACCAGCAATGATAGAGTAAGCAACAAACAGGATAGGAACCGCATAGTGTGGCGATTCAAACATTGGATAGGACGTGCCATCACCAGCCAAAATACCAACCACTCCGACAAGCACGCCAATGTTCCAGAACCCGGCTCCCAGAGCGATATAGCCCGGTTGCACCAACAGGCTCTTGCTCATCCTTACGGTCAACCAAAGGGCAACCCCGAAGGCAGCTTGCAAGGCAAAGCCGTAAACGATTGCAGTGCTCGCCGCCGGTCCAATTCGCCCATAGGTCAACCAAGGACAATGGGCTAACAAATCTGGTGCGTGAAAGCGCACAGAATTCAACAAAGCTAGAAGGGAGCCCAGGAAGAGCCATCCAGCTGCTTTCCAGAGCATGAACAAAACCGGCATCCGACAGGACCGATCTAGTTCTTGAACCGGAATCTCAACTTCCCAACCTGGGGACGCTGCCCCTGATTCATTCCCGTTATTGATAGATTCACTCATGAGTCTCTCTCAGACCATCTTACTCAAATTCGCTCGGCGCCTCTGGAGGGGGTGCTGGTAGTGCAGTTGCAAGGTCAACCCGTTCAGCCATAGTAGCTAAGGCCTTTTCCGGTGATTTCCATTCTCGAATCATCGTTTCGACGGCCCGATCAATGGGAATCTGATAGATACCCTTTTCCGCATTCACTACCCCATAGGAGTTCATCAATTGCTCCGCAGCAAGCGTGTTCTCCGTCAAATTTTCTTTTCTCAACGCGGCTCGTTCGGATCCCACTGAGGGTGCGCGTGCCTCATCGCGGGTCAGCCAAAGCACGGCTGCCATCGTCAAAAACGCTGCAACGATGATGATGAAATAGGGCAAGACTGCTCCGTCTTCTCGTTTGCGATTCGTTAAACTCATTACGCTTCCTTTGTTTGTCATTCGGAACGGTTTCAACTAATCGTTGCTTGCCTTGCTAGAGGAAGCAGAAAGCGGTTCGACATACACGCCAAGGGTTTCAGCAATCCTAGGATCCTTTTGAGGAAACGCAGGATGGGCGTTAAGTTCCTTAATGAACCACTTGGCAAAAACGCCCGCCATCCCTGCCATGCAACCGATACTCAAGACGAGGCTAGCAAAGGTGATTCCTTCTCCGGTGGGATTGTAAACCGGCTTAATGTTGAAGGACATATCAGCATAATGCATCAACCAGGCCCAGACAGCCATTGGGATCATGATCGGCAGACATTTCTTTGCATCGATACGCAGTAGCGAAAGGAAAGGAACAAAAAAGTGACCAAAGAGAATTAGCATTCCAACACTCCACCAAACCCCGTTTTCACGTTTAACATACCAAAACGTCTCTTCCGGAATCGCAGCATTCCAGATCAAGAAATACTGAGAAAAATGGATGTAGGCGTAAAAGACAGTGAAAGCGAAGAATAGAGTACCAATGTCTTTGAACGTACTTTGCTGAATGATGGGAGAGATGTGTCCAGTTCCCTTCAAAACAAAGGCGAGGACATACGTGGTTGCCAAGGTTGTCCATACACTGCCGGCAAAGTAGTAGACGCCATACATTGTGGAGAACCACTGATGTTCTAGCGATTTCATCCAATAGAAGACCGCAAAGGTTAATGAGATCGCAAAGACGAAAATCCCGCCAGCTGCGTAACGCCTCATCGTTATGGTGCAGGAAGCCGCTCCAGTCTTGTCCTGCTCGAGCGACGCATTCCTCAATCCATTACTCAACCAATACCAAGACGCAAAAAGAAGAACGGCCATGATGTAGAACGAATAGGGATTGTACATGATCGACTTAATCGCCAATGAGTGATCATGCCCTTCCGGACTCATCCAGGGATAGATCGACCCCGCAAAGAGAGCAATGGGTATAAATAATAAGACCAGAACCGGAATAGCACAGGATACATGTTCCAGAAATCTCCGGAGCGGTACTAGCCAATAAGCATCAAAAAGATGATGAACCATCACGAGAAACATCGACCCCAGAACCAGGCTCAAAAAGAACATGTAGGCCGTGAGATACGAGTAAGCAAAAGTCTTGTGCCACGATGGAATAAGAATTCCAGCAATGGCGGCAAGGATACCTCCCGCAATAAGCTGATTTGGCAGCTTCGCCCATTTTGACAAGTCGAAGCGGCTTGCGTCGTTATTTTCCGTTTGCTTGCTCATCTTTATTCTACTGCAAAGCGGCTCGTTCGTTTTCTGGAAGTTCGTCGGCAACGGCCAACCTTGAACGTTGAAGCGCTCTCAAGTAGGCAATAATCGCCCATCGATCAGAGATGTCGATGTTCGCTCCGTAAGAACCCATGAGATTCTTACCATTAGTGATCGTATCGAAGATTTCGCCCGCGGACATCTTCACAATCCTAGAGTCGTGAAAATTGGCAACAGCAACCATGCCGTATTTGGTCGTGATTCCTTTTCCGTCGCCGTTGGCGCCGTGGCAAGGCGAACAGTTGATGTCATATCGTTGCCGTCCCCGTTCAAGAAGAGATTCATTAATCACAACAGGGATCGTACTCACGAAGTTGGTCGTACCACTAATTCGTCCTGTGTTCACTGGAAGATCCTGATAGGGGGCTCCCCTAGCAATCGTTCCAGCAACATAAGGTTGAGACGTACGACCGCTGGCAAAAAAGCCATTGGCAGCTTGTGGCCGCAGCTTATTCTGCCGGTCCATGTCCGGAAAAACTTCAAGCGGAGGCTTGGTCGAAAAACTGCCCCGCACCCCAAGGATGCTAACAGCTCCGACGATAACTAAAACGTAGATAGCAAGAAAGTATCGCATCGTGTTATTCCTTTACGACCTCTAGGTGAGTGCTTCCTGATTCCTCCAGAAGGGAGTGGGTTTCCTCTTCGGAATACTTTGGATCAGCACATTCAATAACGACGTAGAACTTATCATGCGTCACACTGCCAAAACGTTTGTTCTTCAGAAGCGGATGATGCAGACGAGGAAGCCGATTCAAGAACAGCATCCCCAAGAGCGAGCCAAACGCAGAGAAAAGAATGGTCATTTCATAACTCACAGGAAAGGCAAAGAGCGGGCTGTAAAGCGGCTTACCACCAACCACGATGCCGTAGTCGAACGAGTTCATGAACCAAATCATCAAGTTACCACCAAAGAAGCCCGTCATGCCGCCACAAAAGGTGAACCACCCGACACGGGAGTTCTTCAATCCCATTGCTTCGTCCATCCCATGAACAGGGAATGGCGTATGAACATCCCACTGAGTATAACCTGCGTCCCGCACTTTCTCAGCAGCCGCCATCGCGTCTGCCGGAGTGTCGTATTCAGCAAGTACGCCGTATTGTCGTCCTACCCCACTCATTTAGTGTTTTCCTTCCTTGGCTCCACCCAACGGATGGTGTGGATCCGCTTGCGGTGTTACGCCTTTCACTTCTGAAATTGCAATCAATGGTAAGAACCGGATGAACAATAGGAACAAAGCCATGAACAAACCAAAGGTGCCGACATAGGTGAGAATATCGACGTGTGTCGGTGAATAGTATCCCCAGTTCGACGGAAGATAATCTCGATGCAGCGAGGTGACCACGATGACGAAGCGCTCGAACCACATTCCAATGTTGACGAAAATCGACAGGATGAAGACGTAGAGCATGTTTGATCGAATCTTCTTGAACCAAAAGAACTGAGGACTCAACACGTTACAACTGATCATGATCCAATACGCCCACCAGTAGGGTCCAAATGCTCGATTCTGAAACGCGTAAGCTTCGTAAGGATTACCCCCATACCATGCAATGAAGACTTCCATACCGTAAGCGTATCCTACGATCGATCCAGTCGTTAGAATCACCTTACACATTAGCTCGATATGACGAACCGTAATGATGTCTTCCAACTTGAATATTGAACGGAGCGGCACCATCAAGGTTAGCACCATACCGAAGCCGGAGAATACTGCGCCAGCGACAAAGTAAGGTGGAAAGATTGTCGTGTGCCAACCAGGGAGCTGAGACACAGCAAAGTCAAAGGAAACGATACTATGCACGGACAACACCAAAGGCGTCGAAAGACCAGCCAGCAATAAATACGCCTTCTCGTAGTTGCTCCAGTGGCGATTTGATCCCGTCCATCCAAGAGCGAAAAGCCCGTAGAAGAACTTTTTGTAGACTGATTTACAACGATCTCGAATCGTTGCCAAATCAGGGATTAATCCCATGTACCAAAAGAGCAAAGAAACAGTAAAGTAAGTGGACACCGCGAAAACATCCCACAATAGCGGTGATCGAAACTGCGGCCAGATTGGCCCATTAGAGTTTGGTAATGGGAAGAGCCACCAAGCGAACCAAATACGACCTACGTGAATGGCTGGAAAAATTCCTGCACACATCACAGCAAAGATGGTCATCGCTTCAGCAGCCCTGTTAATGGATGTCCTCCATTTTTGCCTTAAAAGAAAGAGGATTGCAGAAATAAGCGTTCCTGCGTGCCCAATACCGATCCACCAAACGAAGTTAACAATCGCCCAGCCCCATGCTATCGGATGGTTCAAGCCCCAAACCCCAACACCGGTTGAGATGAGATAACCAATCATCAGGAAGCAAATCATCGCCGTAGGCAGACTAATGATGAAAGACACCCACCACCACGTTGGCGCCTTGTCTTCGACAATCCCGCAGATTCGATCTGAGATCCAACCCAGAGACCGGTTATTTAAGACCAGTGGCTCACGTTCCAACTCGCGTGGCGCTGGAGCTACTGTGACGCTAGTTTGTTTTGCAGCTTCCATCTAGTGGTGCCCTCCGCTTTGTCCGTTCGCTGATCCAGCTTCGGCCGGGTGAGCCTCGTGCCCATCTCCATGCGCCGATCCATGATGATCACTAAATGGATCCCCCATGCTCTCTGAGTATTCTTGAGTGCTAAGCGGCATATCGTAGTAATCCGGCATCTCCGGATTAGGATTACGAACTTTTGCCAGATAAGTCGTTCTCGGCCGAGTATCAAGGAAGCCTAAGACGGAATAGTTTCTTGGGTTGGCTTTCAACTTGGAAACCCGACTCTCAGGATCAAGTGTGTTTCCAAAAACAATCGCATCTGCGGGGCAGGCTTGCTCACAAGCGGTCTTGATCACACCGTCTGGAACTTCGATTTCACCAGAATCCTTCGCAGCGACTTTTTGTTGAATCTTTGCTTCCTCAATGCGCTGTGTGCAGAAGGTGCATTTTTCCATCACCCCTCGCATTCGAACCGTGACTTGTGGATTCTTCGCCATAGCGACAATATCCAAATCGTCTTTGGATCGTTCTGCGAGTGGCCCCTCATAGAGTGCCTCCAGCGGACGTTTGTTGTAATCAAAGAAGTTAAAGCGTCGAACTTTCCAAGCGCAGTTATTGGAACAGTATCGCGTTCCAACACAACGGTTGTAAGCCATGACATTAATCCCCTCATGGTCATGCACGGTTGCATTGACTGGGCAGACACTTTCGCAAGGAGCGCTTTCACAGTGCTGACAAAGCATTGGCTGGGTTACAACCTGCGGATCGTCGATCCAGCGCTGATGCTGCTGGTCGGAATCGCCTTCGAGTCCGTTTAGACCATCCTTAGCTTCAACGCCCCCACTATAATAGCGATCAATACGCATCCAGTGCATTTCACGGCTGTTCCCGACCTGCTCTTTGCCTACGATCGGAATGTTGTTTTCACTTTGACAAGCGATCACACATGCGGAACAGCCGACACATCGATTAAGGTCAATGGTCATCCCCCACTGATGAATGTCGCTCTTCAAGGAGTCGCGCACATTGTAAGGATGTTGGTAGATTGGCTTAGGCAATCCGTCTTCCGCATTCGGAATATGAGCCCCATGAGCCTCCAAATCCATATTATGGGAAAAATCTGGCTTCTCGTTAAACTGTTCGAGGTTCGCCTCACGAACAATTGCCCTTCCTTCCATCGACCAATGATCTTGGGTTGCACAAAGCTCGTGTGTCTGTCCAGTGGCCTTGATTGAGGCGGCTGGAGCGATATATGGCGCGTTGCTCGTCCTTAGAGGATTCACATTGAAGCCAACGGATTCTCCCTTGAACGCTCCAATACGGCCTGCTTTCGTTCGGCCGTAACCGAGTGCAAGTCCAACCGTAAAATCGGCCAATCCCGGCTGCACCCAAACGGGACCTTCGATCGACGCCCCAGAAAGATTGATTTGAACCAATTCGCCATTCTTGACGTTCAATGCGGATGCTGTTTTCCGACTCAACAAAGCGACGTTGTCCCAGGTCAACTTAGTCATGGGATCAGGATATTCCTGCATCCAACCATTATTATTAAACTGGCCGTCATCCATACTGGCGTCCCGATGGAAAACCAACTCAAGCGACTCAATACTTGGAGGGGTTGCTGTCTCAGCATTGAGGATCGAAGGAGCAACCGCACTCCATTGGAATCCATCCGCTGAGAGCGACAACGGACTCGCCGCACTGTTAGCGACAAAACCATCGTGGAGAAATTTCTTCCACCCTTCATCGTTGGCCCCCGCGACCTCTTGATCGTAGCTAGCACGAACGAGCGCGTGCCCCTTAGGCTCCTCGAGTTTGAGCAAACGTCCGATAAGCTCGATATCGGAGAGACCGCCAAAGAGCGGCGCGATTAAAGGCTGGATAGCAACGCGAGTACCATCACTTGTTTCAGCATCACCCCAGTTTTCTAGAAAATGGGTTTCAGGAATGTGCCAAGTAACCCCAGTCGAGCTTTCATCATCATAATAGCCTAAGCGAATGACTTCGGACGCTTTCTTCTGAGCATCAACCCAATTCAAATCAGCAGGAGCATCATAAGCAGGATTACCACCCACCAATACAAGCGTTTCAACGCTTCCACTATCAAGCGCCTGTCTCTTATACACATCTCCGAGCCCACGAGACTAGGCATGATCTC
>OJGX01000644.1_pt1 | contig 16337 bp, 15 predicted proteins | sample 1594661 | NCBI WGS metagenome assembly OJGX01 (sample SAMN05416839, study PRJEB24817) | seawater metagenome | isolation source: Sea water | place: Canada:Atlantic | collected 2013-07 | reverse complement strand
ACTACGAACAGCCCGACCACGTGGCGCCCTTGCTAGCGAAACGATACAAGAATCGGGATCAACGACTTATCATCGCTTTCCTGACATTAAGCCCCCGAGCTGAGCTCTACCTCAAAGAACTCAAGGCCCGTCGCCTGCAATCCGTGCACCACGTTCGCAAAATCATGGCCTTGACCGAGGCTTAGGGAAACGACCTGGTAGCCCGAGCCGTGGAAGACGCTCTGGAGTTCAATGCCTTCTCCAGCGAATACATCATCAACATCCTGGAACAACAAGCACGCCGTCTTCCCGAAGCGGGCGCCCTCCACCTCACCCGAAGAGAGGACCTTTTGGAAATGGACTTACCTGAGCCCGACCTTTCGGTTTACCCAGACACCGACCCCAATCTTGATCAAGCCCTATGAACGAAACCCCACTTGAAACCAATCTCAACTATCTCAAACTCCCCTATATTCGGAAGAACCTGGACTTGCTCACCCAACAGGCAACGGAGAAACAATGGAGCTTCACCCAATACCTTCGAACCCTCATCGAAGGGGAAGTGCAACTCCGCCTCGACAACAAGGTTGCTCGTCGTATCAGCGCCGCTCGTTTCCCTGTGATCAAGAGCATGGAATCCTTTGATTGGTCCTGGCCAAAGAAGATCAACCAGGCTCAAGTCCAAGAGCTTTTACAGCTCAGGTTCTTGGAGGAAAAAGCCAATGTGATCCTACTGGGAGGAGTAGGTTTAGGGAAAAGTCATCTAGCAAGCGCCATAGGTTACGCCGCTTGCTTGCAGGGCCATTCAGTTCTCTTCAGTTCGGCCGTGGATATCATCAACACCCTTGCCACCGCGCACGCGACCCATCAGCTCAAACGGGCTCTCCGAAAATACCTCTCACCAACGGTCCTTATCATGGATGAACTTGGATACCTTCCGATTGACAAAGCCGGAGCCGATCTCCTTTTCCAAGTCATCAGCGAGCGATACGAGAAGGGATCGATTATCTTGACGACCAACCAACCTTACAAACGATGGGCCCGCGTCTTTAACAACGATGCCACCCTGACCTCCGCCGTGCTTGATCGACTTCTGCACCACGCTCATACCGTCACCCTTCAAGGGCGTAGCTATCGTATGAAAGGCCAGATCACAGAACCCGAATAACAACAACATTCAACCCTTCTGAATACAGCCGGTAGCCTTCCGCTATCGGCTTTTCTATGCCCAAAACACACAGCCCTTTCCCAACCGTCATTTTCCGTCCCTCTTTCCACCGGCGTTGACAAATCGCGCGAAATCTAACGGATGTGATGGATGGGTTTTTGGTGGGTTATAAGTATTTGATACATGATCGAGATCCGTTGTTCACTGCAGACTTCCTGGAGATTCTGAATGATGCTGGAGTGAATTCGGTTCGCCTACCTAGACGCTCACCAAATCTGAATGCGTTTTGCGAAAGATTTGTGAGATCAATAAAGAGTGAGTGTCTGGATCGAATGATCTTCTTTAGTGAGCGATCACTTCGGTTTGCGATTACGGAATATTTGGAGCATTATCATAGGGAACGGAACCATCAGGGAATCGAGAGTCAGATCATTCGGCCAGAATTCCAAAAGAACAGCGTCACGGGCGGGATCACAAATCGGCGACGCCTCGGAGGTATGCTCAACTATTATCATCGTCGCGCAGCGTGATGAAGAGAAGGGTTGAAAGGCTACGATCTGAATTTTTCTACACTACGCGGACTGTCCTGAACTGGCTCGAGTTGCAAAGAACTGGAATCGCCTTCCAATGAGAGTTCGCAAAAATCTAGCTGATCTGGTCGTCGGATTGGGGGGGCATTCACATCGACTGCCTTTTTTTGATAGGAAAGTTCTGAGTGATTCCTGGTCAGCCCTTGTGTTCTTTCGCTCGCCTTGCAATTTGATTGTACAACTTCGCCACGTAGTATTTGCTGTCGGCTCGTGGTGGGAGTCAAAGACAACACGAACGAGCGTATTAGTCGATTCGGCAGACTGACGGGAGAAATAAATGGTCGCTAAACTACAGAACGGTCCCTGATATTGGAGCAGGGGTTTGCTTAGATGGCGGGGGATTCATTCGCTGGTGAACCCATGATCCCGGGCGGTGAATGTTTATTTCGCGGGTTCGATCGTGTATCTTATTTGGAGAGGATGGCAGTCGGGGTACGCGTTTTGTCACATTCGCGAAGCAGCGAAGCGTTCCACCATTTCGATACAAGCTTGAGACATTCACCGTTCTTACCTGGAATCCGAGATCTTCGTAGATTCTCTGAGCGTGTTGATCCAATGAGTGAACTCCGTAGGTGGGAAGGTAGACGATGGAGCTCTGATCACGGAAATCCATTAGGACGTTGTTGTAAGTCATCATCCATTGATCTAGGTAATGCGGGATCGCTGGAATCCGGGTCACGTCGTAATTGAGTTTCTTGAATTGCCCAGCCACATCATCGAATAGACGAGACCTTTCTCGGCTGAATGACAACCTCAGGAACTTTTCCTTTACTATTGAATGGTTCTCGCCCGTCGACGTCAGAATCTGCTCAGCAAGTACTGGGCTTGCAACGAGAACTCGTTTGCCTGGTAGGGGGGGCACGTACATATCGATGTGATGCCATGGCACCTGTTTCTTTCGTGCAAAGACGTGAACGACAGGCGTTCCAAGATAAAGCTTTAGCATTCGTTTCAAATCCTGCTGGTTTGGAATCACGGCTCGATTTACTTCGATATTGTTGCCACCGATAAACGCATAGTGTGAGTCGGTAACAAGATTGCCCCCATCAAGAAGAAACGGGAGTGGAGTTGCTTCGGGAGCAAGGCCCAGATCATTGAGGAGGTAGGGCAGCCTAATTTCGTTTCTTCGATCGATGCCATACCAGTCTTTGGCGGGCGGAACGAGCGAGAATCGCTCCTGCCCCATCGGCCCGGCCCGGGCGATACGCCGATCTCGTGCCCAAGGCGTAAGGCGAAAATTGGTTAGGACGATATCTGTCTTCCAAGGGAAATGTTCTCGCTCCTGGGCGACGCGATCCTGAATTGCCTGTACGCAATATTCGTCTGAACAAGAGAATGTCAGTTGAATCTGGGGGTTGATGTGATCTAAGAGGCCGTCAATAACAGGGATCACTTGGTCGCATTCCTCACGAGAGACGTTAATCACGATTTCTGCGATTCTATCAGAGGTGTCATCAAGGGCCCGAGTTGTCTTGTCGAAACCTCGGTGGATTCTCGAATGAACCTCGGATGCTCGCGATTCTGTGAGCGACAAAATCTGCTCCGGAAAAAAAGTGCTCGAAATGAAAAGCAGGAGAGCCCAGGACAAGATTACGGCCATCCCTACGAACCATGGGCGATTCCTGATTACCAGAGGCATCTTTTTGTAGTCAGAATCGATGGATGGACGCCTTAATGGTAGGCTCATGCATGGCTTCTCGAAAGCTATTGCTTGATAGTAAGGGTCTCGATTTCTGGTGCCAGTCCTCGTCGGCCTGTGGGACGGTGGCTGAAATCTCGCAAGCGAGCGGTTCCGACGAGATAAATCTGACCGGGATCTTCGCGGCGCCCGCGCTAATTTGGTAGCATCCCGTCGTAGCGGCTGCGGGCAACCCGCGTGTGAGGCTGTGCACGCAATTTCCGACGGGGGTGCCCAGGAGTTGCTGGGCCGGCACCTTTTTGATGGCCAATTTCACGAGGATAGGATTCATCCAACCCCTTTCTGATTCGATTGTTTTTTAAGCTAATCCCCGTGTCAGGATTTCCCCATTATTGAAATCCAGATTTTTGAGGACGGTGGAAAATAGTTCTCGAATAGGTGGCGTTGCAATTCTTATTTCTGGTAATTTTTTGGCTTTTGAGATGGGAGAATTTGATGGCGTTCCACTCGCGAGTTGAGGCCATCAAATAGGGCGGTCGAATGGGGCAAATTGGGGCACAGCTGACTTGTCGGCGACCCGCCTTAGGATCTATGAGTCTTCACTTTTCCGTTTCGGAAGGAGCCCAAATTTGTCGAGCTTGTCTCTAACTGTCAGTCGAGAAACGCCGAGCCATCTGGACATCTTGCTCTGGTTTCCCTGGGCTAACTCTAGGCAGTGAGTGAATAACTCTCGCTCCAAAGTTTCATGCAGGTAGGCGTGTGCACTGGTGAGTTGCCCCTGCTTTGCCGCTTCAAGCTTTTTTCTGACAAAGTGTGAAAAGCTCGCAACAGATGTATCTTCGCTGTGAGGACCTTCATGAGCCTCTTTGTGAGTAAGATAATCTTCGATCATGCGAGCCGTAATCGCGAAACCGTTGGCGTCAATAACCGCCCTACGCACGACGTTTTCCAATTCTCGCACGTTTCCTGGCCAATTGTATGCCTCGAGGGCTCGCAGGGCGTTCTCATTGATCTCAGGAACGGCGAGTTCGAATTCTTGAGCGTACTTTTTTGTGAAGTATTGAATTAGTAGGTTGATATCACTTCCCCGTTTTCGGAGAGGTGGGAGTAAAATGGAGGCAGCGTTTAATCGATAGTATAGATCCTCTCGAAACTGATTAGCTTTAATCATGTTCTCGAGTGATCTGTGGGTTGCACAAAGGACCCGTACGTCGATGTGAATTTCTTCTTTGCTCCCGACGCGGGTGATCGCACGCTCTTGAAGGACCCGAAGTAATTTGACTTGCGTTTGAGGGGGGAGATCGCCGATCTCATCGAGAAACATAGTGCCGTGATCGGCTTGTTCAAAGCGCCCGACTCGTCGAGCAATGGCTCCCGTAAAGGCACCTTTCTCATGTCCGAAGAGTTCGCTCTCCAACAGGTTTTCTGGGATAGCCGCGCAATTAACTGCGACAAACGGCTGACCATGTCGGTTGCTGTGCTGGTGAATGGCCTGAGCGATCAATTCTTTGCCGGTTCCCGTTTCCCCTCGGATGAGCACGGTAACGGATTTTTCTGCGACCCGTCCGATATCTCGAAAAACTGCTTGCATGGGTTTGGATTGTCCGATGACAGAATCTTGTTCGCCGCCCTGGTCGAAGCCGAGATCGATTCTGTGTTTTGTCGCGTCATTGGCTTGTAGGGCTCTGTCAATGCAATCCAGCAACTCGGGCATTTCAAATGGTTTGGTGAGATACTCAAACGCGCCGTGCTTGGTGGCGTTGATCGCAAGATTCGTTGTTCCAAACGCTGTGGCCAGAATTATGGGAACGTTGGACTTGGACTGACGGAGGCTTTTGAGCAGGTCCATACCCTCCATTCCGGGCATCCGAAAATCGGTGAGAATGACGTCTATGTCCTCTTTATTTGCAATCTCCACGCCCTCCGTCCCATCTCTGGCATGAATGACGTCGTAGCCGCGGCTCTCCAGTACGACTGCGACCGAGTCGGCAAGGGCCTGATCGTCATCGACCAACAGTATTCTTCGTTGTGAAACCATTGCTGTTATTCTATAAAATCGATGAAGAAGGTGGTGCCGGTTTGCTGGCTTGATTCGAAATTAAGTTGCGCTCGATTTTTGCGAGCCAAGTTCTCCGCGATCGAGAGCCCAAGCCCGGTGCCTGAGGCTTTCTTGCTAAAGAATGGGATGAATAGTTTTTTTTGAAACTCGTTCGGAATGCCCGGGCCATTATCTGCAACATAGATTCGAGGGAGTCCGTCTTGGGTTGTGAGGCCAAGAGTTATGCTGCCCGGTGTCTCCCCGCAGGCTTCCTGCGCATTGCGCACAAGATTGAAGATGATCTGACTAACCTGTTGGCCGTCCATGAACACTTTTTGCACCTTGCCCAGCTCCAGCCGTAGCTCGTGGCCAACAGCACTCACTTCCGGTCTTAAGGTCTCAAACATATCTTGAAGGAAACTCGATAGATCGATCCACTCCGGTACGGGTTCAGAGGGCCGGGCATAGTTGAGAAAATCTTTTACCAATACTTCAAGTCGGTTGAGTTCATTGTCGACAAAGTGGGCCTGTTTGACTGCTGCTTTGTTTTCTTGTGCCAGCTCGGTCAGCGCAAAGATGCGCGCCTTCATGGCGGTAATCGGGTTGCGGATCTCGTGTGCCAGTCCGGCAGCCAGTGTTCCAATTGATGCCAGTTCATTTCGTCTCCCGGACAAAGATTTCGCCTGTTCGAGCTCTCGGTTGAGCGGGGCGACAAAGAGCCGGAATGCAATCCACCCAATCATCGTGAGTAACCCTAACATGATGGCGAACCACCATGGTGCGTTGTGTTGAATTCGTTCGGCGAAACCCTGGTATTCTCCGAACTGTAATCGAAAGGATTGCTGGCGGGATTCAGAGAGTTGATTGGTGAGCTCTATGACCTCGTCCAGCACCTCCCGACTTGCCTCGATGCGGGCTAGAATGACCTCGGGTTGCTTTCCGGACCTTCGATCACTGATTGCTCGGTCGGCCTCTTCGAAATATGCCGCAAGACCCTCGGCGATTTGATTCATCAATTCTCTTTCTGCGGGACCAGAAAGCGATCCTTGCTGATCGCTGAGAAATCGCTCCAATTGGTTGCGGTAATTAGAGAATTTGGTTGCGAAGATTGGTTCGCCGGTGACCTGGTGTCGGAGCATGGCGGCGCTGAGACGGTGCAATTGCGCTCGCAGTTGAGCTGCCACTCGGAAGTATTTGAGATCGAGATCGGACGAGGCGAGTTCTATCTTTTTAAGACGACTGACCGTTGAGTAGGCGGCCCACAGAGTCAACCCCAGAGTAACCAACAGACCAACAAGCAGTACGTTAAAGAGTCGATGCAGTTTCTGCTTCATATTTATGCGGCTCGTCGGTGCCTGGGAAACCTGACTGAGCCGCGGTAAAGTAACACGTCTCGGGGGGCTTGTCATTCTCTGCTTCGGTCAGGGGTATTGATGGGACCTGTAGCTTCGTAAGTGGCATGGCCGAGTAATGCTGGGCTCACCATGAGGACGCGCTAGGAAGGATCTATGAAGCTGATTGACCATGCTTGGGCGTTTGTCTGTGCGGTTTGGATGTACTGGCTTTGTTTAAGCGCGTCTGACTGCTTTCGTTCGTGCTATTTCTCAGTGCAAGGTAGCGTGTGCGTATTGACGGTGGTAATGCCTGAACAGAGAGCTGTTCCCAGTCTTTTCGTGTGGCCTCGGTGACCATAGATCGATCGAGTGATCGGGCTCTTTCCAGGAGTGAAAGTAGTTCCGCTGGTTCCGTTGTGGTGTCGCATTGGTCACATGGACTCGGGAAATGGGAATGAGCGGGTTCTCTTTCATCATTTCCACCTGGAGTAATTTCGCTCATCCAGATCGCTCCTTTCGTTCTAGATTCGCGGCGCGTTAAGCGGCAAAAATTGTGGCCCTTTTTTCCGCGCCTTCATCTTTGGGTGCCTCGTCCTCGGGGTCCCACTGTTCGAACGTGATCTTTTCCTGAATAACTTCAAGGAGCGCGATATCTAGAGCTCCAAGGCCCGAGGTTTCCTCAATAAGTGGCCGTGCCTTGGGGCGAACGTCGGTTAATTCGTAAACCCGTTGGCCGATCAAGTTTATTAGCTTTTCTGGACTTCCGAGCTTTTCCAATGCGGTGTCTAGGAGAATTGGATTCATAGTGCTGGTTGGGGCTGTTGCTGGGCAAGGTTTTCGTCTTGCGTCCTGGCTGGTTTTGAGACGATCTGCTCCGGATTTCTGGTATCGGAAACGACTTTGGGTGGGAGCGATTCTGCTGCGATACGTTCTGCGAGAGGGGTAAGCAGAATTGCAAAATCTTTTCGTGTTCCAATGCTCCAGTCGTTCAGCGTGAGATCTATGGAGAATGAGCCGACTCGGTCAGTGGGGCCGAGTTGATAAATGTGCAGGGTCGTGCCCAAGCCCCAGCAGAGTACAAACCTGTAGTTCTCGAGTTCGACAAAGCCCCAGGTTGGCTGCGCAACAGCTGCTACATTGTTGTTAAGGCTAGATTGGAGGATAGCGACGATCTTAGTTGAGAGCGGCTCTGTTTTTGATCTGGCAACCGCAAGTGCTGCTTGGTGGATGCAAAATCTACCTGGGCTGTAGAGTGGAAGAGTTGCTCTGTTGGTTGTCCAGTCCTCGCATGAGCAGGTGGATAGAGTTGCGCTGTTGTCCTCTGGGTTCTCCTCGATAGAATGATCGGTAGGACCTTTGGGCTCGATGAGCCCGGGAGGCAGAGAGAGTGGTTGAATACCGATGATGGCAGCTGGGTGAACGATAAGTCGGTTCTCCGCTGTAGCATGTGGGGCCGTGCAGAACAGTTTGCCGATGAATGTTTGAATTGATTCAAGGTTATCTGGGCTCAGGTCGCCATCGGCGTAAGCTTGAGTGCAAAGGCGAAATAGCACTGATCCAGGCCAGGTGGCACGTTGCTTAGCATCGTTGTTAAGAAAGTTAGCAAGCTCCCACACCTTTGGTGGCGTAATGTTACCATCCTCAGCGTACTGCTTTAGTTGATCGAATAGTGTAGATATGCTTTTCATGCGATTTTCTCTCTTTCCCAGTCCAGGGCGATCAGGTCACCCGTTTTCACCGAGAGTGGCACTAGCAACTGATATGCCAGCTGAGTGTTTCTGGGCTGCTGGGTGTTTGAACTTCTAGTCCTTTGGGTACACGTCGGTAGGTAGCGGAATGACCGATGGAAGGTGGGCTGGTGACGATGCGTGTGACAGTCCTTTGCTAGAGGACTGCCAAGTCGACGTTGGCGAAGTTTCTTCGGTAGTATTTCATGTAGTCCACCTTGCGTTGCAAGGCATCAAGGACAGGCGTGCAGAAATTGACCTTTTCAAATACCTCGGCGCTGCCGAGACCTCCCGGACTAAACACATTTATCTCCATCAACTTGTCGCCTACGATATCCAACCCCACTAAAAACATCCCGTCTTGGACAAGTTTAGGGCGGACGATTTCGGCGATGCGTAGTTCGGCTTCGCCGATCTCTGCCTTTGCTTTTTTTCCGCCAGCGTGGATGTTGCTCCTGAGATCCCCCCCCTCGCGAACTCGCCGGAACGCGGCGATTCGATTCTTATGTCGGAGTGGTTCGCCGTTCATAATGAAAAGGCGGGTGTCGCCCGTTTCAGCGGCTTTCAAGTACTCCTGGGCGATCACGTATCCATCGCGAATGACAGCATCGATCATTTGATTCAGATTTGGCATGTCTTCAGGCCTGATCATGAAAACATTCGCGCCACCCGATCCGGAAAGCGGTTTGATTACAATGTTGCCGAATTCCTGAGCGAAGTCTTTGATCTCACCACGATCTCGAGTGATCAAAGTTTGCGGCCGGACTTCCTCAGGAAACGTCTGAAAGTACATTTTGTTCATTGCCTTTGTGAGACCAACAGGGTCGTTGAGCACGACTACACCTTGGCTGAGAGCGGCTCGGCTGAAGAGTGTTCCTGCTTGTCCTGCCCACGCTCTAGATGAGGATTCGGTCGAGGGATCATTCCTCAGCATTAGGATGTCGAGTTCGCCTACAGATATTCGCTCGCGTCCGGCTTTGCTGCCCTGGAGATCTCTGAGGTAGTTCTCGCGACTTTTGTATTTTCGCTTGGGAGGCAGAATTGCTCGGGCGCGAACCATATTATCCGGATCCAGAGCAAAGGATTCGGGTGTAATGTAGAATACTTCGTAATCCCTGTTGTGGGCGTAGTAAGATAGACGTGTCGTAGTGTAACCTACTTCTTCGGTTTTAATGTCGTTGATGAAAAACGCGATTTTCACTTGGCTGTGTTGGTATTCTTTGTGAGTTTTTTGTTTAGAAGATCTAGAGGCTCCATCCCCAGACTGAGGCGTTGGAGGCGTGATTGCGTCGCGGGGTATTGAAGAAATCGTGGCATCAGTTTCGGGCGGGAAACGCCCTGCCGATGGTGAAGTTCTTCAATGATAGGAATGTGTTGTCTTGCAATTTTACCGACGTACAGGGTGGCTATATCACGGGATTTTGAAAAATGCCCTAGGACATTTAGGAGCCCCCTGAGGTAGACAGCGTCCTTAGTGAGGCCGCCGCTTCTGAAGACCCGGGAAGTGATTATGTAGGCCGTACGTTGCCGGAATCCGTAACCACGATAGAGTTTGAAGAACGTTTCGACAAAGGTGGCGCCGTCTTCGATAAAGTGTGCGGCCATGACCCTGCCGGCGAGGAGCCGAAGCCGTGCGTAGTTCAGACCCCCAACGAGGTATTCCGCCAGAACGGCGAGACCCTCCTGAAGTTCGTCGTAGCCAGCTAAGCCACAGGACAGAAGATGAAACTTCTGATCAAGACCGTTCCAGTAGGTCAGAATATGGGTGCCGACCTCGTGCTGAATGAGGGCTTCCACTCTCGAAATAGGGCAACGAAAAGTTGCTCCAACGAGGAGATTTCCACGGCTTACTATCATGCCTGAGACCCGATCTGTGATACGCACCTCGGAATTGATCTCCGGGTGGGATTGACGAAGAATACCCAATTCCCTTTTGGCTCTTTCCGCAAACATTTTGGCCGTAACGAGACCACGCGAATCTTCTGAGCGAGAGCGGAACTGAACGGCATCCAGAATCGTTTTCGCTGTCGATATCAGTTTGTCGTCGACTTTCCCGTAGAGTTGGATGCTTCCATAGAGGAAGCGACGGGTATTGCGATCGGCCAACATCGTGAGCTGTCGATCAATCTCGTCGCGTTGGTCCCGGAAAAGAAGGCTAAGCGTGGGGTCTTCGACCCGGTCCAAGTTGATCGAGTAGAGCATTCGCTTCAGTATCGGCGGGTCTACTGGAATGGGCCGGTACTGGAACACTGGTGGCTTCATGAACTTGGCTCGCGTGAACGATTCCCAGCCTTGAGAGATGTTTATCGGGGTTAGATTCAGTAGAAAATCAAACTCACCCGCAATGCGGGCTAGTTGACGATCCGTATCCCATATCCTTTGGGTCAGCGAACGGGGCCCGAGAACATGGAAATGTCGCGGTTGGGTAGTTGTTTTGAGTCGGCTGAATACAAAGAAGGCCTGCCGCAGAGCACGAGAGAATCCCCGGTGAAGTCGGCGAAAAAGCATGGGAAAATCTTCGCCCGTATCGGAGTTGTGAAAGATGGGATAAACCTCGATACCAACAAAACACACCTGGCCATCGAATAGCTGTGTTCGTGGTAGGGCTTGTGCAAGGGTTGGAGGATGGACCCGCGCCAGATAGGCAACTTGGACGGTAGCTTTCCGCCCTTGAATCTTGATTCGTCTCAAACTTGCTTCCAGTGCTTCAATTGCCCTTTGGCTGGCTTCATCCGTGACCCGGTGAGCCAGAATCTTAAAATGGGGTTGTACCGAATCAGGGGGTTCGTCATCTATCCTCGAGGATTCGTTCGACGACCAGACTTCCGCAATGAACGCTGCTCCAAAGGCGCTGGAAGCCTCGGCTGCAAACCGTTGCAGTAGAGAGGAAAGGCCACGACGAAATGATACAGCTTGTGAAGAGATCAGATATGAGGCTTCACCACAGATGAGCTTCTCGACAGGATCGTCGCTCGGTTCGCAGGGACGCCGGTGGAGTACCAGAAACGGCAGCTGTCGGTCGATCCTCAGAAACCCCCCTGAGGGTAGCTCAATGCGGATTCTTCTGCCTCTAGAGTAGAGCTCTGACAGGGCGATCAATGCCTTGTCAGTGAGTCGTGATTCTGTTGCGTCGTATCGCATCACGATGACGGGCGCAGGGCTTTCGTTAGATTTGGTAGCGTGGATAGTAGGGAAGCCTCGATGAGGGCGAGTTGGTTCGGAAACGATTGTCCCGTCCACTCATCCATAAAGAATTTTTTGAACTCGACCGACAAGACGAGGACGGAGGAACCAAATGTTCGGTGGATTCTTTCGGCAAAGTTGCCTCCCTTGAATTTGATGTTCTCTCTTACATCAAGGTTGCGGCCGCCGAAATCAAATGAGTGAAGGTCGTAGATAAACTGATTGATCACGTTGGCCCATTGGTCTCGATTTTGAACGGTGCCCGTGCCGATATTTACCTCAGGATTCTCAGCTGGATCTGCAGGTGGTGCGTTCGGACCGGAACGTCGGTGGTTGTAGGAGTGAAGATCAATGATTACGACCCTCCCGTATTGATGGACTTTCCGATGAAGGAGAGTGAATACGGCGGAATAGAAGTTGAAGTAATTGAATAAGGTGCGCTTTGTTTGCCGGGGGCAAGGTAGCTGCCTATAGACATTGAGACCCCAGGAGAGATTGGGCTCTCGATAGACAGCGAGGTCTATAGGGCGATTTAGATCCACCTCGAAACGTGAGCGGGATACGATAATTCTGTCTGGCGTAATTTTGGTCCAATTTGCCGTGAACGGATCCTCTTCCCGGAGGCGTTGTTCTTCACTGATGTTCATTAGGGCTTCGATATCCGGCCTGACGTGGTGTCCGTCGTGGATAGCGGCTGCCAGAACAGGGCTGTTGCCCGTTTCGATTTTCCATCCTTCCGGGTGGTTGCCTTCACCTTGCATTTTTCAGATTTCCAAGCGTTTTTTGTCGTCTTGGAAGATCTGTCTGTTGCATCCCCAAGATTGTGCGATGGGGGCCGTTTAGCTACCGGGATGCCAGATGAGAAACGATGTGGTGAACGCAATAAAGTGAGGAAAATGGGAAGTTTTACTGACTGACTCCCTTTCTGAGTCGTGAAAAACTGCTAACTTCCTTAGCAGCCTGTAAAGTTAGTTTGCACTCCGAAGTGATCAAGGGGACGAGAGTTGCTTGATAGCGTGGGCTGCTAGATGAATGAGTTCTTGGCAAATCCGATCGAGGCCATTGGATTGATCTCGGAAAGGTCTGATTGAGAAGACTCAACCCTGAGCGGTCGAAAACCTAAAGATAAATTGGGCTACAGCGTCTTCGGTCGTGTGTTGTGACCCTACTTTGAACTCTGGACGAGCGGAGTTTTCTTACTCCCAATAGTGTATTCTATCGCGAGTTAGCATCGGTGAGATCACTTAGCAGCGACACCTGGTTCGACGCTGGTCACAGGCGTTGAACCAATCCCGTTCAAATGTCTGTTGGAATCAGAATGGGCCTAATCCAAATACCCTAGTTCCTTCATTGACGAATAGTAGGGCGTCCCTGGAGATTGAGCCCTTCCTATGATCACGTGATCTAAGAGAGGGATTCCAAGCAGGTCGCCGCCGCGCTTAACTGTTTCGGTAATCTTGATATCTGACTGGGACGGAGTGGAGTCTCAGCTTGGGTGATTGTGGGCCAGAATGATAGAGGATGATCGCGCTTGGAGGGCCGGAGCGTAGACTTCTCTTGGGTGGATCAGAACTGAATCGAGGGTGCCAATGCCGATCTGCTCGAGGCGAATCATCCGATTACGGGAGTCAAGCATCACCAAATACGCCCGTTCCTGACTTGAGATGGCTGCTTCCTCTCGGAGTAACTCTGCAACTGATTGAGGCGAGTTCAGTGGCTTGCGTGAATAGGTTTCATGCGTAAGCCGAACCGCCAGAGTGTAGGCAGCCTTAATGGCTCTGGCTTTTGAAGGGCCGATTCCTGGAACACAGACCAACTGATCGATTGATGCCGCTCCCAATTCCTGCAGCGTTGGGAATTCATTCACGAGTTGCGGGCCAACATCTGATTGAGCAAGGGCTGAAAGAATTTCGATATTGGTATGGTATCCGTGAGTTTCTGCCATTTGTGATGCTAGAGAGAACGAACTTATGTTAAATAATTGGCGATGAATCAATGGGGCTTCGCCTCTTCAAGGCGAGCCGGGAATCGTCGTTTCTACGAAATACAACTTCACTGAGGTGAAGCGCCAACGTAAGATCCCGGTGATGAATGCCCGGCGATCGAAGAATCCGCGAAGTGTGATCGCATAGGTATGTTTCTTCTTAGAACACGTTTGGTTAATGGAACAGGACGGATAAGGTGAGGGAGCCGACGTGAGGAATCATTCTGGTGGAATTCTCCATGCTGGAGATTGGGGCTAGCGAGGACTACCATGACAGCTGCTGCGCTGGTCGTCGTTCGATAGATCAGTGGTTCTAGTGGTTGATCGACAATTGTTGCGCTCATCAGCAGGGAAGCGATTTAATTGTCGGATAGGTCGACTTGCTAGCGGACGGGACCATGTGGAGGCAAAAGAGAATGAGACTTTCTGAATCAATGGAATTCGAAAAATCTGTTAGAGAACTCGCCGCACGATTTCCTGACATTGGCGACCAAGGGCCAATCTTCCCTGAGGGGAATAAAGTGAGCGCTGCTACCAAGCGTTTGGGCAAGCTTGTAGCTGCAATCAATGAGGATTCTTGTTTCATTCCGTATCGCGAGTCTTTCCGGTTTGCCGAAGTGTTGCACGCAGCACTCGATCGAATCGAGGATGAGATCGTTCCTGCTCATCCGAACGAGGCATTGTGCCTTTTCGCGATGTTCATCGAAACCGACGCGAGAGTGATTGCCAACGGCGATGATTCGGCAGGAGCGATGGCCGAGGCATACTATCGAGCCTGTAGGCTTTTCGCGACAGTCGCTGAGAATCTCGAGAAACCGCGGAGAGCCCATGAATTGTTCTTCAGGCTTGCCGCGAACAGTGACTATGGCACGCGAGATCAGCTGTTTGATCATGCTCATCAGATTCTGTCAGCGGTAGCTACGAAGATTGTGATTGAGGTATGGATGGAGCGGCTAGGGAAAGAGGGTGATGATAAATTCTGGGGACTGAGTACGAGACTTGGACAGCTCGCCCAGAGCATTGGTGATAGTTCGCTCTATGAAGAGATTCATTTGAGAGGGCGTGATCCAAAGGAATACCTGCTTGTAGCGTTCAACGTGGCGGAGTGTCACCTTAAGTGCGGGAATCCAGAACGGGCGTTAGCGGTGTTGCCCATGGGGGACATTGAGAAAAGATTTCTGTCTGAAAGAAATGACCTCCTCGCGAAGGTCTACGAGGCACTGGGAGAGGAGGTCAAACTCCGACAAGTGATTTTAGAGGAATTTCACCACTCCGGATCAGCCACCGACGCGAAGCGACTGGTAGGCATGGCTCCTGAGACAGAGAAAGCTTCTCTCCGCTCTCAATTGGACAGATTAGTTCTGGAATCCGTAGGAAGTCCGTCTCGTCAGGCTGAGTATTTTGTAGCGATGGGCGATCTAGAAACGGCTGAGCAAGTTGTCGTCGAGAATGTCGGTTCTTTCAATGGAGATTTCTACGAATCGCTTCTGCAGATTGCAGAGGCTCTTCAGGAGGACTATCCGGTTGGATCCAGTGTTCTTTATCGAGCGATGATGGAATCTGTTCTGAATCGTGCAATTTCAAAGTACTATCCCCATGCTATTCGCTATTACAATTATCTTAAGGAATTCGATTCCCGGATTAACGAGTGGAAAGGGGTTCAGCCCCATCAGATCTATTGGAACGAGATTAAAGAAAAGCACGCAAAGAAATCCGCGTTCTGGCGACGTATCCTATGATTCGATCCATTCCAAGGGCACGACTCCTGGACATAAATCAGTATGATGTCCAACCAAAACGGTTCCCCCAATGATCCAACTAGGCACGGTGTTTCTCTGGATTTTTCAGTAATTTTAGAACCTTATTGCTTCCCAGTGCTTTATGAAGAAGTTGATCATTGTTGTTGATGGGCCATCCGGAGTCGGCAAATCGAGTTTACACCGGCATTATTCTGACGGAACTAAGGGGCTTATGCCTGCGGGGCCAAAAAAGTCATCCGGATTGAGATAAGTGTTGATTTCCAATAGTTTACGCAGATTCAATCGGGCGATGGATTTAAGGTTCCAGTTCTTGGTTTGCATGCTTGCGGGTTGGCCTAGTCGGCAGCAGCAGCAGGCTGTGATAGACTATCAGAGGAAAGATCTTTCGATTCTGTTGGAGCAGAACGGAGGAAAACCTGGCTCGCTCACCGATTCTCAAATGAGACGATTGGCCGAGAAGGCTTCGCGATTCGAATTTTGATACCTTGCGGGACACTAATATTCATTTCCTAGGGTTGAAGTGACCGGACGCGGTAGAACGCTTGAGAACCGGGTATTCGTTCTGTCCATACATGTTCGCTGGTTTCTCCAAGCCTACGCCACTTCTCTTGAAGTGATTTCCTCATTTCGACGACGTAAGGTCCAAGACCGCCCCTCCAGGTTATCAACGTCTTAGAATCCTTGAATTCAACAGGATCGACGACGACAGGCGTTGTTAACGCGATCAAGCGTCCGATCAGTTCTGGCCTGTTGCTCGTTCGAGTTGCGATCAGGAAGAGGTGGCTATCGTCTTCCGAAAAGGCCATATCTTCGAACTGAAGAGCAAGGATCGACAGCGACTCGACCGATGAAACTGGATGGCCGGTCGTGGCGTTCCAGAAATCGACTCGGATCGTTGAGGTTCTTGGAGGCTGTCTCTTATACACATCTCCGAG
>OJGX01000639.1_pt1 | contig 16428 bp, 12 predicted proteins | sample 1594661 | NCBI WGS metagenome assembly OJGX01 (sample SAMN05416839, study PRJEB24817) | seawater metagenome | isolation source: Sea water | place: Canada:Atlantic | collected 2013-07 | reverse complement strand
ACGTAAGGAGTCGTCGGCAGCGTCAGATGTGTATAAGAGACAGACTATACCGTTACCATTTCCTCCTCCACAAGACAAGGCTGCAGTGCCGAAGTCAAGATACTCAGCGGCGCAATTTTTGTCAAATGTTTCTAACGATGGCCCTTATCATAATTTAGGGATTCCAGGGGCAAAAATCACAGATATTAATAATACTTCATATGGGAATGCCTACTATTCACGCATGGCAATCTCAGGTGAGTCAATGGTTCAAGCTGCAGTTAAAACTAATCCAACTTTCTTTATGCTATGGATAGGTAACAATGATGTTTTAGGCTATGCTACCTCAGGTGGAGCTGGATCAGTTACTGCATCAGGAGATTTTAATAGTGCTTTAACTCAAACTTTGGATGCACTAACAGCTAATAATGCCAAAGGTGTTATCGCAAATATTCCTGATATAACTTCAATTCCTTTCTTTACTACTGTAAAATGGAATGCATTAGAATTAACCGCTGAACAAGCGACTGCTCTCAATGGAGCCTACACAACATATAATAATGCAGTAGAGGGGAATAGGGCGGTCATTGGTGATGCTGAAGCCGATAGAAGAAAAATTAATTTTAGTGCTGGAACAAATGCATTTGTAGTTCTTGATGGCTCATTACAAGATTTAGAAGATGGAAGCGGAAATATTATACCAGATTTTAAATTACGTCAAATGACAAACAGGGAGTTGCTAACATTGACTACACCGTCAGATGATATTAAATGTATGGGATTTGGAAGTTTCAATCAATCCACTTCAAAATACAATCCGATTACAGAAAATTATTTAATTGATGAAAATGAATTATCTATTATTAATAGCGCTATTTCTAGTTATAATACTACTATTCAAAATGAGGCAACAGTTAGAGGCTTGGCTTTGGTAGATGCATATGCGCTTTTGAAGGAATTGTCAACTACAGGAATCAACATCAATGGCATAAGTTTTACCTCTGATTTCATCACTGGTGGAGCCTTTTCATTGGATGGAGTGCACCCCAGTACACGAGGTTATGCCATCATTGCGAACGATTTTATCAAAGCAATTAATTCAACTTTTGGTGCAAATGTTCCACAAGTAGATGTGGCTGATTACCCAACTTATGAAGTCACTCAATAAAGCAATTTGATTATTCATAAAAAAAGCGCCTTTTGGCGCTTTTTTTATGTTCTCTTCAATACCTTGGGTACACGAATATAGTCACTGTCTTTGTCGGGAGCATTCTTCAGTGCATCTGACTGATTTATGCTTTGTTTAACTTCATCCTTGCGCATTGCGCCAGATTCATCTAACATGTAAACCAATGGCTCGACATTCTCTGTGTCTATTTCCTGCAATTGATTCACAAAGTCTAACATGCGATTTAAATCTGCTTGGATTTCTTTTTTTTCAACCTCATTGAATTCCAATTTTGCCAATTGAGCCAATCGATTTACTGTATTAATGTCTACTGCCATTTAATCAATTTTTGATGCAATGCGCTTTCGTGTTGCTTCCCGCAAATGTATTAAATCGTTCTGTTTTTCTTTCTGTGGGAATACTGGTTCATGGATGTAAATTCTAGATAAACCAGGTCTATTTCGTGCCCCTAAACTCCAACTGTCTTCCAGTAATTTATAATTGTCTTTAAAGGTAACAGGTAAAATAGGGATGTTTAATTGTTGCGCAATCCGAAATGCACCATTCTTAAATCCTTTAAGGTGAGGAACATTTCTTGGAATGGTTCCTTCAGGAAAAATCACCAAATTGCTTCCTTTTTCCATTACTTTACAGGCATTCAATATAGATTGATGCGCTGCTTTTGGATTTTTACGATCCACCAATAAATTCATTTTTTTGAAGAAGATGTTGAAGATCGGCACTTTGCCCAGTTCTGCTTTTCCTAAGAAGATAAAGTAATTCGGAAAGGCAGCATACAACAACAATATGTCCAAGTAAGAACTGTGGTTTGGGCAGATGAGGTAAGTGGTCGAATCATCGTCTGGAATGCTGCCGGAAACCTTTTTTCGAATACCTACAAGCAGCAAAATCAATCTTGCATGAAAGCGAATAAGTTGAAAGCCGGCTTGGAAGTATTTCTCGTTCGAAAGCAATAGAATGTATGCTGGGTATAGCAATAAGAGTGTAATGAAAAACACTCCAAGAAAGTAGAATTTCCAAACAATGCCCAACAATCCTCTGATCCACTTCATTGACTCAAAAATAGGACAAATTTGTATTTTTGACCGATGGCAAGAATACTTACAGGAATACAGAGTTCAGGCAATAATGGGGAGGTGCATCTAGGCAATATTCTAGGGGCGATTGTCCCGGGCATAGAGCTTTCGAAAAAAGTCGAGAACGAGGCGTATTTTTTTATTGCAGACCTTCATTCACTCACAACGGTAAAGGATGCAGCAATTCGTGCCCAAAACGTAAGGGCTGTTGCTGCTGCTTGGCTGGCCTTTGGGTTTGACACCGACAAGAATGTTTTCTATCGCCAGTCAGATGTGCCTGAAGTATGCGAGTTGACTTGGTATTTGAGTTGTTTTACGCCATTTCCTATGTTGGCAAATGCCCATTCTTTTAAAGATAAATCAGACAATTTATCTGATGTCAATGCTGGCTTGTTTAATTATCCGGTTTTGATGGCATGCGACATACTATTGTATGATGCCAATTATGTGCCTGTGGGGAAAGATCAAAAACAACATTTAGAAATGACACGCGACATTGCCAATTCTTTCAACCATAAGTATGGAGAAACCTTTGTAGTTCCAGAACCTATGATCGATGAACGTGTGATGGTCGTGCCAGGAACTGATGGGCGAAAAATGAGCAAGAGTTATGACAATTACCTCAATATTTTCCTTCCTGAAAAAGTCTTACGAAAATCTGTAATGAGGATTGAGACCGACAGCACACCTTTGGAAGAACCAAAAGATCCTGACAGTTGCAATGTGTTTGCATTGTACAGTTTATTGGCCGATAAAAATCAAATTTCTGCGATGCACAAGAATTACACCGATGGGAATTATGGATATGGCCATGCAAAACAAGCACTTTTTGAATTGATCATTGATAAATACACAGATGAGCGAAAGGCCTATGATTCCTTGATGAGCTCTCCTGAAATGATTGATGCCAAGTTGTTAGCAGGAGCAAAAAAGGCAAGCGAAACCGCACGTCCAGTATTGGATAAAGTGCGCAATAAACTTGGCTTTCGCATTTAGACTTCTTCTTTGATGTCCTTAATGTTAAGTTGAATGTTTTTGCGATTGTTCCATTCATTTTCTTCAATGGCAAATGCAGCACTGAAAGTTTTATCATTTGAGACCAGGGGCAATTTATTCGCGAGGTTAAATCCTATGGCTTGGTAAAGGGCGTCGTTGTTTTGATAGACTGTCAGCTTTAAGTGTTTTTCACCCACTATTTTAGGATACTTGGCTTTCAACTGATTGCTTTTGAAAATAGGATTCATGTTCATCGGGCCGAAAGGGGCAAATTGCTTGAGTGTGTTGACAAACCTTTGATTGATACTAGACAATTCTATTTTTGAATCGATCTGAATGGTAGGCTTTAATGAAATAGGAGTTATGGTTTCGCTTACAACCTTTTCGAATTGCTGAATAAACGACTCTAAATTTTCTTCTTTCATTGTAAGTCCAGCTGCATATTTGTGTCCTCCATATTGCTCAAGTAGATCAGCACATGATGAAAGGGCTTCATAGACATCAAACTCATAGACTGAGCGTGCTGAGCCCGTAATTTTCCCCTTGCTTTTTGTCAGGATAATGGTTGGTCTATAATAGTGTTCAATGCACCTTGATGCAACAATGCCAATTACACCTTTGTGCCAATCATTCTTGTATAAAACTGTACTGTATGCATTTAAACCTTGCTCGCTATTCTTGATCATGTCGACAGCTTCTTTGGTAATTGATTGATCCAATTGTCTACGTTCAAGGTTTTGCTCATTGATGTATGCGCTCACTTTTTTTGCCTCTTCTGTGTTTTCCTCTAACAATAGTTTTACTGCATTTTTAGCATCCTCAATTCTCCCAGCTGCATTAATTCTAGGTGCAATGGTGAAAACAACCTCTGTGACACCTAGACTTTTTTTCTTCATTTGGGCAACATCAAGCATAGATTTAAGACCTTCTTGTGGTTTATCATTCAGTTTTTGCAAGCCAAAATAAGTGAGTATCCTGTTCTCTCCGATGATAGGCACTATGTCGGCACAAATACTAACCGCTAATAGATCAAGTTTATCGTACAATTCATTTTGTTTCCATCCCAATTGATCACAGAGTGCTTGCATCAATTTAAAACCTACACCACAGCCTGAGAGTTCCTTAAAAGGGTATTTACAGTCCTTTCGTTTTGGATCTAAAACAGCTGCAGCCTTCGGCAATTGATCCCCTGGTAAGTGATGATCGCAAATAATGAAGTCAATTCCCAGACTATTGGAATATTCGATTTTTTCGATGGCCTTAATGCCACAATCTAGTGCAATGATTAGTTGAATGTTATTGTCCTTTGCATAGTCTATACCTCTTTTGGAAATGCCATAACCCTCTGTGTATCTATCAGGAATGTAATATTGGATGTTCTCGAATTTTTCTTTTAAGAAGGAATAGACGAGTGCGACAGAAGTTGTACCATCAACATCATAATCCCCATATATCAATACACCTTCCTCTTTATCAATGGCTTCCTGAATACGCAACACAGCTTTGTCCATATCTTTCATCTTCATGGGGTCATGCAATGCACTTGCAGAGGGTCTAAAGTAGGACTTGGCTTCTTCAAATGAATTGACGCCTCTTTGTATGAGTAAATTGCAGAGAATGTGGTCAAGTCCACCAAGGTCTATTGATAGTTTTTCGATGGCTGCATGCTTTGCCTGCGACTTGAGCTCCCACAAATGTTCCATAAGGTAAAATGTCTAATTTGAAATTGCAAAATGAGTTTTTATGACCGAATGCTCCTTACTTTTGAAGTATGAAAGATGTAAGGCCAATTCAATCAAAAATAGCTGAATATCAGAAGAAAAACAAACGCATTTTTGCAACTTCTAGTTTTCAATCACACAGCATTCCATTGCTACACTTACTGTCAAAGATTGACAATAAGATTCCTATCTATTACTTAAATACTGGTTATTTATTTCCAGAGACCATTCAGTTTAAAGACGACTTAGCCACTAGATTTGGAATGAACTTTATACCGTTAAGGTCATATTTGCCCAAAAGCCAACAACGCGATAAGAATGGTCAACTTTTATTTACATCTGATCCAGATTACTGTTGCTATTTAAATAAAACCCAGCCGCTTGAACCTATTTTGAAATCAATGGATGTTTGGATCAACGGCATTCGAGCTGATCAAAATAGTTATAGAGCAGGGCTAAAAGGAGAAGAAGCCACTCCACAAGGGGCTTTGAGGTATCATCCGATTTTAGATTGGACCTCTAAAGACATACATGACTACCGCATGAAATATGATTTGCCAGCCCATCCACTTGAAAAGAAAGGATATTTGAGTATTGGTTGTGAACCGTGCACACGCAGTGTGTTTGAGGGAAGTGATGAACGTTCGGCACGTTGGTTTGGCATGAATAAAATTGAGTGCGGCATACATACAGACTTAATCAAGAAGTAGATGAATATTTTAATTACAGGGGGAGCAGGCTATATTGGCACTGAACTGCTTCGAAAAATTGCAAAGAGTGTAGAGTTTGATAAAATCATTGTCTATGATAATTTGAGTGGAGGGAATCGGAATCTTTTTACAGCCAATATGGAGTTGCCAAAAGAAAAAATAGAGTTTGTCCAGGGGGATATATTGGATTCAAGAGCCTTCAAAAAGGTCTTGAAAGGAATTGATGTGGTATTCCATTTAGCTGCCAATGTGACTACTCCATTTTCAGATCAAAATCCTCACTTATTTGAACAAGTAAACCATTGGGGGACTGCTGAGGTATGTTATGCTTTGGAGGAAAGTAAGGTGAAACGCCTTATTCACTTGAGCAGTGTCTCTGTATATGGGACTTCAAAAGAGGAGAAGGACGTTGATTCTTCATTGAACCCAAGAACCTTTTATGGAATTTCCAAAATGAGGGCGGAAGAACATGTATCAAGATTGATGGATAAAATGGATACTTATATTCTTCGTTGTGGCAATGTATATGGGTTCAGTGAGAGCATGCGTTTCGATGCAGTAATCAATCGCTTTATGTTTGAGGCTAATTTTTTTAAGCGCATTACGGTGCATGGCAGTGGAGAGCAAATTAGACCTTTCATTCAAATTGATCGATTAAGTAATTTGCTGGCTCGCTTTGTTGATGGAAACATTCCAAAAGGAGTTTTTAATTTAGTTGACCAAAATCTTGCTATAGGGGAGGTTGTAAAAGCTTTGCGAGTGGTGTATCCAGAGGTTGAGATGTTGTTTGTAAGTCAACACATGAAAATGAGGGAATTAAGTGCCAAACCTACTCCATTGATCATGTCAATGATTGAAGACAAAAAGGAAGATCTAGTTCAAGAGTTAAGTAGGTTCAAAGAACAATTTTCTTTTTGAGAGACTTCCATCCACAATGAAACGTTTATATCAATTTTCTCGTTTAAGAGGAGAAAGCTACAATTGTATAAATTTGGCTTATGCGTATTTACCTTTTTAGGGTTTTCTTGTTTTTACTTATTGGCTCATTGAGTTTTCAACTTTATGCAACGCACATTGTTGGAGGGTACCTCAGTTATCAGTTTATTTCAAGCACAGCCGACTCTGCTGAATACGAACTAACGCTCTTTCTATACAAAGACTGCGGCCCCAATGCAAACGTGATCAATGAAGCAGCAATTTATGCCATCTTTGATCAAAATTTTGTCCAAGTACGCTTCGACTCACTGCCAAGAATCAGCGTTGACACCCTCGAAGACAATATTAATAACCCGTGTGTGGTATCGGTTCCTGATGTTTGTGTCGCCGAGGAAATTTATCGAGGTAGGATTATGGTTGACCGCAGTCAAGGCCATACTGTTACTTACCAGAGGTGTTGTCGGAATGGCACAATCGACAACATTATAGCACCTGGATCCCAGGGAAGTACATACAGTGCATTTATACCATCCTTTGATCTAATTGGGGCAAATTCAACGCCCGATTTCGGCATTGTTCCTCCAATTGTTTTGTGTTCAAACTTTGAAGCGAATTTTGATCTATCTGCTACAGATCCTGATGGCGACTCTTTAGTGTATTCTTTATGCTCTCCATTTAATTATGCAAGTATTTCAGCACCGCGCCCGAACAACACTTCAAACCCTGTGCAGCCACCACCTTATTTCCCACTACCTTTTACATTCCCACAAACTGCTGAGAATCCAATTCCATCGAATCCTCAAGTAAGCATTGATTCATCAACTGGTAGATTAACAGGATTACCCTCTTTTATCAATGAACAGTATGTGTTAGGGTTTTGTGTTGAGGAATACCGAAATGGGGTTTTGATCAACACAGTGCGAAGAGGAATTCAGCTAAACACCGGAAATTGTAATCCTGTAATTGTAACTGCTGTTCAAGACCAAACTCAATTCTGTGATGGACTCGATGTATTGTTTCGGAACAACTCAACTGCAAATGTGAATGTTACCAACTACAAATGGGACTTTGGCGTGCCTGGCGTAACAGATGATACCTCAAGAATAGCAGATTCTATAGAATTTACCTATCCTTCTCCTGGCATCTACACCATCACCTTAATCGCAAATCCAGATTTTCCTTGCAGCGATACTTCAACAACTCAATTTGAAGTAAGGCCAGAGTTGAGCCCAACGATTGAACAGACAGGGGTGTTCTGCGAGGATAGCAATGGTGTAAGCTTTGATGTAGGTGGTATGTTTTTGCCAACGACTTCATTTCAATGGCAGTTTGGGAATGATGCAAGTATCCAATCAAGTGCGCAGAGAATAGTTTCGGACGTTTCTTATGCAAATGCTGGAAGTAAGCTGATCAGTTTGGTGGCTATGGATGGAAATTGCAAAGATTCTCTAGTAAGTGGATTTAGAATATACAGCAATCCAACAGCAGACTTTATTTTTAGTGACTCATTGGATTGCTCGCCAATGGTTGTCGATTTTCAAAATCTATCCAGGTTTGAGGGGACTGCTGAGTTTGAATGGGATTTTGGTGATGGGAACACATCCAATCTGCGCGACCCTCAGCATACGTACTTAAACGACGGCTTGTATGATGTGCAAATGAAAATAAAGACAACTTCATTGTGTATTGATAGCATTACCATTAGAAAACCAAATGCCATAAGAGTGTCTTTGGATGCAAGTCCGAATACGGTTGATTTTCAATTCTTTCCAAATGAAGGTTGTGTTCCACTTGAAGTGCAGTTCACGCAAACTTCATCAAGTGTAGGTACGCCAAAATTTATTTGGGATTTAGACAATAATGTAGAATCAGAATTGGAAAATCCAACTCAAGTCTATACTGATACCGGGTATTATTCTATTGGCTTAATAATGATAACTGCAGGGAAATGCACAGATACTATCAACAAGCGTATTGACAGTGCTATACGGGTCAATTTTAATCCTGTTTCCTCTTTTACTGCTTCAGACAGTGCTTTGCCGTTAAAGGAAGCGAATTTCATTTTTGATGGCCAAGCAAGTCAGTTTGTTGATCAGTCGCATTTTGAACTTAATGGTCTCAGTTTGGGTAAGGGACCAATACTTAATTACAGTTTTATGGATACTGGTCACTTTAGCATAGACTACATCGTCGAAAATCAATTTAATTGTCTAGATACTAGTAGTCAAACGGTCTTGGTTTTCGATGAGTTTGAATTGACAATACCCAACGTATTTACACCCAATTATGACAATGTAAATGATCAGTTTAAAATTGAGGCTTGTGGCGTTTATGATTTTCGGATTACGATTCACAATCGCTATGGTCAAAAAGTGTTTGAGAGTACTTCGCTAAATTTTAGCTGGGATGGAAGGATAAATGGGAAAAGGGCTAATTCAGGAGTGTATTTCTACGACATTGATGTGCTCGACTTTAAAGGAGAACGAAAAAACTATCAAGGATCAGTGACCATAATTAACCGTTGATCAGATATCTTGGAAAAGGTCCAAAGGAACCTTTTCTTCCTTCACAAAATGGTATTTCTTTTTGAACAAAAAGACTTTCCCAACAACATAGCCATCTATCTTAACAGGTAGCTGATTGCCACTAAAAGCAGTAATGGCGATTAGCTTTGGAATCGCTCCTTTGCTCAACTCCTTATAGTCACTTTTTATTTTGAGGGTATAATATTTTTCTGAGTTCTTTTCTACATTGATCGCATCACCTAGGTGAGCATTCCCTATTTTGATGTCTTTCACAAATACTTCAAAATCTGACTTTACAACATTTATGTCATAACTGTTTTTATTCAGCAGTTTTATTGTAGATTCAACAGTTAGGCTTTCGTTTGAAAGTTCTATGAATTTAATGGACTTGATATCAGTAATTTCTACTTCCTCATAACTAAAACAGGAGCTGAGTGGAGCATACAGCACAAAAAGTAGAAAATATGGGATTAAAAATGGGATCCTCTTCATTTCTCGGATTTTGCGTAAAAATTGTAGAAATTGCAAATAGTTTCAATACCTAACAGAAAGTTGTCGATTCCAAAATGTTCGTTTGGACTATGAATGGCATCAGTATCTAAACCAAATCCAAGCAATACAGATTTTAAATCAAGTATATCCTCAAAAAGAGCGACGATCGGAATGCTTCCACCGGCCCTTACTGGTACTGGTTTTTTCCCAAATGTTTTCTCAATTGCTTTACTTGCTGCTTCATATTCAGGAATGTCAATTGGCATTACATATGGCTCTCCACCATGATGAGGTGATACCTTGACTTTGACTGATTTGGGTGCGATTCGTTCAAAATGATCTTGAAACAGTTTTCTGATTTTCTCATCTGACTGATTGGGAACTAGTCGCATAGAAATTTTTGCATGAGCTTTTGACGGCAAAACTGTTTTAGCACCCTCACCAATGTAACCTCCCCATATTCCATTAACGTCTAAAGTTGGACGTATACCTGTGCGTTCAATTGTAGAATACCCAGCCTCGCCTTCAACATCTGTAATGTCTAATTTCTCTTTGTAATGATCAAGATCAAAAGGGGTTTTCGCAATCAATGCTCTTTCTTCTTCACTCACCTCTACTACATCATCGTAAAATTCGTCTATGGAAATGTGGTTATTTTCATCTTTAAGAGAAGCTATCATTTTGCAAAGCACATTGATAGGATTGGCAACTGCACCGCCATAGACTCCAGAATGTAGATCTCGGTTTGGTCCAGTAACTTCAACTTCCAGATAGCTTAAGCCTTTCAATCCAGTGGTTATGGAAGGATGTTCAAGAGATAGCATTGAGGTGTCAGAAATTAAAATGGTGTCAGCTTTTAATCTTTCTTTTTCTTGTCTTAAAAAGCCCTCTAGGTTTTCGGAACCAACCTCTTCTTCTCCTTCAATAATAAACTTTACATTGCATGGCAGTTGATTGGAATGCATCATAAACTCAAAAGCTTTGAGGTGCATAAAAACTTGGCCTTTATCATCAGCGGCTCCACGCGCATAAATCTTATTGTCTTTAATTACTGGTTCAAAAGGAGGGGAGTGCCACAATTCAATTGGGTCAGGTGGTTGCACGTCATAATGCCCATAAACCAATATAGTAGGTTTGTTTTCATCGATTATCTTTTCTCCATACACAACAGGGAAACCTTCAGTTTCGCATAGCTCAACCTTCTCTGCTCCTGCCAACTTAAGTTGATCTTTGACAGCTTCAGCAGCTTTGATTACATCTGCCTTATAGGCTGAGTCAGCACTGATTGATGGGATCGAGAGTATGCTTTTTAACTCTTCTATAAACCGCTCTTTATGATCTTGAATGAATGTCTTTACTCCTTCCATAGTTATATTATTTGTATTTAAAAGTAAGTATTCCGAGGATGAAAGCTTTATCCAACAAGTGTTTTCTTCGTCATCTCCTCTGGAATAATAATGTTCATTAATTGTAATACAGTTGGGGCAATGTTGGCTAGGATACCATCATTGACTTTACTTACATTTTTATCTAAAATAATTACAGGAACAGGATTTAAAGAGTGTGCCGTATTTGGGCTTCCATCATGGTTCACTGCATTGTCAGCATTGCCATGATCTGCTGTTATAATCATGGAATAGCTACTTTGAATTGCTGAGTACACAATTCTTCCTAAGCATTGGTCCACTTTTTCAACTGCTTTTTTTATCGCATTAAAATCGCCGGTATGACCCACCATATCTGGATTTGCATAGTTAAGACAAATGAAATCTGCAGAAGAGTTCTCAATTTCCAACAATAATTTTTGTGTCAATTCCTCAGCACTCATTTCAGGTTGCAGGTCATAAGTGGCTACTTTGGGGGAGTTTACCATAATTCTCTCTTCTCCTAAAAACAACTCTTCTCTACCCCCAGAAAAGAAGAAAGTGACATGAGGATACTTTTCCGTTTCCGCGGCCCTAATCTGTTTCAAATTGTGTTGACTGATTACCTCACCTAGTGTATTTTGAATGTTGTTTTTCTCAAAAACGATTTTAACTTCTTTGAATTTTTGATCGTATTGCGTCATTGTGCAGTAGTACAAGGGGACTTTTTGCATTTGTTGTTCCTCAATATCTTCAATAAACAGTGCACGGCTTATTTGCCTACAGCGATCTGTCCGATAGTTGAAGCAAATGACGACATCTCCAGAATTAATGTGAGCTATTGCTTCATTTCGCTCATTTACTAAAACGGTGGGTTTTATAAATTCATCAGTTATTCCATTTTCGTAAGAAGTATTAAAGGTATCCTCAATGTCTGAAGCTAGTTCTCCCATTTGGTTTACCAATAAGTCATATGCTTTTTTAATGCGCTCCCATCTTAAATCTCTATCCATTGCGTAGTATCGGCCTATGATGCTTGCAAATTTTGTATTGGTATGTTTGATTTTACCTTCAACGTATTTAAGGCACTTTATTCCATGTTTTGGATCTGTATCTCTACCATCTGTAAACGCATGAATGAAGCTTTGTTGTACACCTATTGTATTGGCCATTTCACAAAGGGCAATTAAATGTTCTTGATGTGAATGGATGCCTCCGTCAGAAACCAAGCCAATGAAATGAATTGGCTTATTTTGATTTTTCGCATAGTTCATTGCATCAATCAGGGTTTCATTTTTGAAGAATTCTCCAGAAGCGATAGAACGATTTATTTTTAAAAGATCTTGGTAAACGACTCTGCCAGCTCCAATGTTTAGATGGCCTACTTCAGAGTTGCCCATTTGACCTTTTGGAAGACCCACATTTTCTCCGTCTGTAAGTAATTGGGCGCTGGGATATTCCTTAATGAGTCGATCAAAAACAGGAGTTTTTGATCGAAAAATTGCATTGGTTTGATCAGACTTACCGATCCCCCAGCCATCTAAAATGGTAAGAATAACTTTTTTACGAGGATCCATTGTAAGCGGTATTCAGTTGAAAGAAAGGTTCTATTCCTTAAGCTCAGATGTGCGTTTAATCATCTCAGCTTCATTCCACAAATTGAGATAAACTTTCTTCATACGTTTGGTGTACTTTTTATCCCTTCTAAAAATTTTTTTCTTTTCGTCAAAATTAACTAAGCCTACAGGAAAGTCTAAAACTGTGGTGTTTACTCCTACTATTTCTTCTTCTTTAAAGATATCAATGTCAAATTCATACTTGAGAGTATGTTTAATCGTTTTTGGCACATTCGAATCTATGATAAATCTTTTTGCATGAAATTCAGGTGCCGTAATTTCAATTGTAAGCATTGAGTTGTAAGGGACATTTAGTCGAAACCGATTGGAATTTTTAACATGGACAGTTTTTATCTTCTCATTGTCCTGATAAACATTAACAATCAATCCTCTGACCACGCTTTTATTGTTGTAAACTTTTCCTAAAAGTTGCAGGCTATCAGCCTTTGTAAGGCTAGTCGCAAAAGTTGAATTAATGCAGATTACAACAAGCAATAAACAAAGAGTTCTAATTATTCTATTTATCACTTGTTTTGACACTTAGCAGTTAAACTATCGGTTTTGAGGACTTATGTTGCTAAAGTATGGATTTAATCTGTTTCGCATCTTCTCTCCAAAATCTTTTTGTGGGTATAGCTGATTGGTAATTATGATTAGCCTATTTAATATACCAAGTGATTGTTGTTGATCTCTTTTAACGGTTTTTGCAAATTTCGGTTCTAATCCTAGGTAATAAATTAGTTCTTTTTCATAAATATCTGCCAACCTACTGACAAGTTCATTGCCTTTTTCAAATTCACCTACAGCATAATAATTCTCGGCAAGGTACATCACAAAAACGTCGTAAGGAACATTCTCTTCAGGCATTACCTCAAATGCTTTGTTGAGTACGGCTTTTGCACGATCTATTTCATTTTCCTCAATAAGCTTTTCGGCAAGACGTGAAAAAGTAATTCTAAGACTCATGGTCATTCTACGATTGGTCTCATCCAAGTATAACTTGCTTGAGTCCATTCCCCCCCAGTGAAAGTCTTCCATAAGGCGTTGGTAGAGAAGGTCTGAATTCACGTAACCTGGATTACTGTCTTCGGAATTCGCTTTTTTAATTGGAACCAGTCTATAGGCCATGCCTTCAGCTCTAAAATAATCTTCTAAACCGATGTAGCTTGCTAAACCTGTTGTGCTTGCAAAATAAATGGGGCGTTCCCAGTCATTCGTTGATAAAATATCAAGTATCGTCAGGTCGTTTTTGAGTACGTGATTTTTTTTAATAGACCATTTTACTTCATCTACGATTTGATCTGCGCGGTCAGCTGAAACAGTTCCATTCGCAATAACTTTCTCCTTATCAACGGTAATCTTTAGCTTCTTCGAAGGCACATAATCAATCCTCTTGCCTGTGCCTACAGGGATTTTGGTTTGTGGATTGTCACTCTTTATAAAATCAATTAACTCATCTACATCGATGTGCCCTTTTATTTGCTTTCTTTCATAGACTGGAAGATAATCATTCGTTCCTTGTCTAATTTTTCGTTCAGGAAGTGTAAGTGGAACTGGATTAGAGTCGTAAGCTTTCTTTCTCATTTGATTGACATACCAATCAGTATTCAAAAGACTCAAATTAATTACCCTAACATCGGTTCGGTATTCTTCTACTTCTTGCACATACCATAACGGAAAGGTGTCATTGTCACCATTTGTAAATAAAATGGCATTTGGTTCACAAGAGTCCAAATAATTCTTTGCAAAATCTTTACCAGTATAGCGCTTCGCTCTGCTGTGATCGTCCCAATTTTCAGAGGCCATTAATGCTGGTACCAATGCCAAACTCAAAACGCTTACAGCTATGGCCATTACTTTTGATGGCTTTTGTTTTGAGATCAGGTCAACCAGCGCATATACACCTAAGCCTATCCAAATTGCGAAAGCATAGAAAGAGGCTGCATAAGCGTAATCACGCTCTCTTGGTTGCATAGGATATTGATTAAGGTAGAGTACAATGGCAATTCCTGTAAAGAAGAAGAGTAACATGACGATGGTGCCATCTTTTTTATCCTTTTTAAACTGGTAAAACAATCCAATTAATCCTAGGAGAAATGGCAACATATAATATTTATTGTTTCCTCGATTTTCGGTTATTTTTTCAGGCAGGTCGCTTTGATTTCCAAGGCGCATTTCGTCCAAGAAAGAAATTCCACTGATCCAATTCCCCTCCGTTACTTTTCCATGGCCTTGAATGTCATTTTGACGGCCAGAGAAATTCCACATGAAATACCTCCAGTACATCCATCCTATCTGATAGCGGAAAAGGTAGCGCATATTTTCCGTTAGTGTAGGGGTGTTGATCACTTTAGTTTCCCCAGCTTGAGTTTGGTAACGGATAGGTTTACCCTCGAACCCAGACCACTTTTTATATTGAGGTATGCGTTGACTTTCAGTGCTCCACATTCTTGGAAGGATAGTTAAAAATCTACTGTCATAATTTGGAACTGAATTTTTTCGATCATCTGTAATGATGTATTTCCCATTTTCTCTATCCTGATAATATACTGGGTTACCATCACTCCATGGATCGCTTGCATCTTGTGGTGTATTGAATGAATGTCCATTGAACAAGGGACGATCACCGTACTGCTCGCGATTTAAATAGGAAAGAAATGTGAAAACGTTCTCTGGATTGTTCTCATCCATAGGAGTATCTGCATTAGATCGTATTAAAATTACAGCGAATGAGGAATATCCCAATAAGATTGCTGACAAACATAGCAGGGCTGTGTTCATCACTATTTTTCCTTTTGTTTGAGAATAGTAAAGGCCGTAAATTATTATACCTGCAAGTAGAAATAAATAGACAAAAAACCCAGTATTGAAGGGCAAACCAAAGCTGTTTGTAAACAGTAACTCAAATTTTGAAGCAATTTTAATCGCTCCAGGAATGATGCCGTATTGCACGGTGCCTAAAATGACCACAGAAAGTGTAAGCGCAATTGCTACCCCTTTTGAAGTTGTTTTGTACTTTTTGAAATAATACACCAAAACAATTGCCGGGATTGCCAATAAGTTAAGCAAGTGAACTCCAATAGAAAGTCCCATGAGGTAAGCTATTAATACAATCCATTTGAGACTGTGTGTTTGATTGGCCTGACCTTCCCATTTAATTATGGCCCAAAATACAATCGCAGTAAATAATGAGGAAAGTGCATAAACTTCACCCTCAACGGCGGAGAACCAAAATGAGTCTGAAAATGTATATGCTAGTGCTCCAACTATACCGCTTCCTATTACTGCAAAGAGTTTCCCCTCAGTGAACTCACCAGTCTTGAGTGCTAGTTTCCTTCCAAATGCGGTGATCGTCCAAAAGAGAAAAAGTATTGTAAATGAACTTGCCAAAGCCGATAGCGTATTGATCATCAAAGCGGAGTCCTCTGGCGATGAGAAAAGGGTAAAAAAACGTGCCAGCATCATAAATAAAGGGGCTCCAGGAGGGTGGCCAACCTCTAATTTGTAAGCAGTTGCAATGAATTCACCACAATCCCAAAAACTCGTTGTTGGTTCTATGGTCAACAAATACACAATAGAAGCAATTAACCAAACCAGCCAACCGCTAATTAAATTTAATTTTCGAAAATTCATCATAATAAAAAAATGAAATGCTAAGCAGTGTAAGCTGCGAATTTAAAGATATTAAGCATACGTGTTTTGTGTTATTTGTTAAGATTGTCTAATTCGTTTTTAGAAAAAAGTTCTACTTTTGTCATCCTTTTGAAAATGTCCGATGGTGTAACTGGCAACACGTCTGGTTTTGGTCCAGAAGAGTCTAGGTT
>OJGX01000638.1_pt1 | contig 16442 bp, 15 predicted proteins | sample 1594661 | NCBI WGS metagenome assembly OJGX01 (sample SAMN05416839, study PRJEB24817) | seawater metagenome | isolation source: Sea water | place: Canada:Atlantic | collected 2013-07 | reverse complement strand
GGCTCGGAGATGTGTATAAGAGACAGGATGTGTCAAATGCCCCTCTTTCCAGGGTTGTGGAAGTTTGAAGGCAGTTTTTCTTAATTAGAATCATTCTAATTATTGACAATGGAAAATCGTATCATAATTTGACGGTATGAGCGATCGAGATCATGCATCTGAAGCTGAGGCCACCGAGTTGGCGGAACGGCTTGCAGGGAGTGGTCTACGGATGACCTCGCAGAGAGAGCATGTGTTTCATGTGCTTCGAGCTCAGACGGATCATCCAACCGCGGACGAGGTCTATATGCGATCGAAAGCTGAGAGATCTGACATCTCAATGGCAACCGTTTACAACACACTCGATGCCTTGGTTAAGTGCGGACTAGTGAAGCAGGTGAACGTGGATCGGGCAGCAACGAGGTATTGTTGTAATATGCAAGACCATTGCCATTTCTACTGCGAAGAGTGTGGCGGGGTTCATGACATTGAGCTCTCTGGGGGAATTCGGGATTTTCCGATTCGTATGCCAAGAGATCTCAGCGCTCGTCAGATGGATATTTCGATCCGAGGTGCCTGCCGTGACCCGAAAGGTTGCGCTCGGAAAACGCTAAAAGAAGGCGTGAAGGCCCAAAAAGATTCACTGGAAAATGAGTGACGCGACAGAAACAATCGAAGGCTTTGTAAAGAGCGACTATAAGTACGGCTTTATTACCGATATTGAAACCGACTCAGCGCCTCCTGGGCTGAGTGAGGACATTATTCGGTTTATTTCCAAGAAGAAGGAGGAGCCTGAGTTCATGCTGGCTTGGCGGCTCAAGGCGTATGAGTACTGGAAGAAAATGGAGTATCCAAAATGGCCAATGGTGCAGTATCCAGCGGTCGACTTTCAGGATATTATCTACTATGCCGCTCCCAAAGATCCCAGTGATGGGCCTAAGAGTCTTGACGAGGTGGATCCCAAGTTGCTTGAAACCTATGACAAACTAGGTGTCCCACTTCATGAGCGGGCACGGCTTGCCGGGGTTGCTGTGGATGCGGTTTTTGACAGTGTTTCGGTCGGAACGACTTATCAGAAGACCTTGTCAGAGCACGGCGTTATTTTCTGTTCGTTCTCCGAGGCGGTTAAGGAACATCCGGAGTTGGTGCAGAAGTACCTCGGAAGCGTCGTGCCCTATACTGATAATTTCTATGCTGCTTTGAATGCGGCTGTGTTTAGTGACGGTTCCTTCGTTTATATCCCAAAGGGAGTTCGTTGCCCGATGGAACTTTCGACTTATTTCCGTATCAACGCGGCAAAGTCTGGTCAGTTTGAGCGAACCTTGATTGTTGCGGAGGAGGGGGCATCTGTAAGTTATCTCGAAGGGTGCACCGCTCCGATGAGAGATGAAAATCAGCTTCATGCCGCGGTTGTCGAATTGGTGGCTCTTGATCATGCGGATATCAAATATTCGACGGTGCAGAACTGGTATCCAGGTGATGAGGAAGGGCGCGGAGGAATTTACAATTTCGTGACCAAGCGCGGCCTTTGTAAGGGCGTGAAGTCAAAGATTTCTTGGACTCAAGTTGAGACGGGCTCAGCGATCACCTGGAAGTACCCGAGTTGTGTTCTTCAGGGAGATGATTCAGTGGGTGAATTCTATTCGGTCGCGTTGACGAATAATCGACAGCAGGCCGATACAGGGACGAAAATGATTCACGTTGGCAAGAACACTCGAAGTACCATTATCTCCAAGGGTATTTCTGCGGGTAAGGGGCAGAATAGCTACCGTGGCCTGGTCCAAATTCGTAAGAATGCGACCAATGCCCGGAACTTCTCGCAGTGTGACTCGCTCCTGATCGGTGATCAGTGTGGGGCTCATACGTTTCCCTACATTGAGGTTAAAAACACAAGTTCCAAGGTGGAGCATGAAGCGACCACTTCTAAGATTGGTGAAGATCAGATCTTTTACTGCAACCAGCGCGGTATCGAAACGCAAGATGCGGTGAACATGATTGTGAACGGATTTTGTAAGGAAGTGTTTCGAGAATTGCCAATGGAATTTGCTATGGAGGCGCAGGCGCTGCTTGATGTGAGTCTTGAAGGCAGTGTCGGCTAGGCGTCTCGACGCCACTAGAAAGCAACGATTTTTTTTACAGTACCATGTTTAAGATTCAAAACCTACATGCCGGAGTTGAAGGTAAAGATATTCTCAAAGGCGTCAATCTGGAGATTAATCCAGGCGAAGTCCATGCCATCATGGGACCCAATGGTAGTGGAAAGAGTACCCTAGGCCATATCATTGCTGGGAAAGATGGCTACGAAGTGACCGAAGGAACGATGGACTTTAAGGACAAGGATCTCTTGGATCTGGGACCTGATGAGAGGGCGCACTTGGGGATTTTCTTAGCGTTTCAGTATCCGGTTGAGATCCCTGGCGTTAATACAACTTACTTCTTGAAATCGGCTGTCAATGAAGTCCGGAAAGCTCGAGGCTTGGCAGAGTTAGATGCCGTTGAATTTCTAAAGTTCATTAAAGAGAAGGCGGCTTTGTTGGAGTTGCCCGGAGATTTTCTTAAGCGCGCATTGAATGTTGGCTTTTCGGGGGGCGAGAAGAAGCGTAATGAGATTTTCCAAATGGCGGTTCTTGAACCGACGTTTGCTGTGCTAGATGAAACGGATTCGGGCTTAGATATTGATGCCTTGAAGGTTGTCTCGAATGGTGTGAATCAAGTCAAGAGTCCTGAGCGGTCCCAATTGGTGATCACTCACTACCAACGATTGCTTGATTACATTGTCCCCGATTTTGTTCATGTCCTCTATGATGGTCGAATCATTCGGTCCGGAGGGAAGGAATTGGCCCTTGAGCTCGAAGAGCGAGGGTATGATTGGGTGATTGAGTCGGCAGCCCAGCCTGTGTAAGGCAAAACAAGAATCTCTAGAATGACGAGTGAAGTAATGGGGGAAGCGAAGTTCGAAGTGGATCCACGGCAAGAAATTTTCGACCAGTTGGACGGACGACATCTTGGCCCAAAATGGATGGTGCCGATCCGGAAGTCTGCCGTTGCTCGATTCGCGGACGCTGGCTTCCCAACCACGAAAGATGAGGATTGGCGGTTTACCAATGTCAGCGCGATTAAGGAGTTAGACTTTAAGCCTCTCTATGAAGGTGGCGATCTCGGTGAGCTATCCTCAGTCCGGGATCGGTCCCTTCTTGGATCGGTTGATACTTGTCGCTTGGTGTTTGTTGATGGCGTTTTTTCCAAGGAACTCTCGGACGAACCCGCGTCGATCGAAGGAGTCTATGTCGCAGATCTGCGCTCTGCCTTTGATAGTGATCCATTGTATTTACAGGAGCATATCACCCGCTATTCTCAAAGCGATCAGAATGCGTTTACAGCCCTCAACACGGCCTATTTCTCTGATGGTGCCGTGATCAAGATTAGTCGCAATGTGGCTGTCGGCCAGATCATTCACTTGATCTTTGCATCCACAGGGAAGGAGACGGGGGCGACGACTCATCCGCGAAACTTGGTTACCGTCGAGAGCGGTGCCTCGGTGACGATGGTTGAGGAATACCTAAGTTTGGGCGGTGGGGCGGTGACCTTGACGAATGCCATATCAGAATTTGTTGTCGGGGAGAATGCCTACGTTGAGCACGTCAAGATCCAGGACGAGGCTGACAACAGCTATCATGTGGCCGGAATCTACGCCCAACTCGAGCGATCCTCCCGGTTTCGAAGCCATTCTCTGGCTCTAGGAGCGAAGCTTTCCCGCAACAATATTCGTACGAAATTGGATGGTGAAGGGTTAGAGTGTGTTCTGAATGGCCTTTATATTACGAAGGGTGACCAAGTGGCTGATCATCACATGATTGTTGATCACGCGAAGCCTCACTGTGACAGTCATGAGTATTTTAACGGTATCCTGGATGGGCAATCACGAGGAGTTTTCCACGGACGCATTCTAGTGCGCCAGCAGGCTCAGAAAACGGATGCAAAACAGACGAATAAGAATCTGTTGTTGTCTGATGATGCCACGGCCAATACTAAACCCCAACTTGAGATATATGCCGACGACGTCAAGTGTACGCATGGCGCGACGATCGGTCAGATGGACGAGGCAGCCATCTTCTACTTGCGTGCTCGGGGAATCCCGCACGTGGTTGCACGACGGATGCTGATGCACGCGTTTGCCGGTGAAATTATCGATCGGATCGAATCCGAGCCTTTGCGCGAGCAATTGGATCAGGTCGTTTGGGATCGACTTGAAAAATAGATTGGAAGAACCATGAATTCTAGCGAACCGATTCTATTGTCCCGTGACGTTGAGGCGACCATTGTGCCAGCTGGTGATCCTGTCACCTTGAAAGCGGGTGAAAGCGCGCAGCTGACCCAAGAGCTTGGTGGAACCTATACGGTGATTGTGAACGGTAACATGTTCCGGATCGAGAACCGGGATGGTGATGCCATTGGTCGAACGGTTGAGTCGTCAACGATTCGATCTGCTACAGGAGCTCCGATGTCAGAAGATGAACTGGAGACCGAAATCTGGAACCAATTAAAAACCTGCTACGACCCTGAGATTCCAGTCAACATTGTCGATCTAGGCCTGATTTACGATTGTGCGATTCATCCAATTGAATCGTCCGAAGGGAAACGCATTGATGTGAAGATGACGCTCACGGCGCCTGGCTGTGGGATGGGCCCAATGATTCAGCAAGATGTGCAAAACAAGTTAATGTGCATTGAGGACGTTGATGAGGCAAACGTGGAGCTTGTTTGGGACCCGCAGTGGAACCAGGGGATGATGACCGAAGCAGCCCAATTGCAGCTTGGCTTGATGTAGTTTTGTCCTTATGTCCGTCGAACTGTTAGAGCAACAGCGAAAAGGAGCCGTAGATTGGGCATCGATTCGGAGTGATTTTCCGATCTTAGATCAGAAGATAAACGGGCATCAATTGGTGTATTTCGATAGCGCCGCTTCGAGTCAGCGACCCAGTCAGGTCATTGAAGCCATTCGAGAATACTACGAGCGCGATCATGCGAATGTGCATCGTGGAATTCACGAACTTAGCAATCGAGCGACGGCGGCTTATGAAGGGGCACGGGAACGTGTAGCCCGGTATTTTAATGCCGCTTCGTCGAGCGAAATTATCTTTACCCGTGGCGCTACGGAGAGTCTCAATCTTCTAGCTTCATCATGGGGGCAGGCGAATCTTAAGCCCGGAGATCAAATCCTGTTAACGGAAATGGAGCACCACAGTAATTTGGTGCCTTGGCAAATGCTCGCGCAGAAAACCGGCGCTGAGCTCGTGTTTCTACCTGTCTTGGATGAGGGTGAGGGACTTGATGTGAGTCGCTTCGATGCGTTTTTTACTCCCCGGGTCAAGGTGCTAAGTTGTGTGCATATCTCGAATAGCCTTGGAGTGATCAATCCTGTGAAGGAATTGTGCCTCAGAGCCAAAGAGTTGGGTGCCATCTCGATCATCGATGGCGCTCAAAGTGCTGGGCATGCTTCGATTGATGTTCAGGATTTGGGCTGCGACTTCTATGTGTTTTCGGGGCACAAAATGTGCGGGCCAACTGGAATTGGAGGCCTCTACGGCCGGTTGGAAAGGCTTGCGGCAATGCCACCCTACCATGGGGGAGGAGAGATGATCGATGAGGTGGATTACGATTCCGTTTCTTTTAAGGCTCCGCCGCATCGGTTTGAGGCGGGTACTCCAAATATGGCAGGTGCCGTGGGATTACATGCAGCCATTGATTATATTGATGCGATTGGGCGCGAGAACATTGTTGCTCATGATGCTGCCATCACTGCCTACGCCTACGAGTCGTTAAGAAATTTAGGCGGTGTTAAAATTTTTGGTCCTCGGGCTGAGCGAGGTGCGGTGGTGAGTTTTCTCCTCGAGGATGTGAATGCCAACGATCTCGTCGAGTATGTTGATAAGCGAGGTGTCGCGTTGCGAGGCGGGCATCATTGCACGCAGCCGCTAATGAAGAAGCTTGGTGTTCCGGGGACGGCGCGAGCGAGTTTTTATTTCTATAACCAGCGTGAAGAGGTCGACAGAATGATCGATGCCTTGCAGCGAGCCCGCCGGCTGTTCGGCGAGGGGTAAAACTGGCGTGGGTTCAAAGGAGAAAGCGTTATGGAGCAAGCAAAGGATCAACTAGGACCGGCCTCACTGATGAGCGATGTGCTGCGAGTCTATCCGTGGGCTCAGCGAGCGCTTTTTCGTAAGTACCATATTGGTGGTTGTAGTAGCTGTGCATTCAGCCCCGAAGAGTCCTTAGCTGCGTTGTGTGAGCGAAATGATAAGCTCGATCCTATTGAGGTGCTGCTGCATATCGAGGAAAGCCATAACGAGGATGCCTCTGTTCAGGTCGCTCCTAAGGAAGTGGCCGCCCGCATCGAAGAGGGTAAGGAAGTTCGCCTGTTAGATATTCGGACGAAGGAAGAATGGGATGCGGTCCGTCTTCCTCAGGCCACGCGCATGTCACAGGATTCTATGCAGGAGATTCTCGCCAATTGGCCTCGTGAGGGGCTGATGGTGATCTATGATCATACGGGAAAGAACAGCCTCGATGCCGCCACTTACTTTCAGGGACAAGGGTTCACGAATGTGTGCTGCCTTGAAGGGGGCATTGATGCGTGGTCCCAGCAAGTGGATCCATCGATCCGCCGTTATCGGCTCGAGGCCTGATTTCGGTTAGGATCCAATGCTCAATACGGGGGCGCCTAACACGCCCATTCGGGGAGTGATTCCTAGCCCGGGTTCCGTAGAGGCTTTCATTCGGCCATTGATTCTCTTGGGAGCTCCATCAGCCGTGCTGACCGTGACGTAGCTGTTGAAATCGGTTGATGTGAACAGCAAATCGCTTGGGGTGCTATGAGCAAGATGTGAGATGGCGGCTGTTGTGACGTCACCGCCCCAACTGTCTTCGATTGTCATGGCAATGCCAAGACGTGCGCATAGATCACGAGCCTGTTTTGCCTTGGTTAAGCCTCCAAACTTGCTGATCTTGATATTGACGACGTCCATGGCCAGATCGGTTCTCCCACGTAGTAAGACGTCCAGGCCATCAATGTTCTCATCGAGCACGAAGGGATGGTGAGTGTGGCGTCGAACAGAAAGACATTCTTCATAGGTGAGGCATGGCTGCTCAATGTAGACATCGATGTCGCTGACCGCTTTGACAACCCGCATTGCCTCGTGCATGAGCCATCCGGTGTTGGCGTCCGCAATCAGCTTGTCTCCGGGTAAAAGTTCCTTTGCGACTGTGCGGATGCGTTCGATATCAACATTTGGATCCCCGCCCACTTTGAGTTGAAATCGAGTATAACCCTCGGAGCGGTAGCCGGCGACTTTGCTTGCCATAGCATCTGGGGCTTCCTGAGAAATGGCCCGGTAAAGCACATGGTCCTCACCGTAGCGTCCCCCAAGAAGTGTGCAAACCGGCAGCTCACACGCTTTTCCGAGAATATCCCAGCAAGCGATATCGATCGCGGATTTTACGTAAGGATGGCCCTTGAGCGTGACATCCATATGCAGATTCAGTTTCTCTAGTTCTCTCGGATCGTGCCCGATGAGATGAGGCCCAATTTCTGCGATGCCTGATCGGACGCCCGCTGCGTAGGCAGGGAGATAGAAGGGGCCAAGAGGACAGACCTCACCGTAGCCTTGAAGACCGGTGTCTGTTGTGATTCCTACAATGGTAGAATCGAAGACAGAAACAGTCTTGCCACCGGACCAGTTGTAGTCGCCTTCATGGAGGGGAAGGTCAACTTGATAGACATCAATGCGATTAATTTTCATGGACCACTCTGCGCTGTTGTTTCCTTGCTGTTGAAACAATTCAGCGATGCGCACGAAACTAGTGATCCGTTTACGGTCCGTCGAATATTTTCCACTTCCGCGACTTTCTCTGCCCTTGCCTGTAATAAATCTCAGACAGATAGCCTGTCCCTATTCCTAGGCAGCATCCAGCAACTCCGTCGCATCCACAGCCAGACACACCCGACTGAAAGGAAGCAGACAAATCGAGAAAAAGGTGCTAATGGATAAGGGAGATGAGCAAATCATTAGTCATATCCGATTCTGAGATAATGGGAGGGACTCCAGTGATCCGAGGGACTCGGGTTCCGGTGTCAACGCTCTTTCATTATCTGATGGATGGCTTGGACCTTGATGAGTTCCTAGAACATTTTCCGACCGTTCGTCGCAAGGATGCTCTGGCGATATTAGAGCATTCGCGAGCTAAACCGATGTAACTACTCTTCGATCTCTTCGATGCGCCTTTTTCGTCCCCCTTTAGTCGAAGAACCAATCTAGATAGTTTCCTGGATCATTGAATCCGATCCAGAGCGTTGTTGCCAGACAGGCGATGAAGGTGACGAATCGCAGGCAATAGTTCTGTAGGCTAGGAAGGAGGTGGGCTTGGTTCAGTAGAGCGATCCAAGCGACTGGCGTAAGACTTGTCATGACGACGGCAAGGAATGCGAAGATTGCGTGGAATCCGAACAAGATCGAGATCTCACTGAGGTCGTTGACATCCATTCCGGATCTGGTTGGCCACTCGCCAATCGAGAGTCGAGCGTGAAGGACCAGACTGTAAAAGAGTGCGATGGCCACAAGGGGTGCCGCGGTAACCACCCAATGAAGCCGGTTCGCTAAGATCTTTTCTTGAGTCATTGTTTAGCCTCGCTGTTTTTGAATTTTGAGTGGCTTACAGCCGATGTAGAGGACAATGAATCCGAAGAGCATCAAGAGCCATGTTTCCGGCTCGGGAATCACTGGGACCGTTCCAATATCGACCGGCTTGAGGCCGGCGGCTTTGAATTGGGCGGCCGTCTCGAGGACGACTGCTCCGCTGACTGAGGTGACGAGCTGATGGCGTTGGGCAAGGACGATCGCCGCTGGGGTGCTTCGTTGCTGAGCCAGCGCTTCGATCTGTGCCGCGGCCCAGAGTCTGCTGATGTGATCTGTCACTTGAGGATACTTTGCCCATTCATTCTGAGTGCTTTGAGAGTGGCGTTCTCTTGCGAAGGTCCAGGGGCCGTCGAGATCATCGAGGGATTCAAACCAGCGTTGAAGATCAGAGCTGAGAGAGTCGAGTCTCGCGATGCGTTTGATGGGTGTGATACCTAGGTCTTCAAGCAATCGGTTTGGTCCCGGTGTCGTTTGAACTTCGAAAACTTTGGGGTTATTGGGGCTCCGCTCCAGTCGTTGTTTGAGGGCTTGTTCAGAACTCAGCACGACCGGCTGAGAACCGTGAATCCAGAGCACCGCGCTGTTCATGTCTGCGGCAGCAATGTCCCAGGCTCGAACCAACCACTTGAGATTGTCCTGGCCGCCTTCGGCTTGGTAAGAACGGATGAGATCGCTGGCTTCGGTTTTAGATTGTGGCTTAGCCGGTGCCGTTCTCGCGTCGAGGCCTCGTTGAGAATCTGAGGCGTGAAAGACGATTAATTCGATCTCTTCGGGAAGGTGCTGAAGCGTCTCGGCAATGCCATTATAGAAGGGCGCCATTCCTTCGGAGCCATCTAGGACTAGGACAAGTCGATCTGGGGTGAATCCGGGTGACTGGCTGAATTCCTGAACTGTGAGATCAAATTCGCCTGCGCTCTCTGCCCAAACAGTTGTTGGAGCATCGGCGCGCGTGACGTGAATAGCAGCATTGGGAGAGAGAAGTTCGGAATCAATTATTTGGCCGTGTAAGGTAGACTCTTGTTCGTCTTTCGATCCTTTTGTGAGGGCACTCAGATTGCTTTTTAGTTCGGAACGGGATTCGATCCAAACGGCATGCTCAAGATCTGAATTGAGATTGAAATTGCGCTCGATCATCTTGGGGAGGAGCAGTTTTCCTTCAAGCTCAGTGAGCATTGTTAGTGGGATCGTTATTCCCATCCTGGTCTTCATAGTTCCCCCGTCCGCTGGCACAGGAAAACATTGCATGAGGATTCGATCTTTGCCGGTGGTGGTGACGAGCACTGGGTCCCGTCGTTGGCGAACGATCTTCTCGTAGGCCTCTCTGACCTGGGCTCGACCGGCGAATGCGGCTTCGCGTTCCTCACCGTTGATCCAGAGCGTAAGCCGAGAAACGACCCCGTCTGGGGGGAGGAGAATCTGGGTGCGCGCTTCCTTTTGACGATCTGATCGATTGGTGAACTCAAAAGTCCATTCTAGGTAGGCGAGCCCTGCTTGGCTGTGGATTCGGCAATCCATTCGAGAACCACTGAGGAAGAGCCCTTTTACTCGACCGGCTACGGCGGCTCCGCCTCGGTCGTCATCGAAATCCCAGGTCAGTTCGTCGAATGCTTGCCATCGGCCTTCTCGACTGTAGAGGCTTGGGGGGCGAGTTCCATTGAAGGGTCTTCCGGTGGCTCGAAAGAATATCGTTCGCGCTTCTGATTGGTTCAGAGTGTTTTTCCTCGAAATTGTCAGAGCAGCGAGATTGGTGAATTTTCGGGGGCGCTCGTAGCAGGCACGCAGCATCGTGTCCTCGTGGCCGAAGTGCCGTAGAAAGCGAATGGCTGCGTTGCGCTTTTCTACCTGCTCGTCGTCAGCCAGCTCTAAGGCAATTCGCGTTGTTATGGTGGGCACTTCGAGGATCGCAAGGCCAGTGAACGCGAGCAGTGCGCCTGTGGCTGAGATTCGAAAGAACTTCTGTTTGGCGAGCGAGCTGTTTGAACTGAGATATCGGCGACATTGAAACGTCGCTATCAGGCTAAAAAGTGGTGCCATTGGGAGAAGTCCGAAGCCGAAATAGAAGACGGCCATAATGCCAGGGATGCAGAGGGTGGCGAAGGCGATCGCGTAAAAGAGGCAGATTACTAGCGTGGCCGCATTGGCGCCGAGGAGCCAGTTCGGCACGAGGCCTTTTTTGCTGCGGAGATTCCTGACGATGAGGCTATTGACGATCGGAACGCTGGCCACAAGTGCGACGTGCCACCAGCTTGGGATGGGATCGAAAAATGCCCCAGCACAGGCGTGGCCGACCAATTCGAAGATCAGCGCAATGAGGGGGAGAACGATCCCAAGCACGATGACCACAGCACCCGGTTTCTTGAGTTGGTTTGCGCTCGTCCTGCTCTCCTCTTCGTTAGCAGTTATCCGTTCGGCATTCTGTGGTGGACCGAGCTGTCGGATGACCCGTGCCACGTCTTCTCGAGTTACGATAGTGAGTTCCTTGAGTTCTTCATCAATGTGGTGCCGAATGTCGTCAATGACGTCCTCTGCATTGATATCCTGTCCCTTAGAAGCGTCCCGTTGAAGGGATAGATATGCGTCGCGTTCTTTCTTTGCCTCCGATGTCCACTCAGTCATGTTGGGCTCCTTTTTCACCGATCTCACTCAGCGTTTGTGACAATGTATTGAAATATATGTTCATCTGCTCGACCTGTTTGCGCCCCTCTGCAGTCAAAGAATAGTACTTGCGAGCGGGGCCCTCCGAAGACTCGACGAGTCGTGCCTCAATGAGTCCAGCGGTCCTTAGTCGTGAGAGAAGGGGATAAACGGTCCCTTCCGGGGTGTTGAGTCCAGGAAGAGTGACGAGGGATTTTACGAGATCATATCCGTAGCGCTCTGAATGGGATAGTGTGCGCAGGATACAGAACTCGACTAAGCCCTTGCGTAGTTGAACCGTCCAGTTGTCAAAGAAGTCAGGCATAGATCAGTCTCCTTCGTTTGAACCTTAAAGTAATTCTCATAACAAGATACCTGGCTATACATAGTAGTGGATTGCGCGAAGCGCAAGAGGGAATTTTTACTTTTGAAGGAAAAAGAAACCGCTGCGGTTTTCAGTGTCGAAGAATGGGCTTAGAGGTAAGCCCTAATCCCCGGCTTGGTCTCGACCAATATCTCTAGAATCGTTTTCCGTTCTTCTGCGGTAAGTGAAGGATGCCGATCTGGCAGCGCGCTGGAACGCAATACGGAGACTAGCCGCTTGTAGACGGCGCTACGCAATGAATCGGGGAGTGAATCAAAGGCTTTCGAGTAAATCATGTAGCTGCACCGATTGCGAAATATCCGTTGCTTGAGATCAAAATCCTTGAGGCTCCGGCCTTGGGCATCCTCGACGCGGTTGTGGCGGAATGCTGACTGGAATGCTTGGTCTCCTGAAAGCCCTCCGTCGGGCAGAGGGGCCTCGTTGCGAAAAAGCAGATAGTCGACAATGCGTTCGCTTTCGCCCCGAACAACCGTGAGTGCTGTGCCCGTGGGAACGTTCGCCACAGGGCGTCCCAAGGACCTATCGAGTTCTTGCTGATAGGCCATCCATTTACGGGTTCTTAGCATACCTCTTGAGAGTCGATTATGCATTTCACACTGATGCTCGAGCACCATGAGTGCAATGATGTCACTGCTGCCTCGGGGATATCTGGAAGTGTCGAAGAACTGGTTTAAGTCTGTCAGGTTGGCCGTGGCCTCTAGATCAAGTGCTGCGGTGCGGGTGTCTTTATCGACAGTGAGATTGCCGAGATGCCGAGAGTCACCGTGCTTTCCTGTGACGTACCAACCGCCCCATCGTTCCTCGATTGGGCTTTCATGAGTGATCAGAAAACTGCCCTTTGAGGTGATAGGATTCCCATCGGAATGTGAATAGACAGAGCGAATGAAAACGCCCGGCCAATTGTCGGTGCGACTTCCGCCGTGGCAACTGAGACAGTCTCGGCTTCGGGAAATGGTCTGTGTGCGGGGATGAATCTCATAGAAAACGAGTCCCAGCTGAGGATCGTGCAAGGTGAGTTCGAGTATCCCTCCGGGAACATAGCCAAGATAGGCGTCCTCTGAAAAATAGAGGGCTCGGGGATTACTAGGCCGAATCCGTTCCCGCTGGAGACTTGTTTTTGTGAACACCAAAACTTGAGATTCAACGGGCACCGAGAACTCCTTCAATAGCCGGAGAATGGCTTCCTTGCCCTCAACGGGGAGTTGTCGATTTGGCAGAGCTTTGATGGCGAGGCCAAGCATGTCAGCTCGGTTCGCCGTCTCGGTTTCGCTGTAAGCAATCGGTGGTTCTTCGTAAGCGGATGAAAGTTGAGCCGATAGTCCAAGGGCAAGGAATACGCTAGTGCTGGTCAGCAGAAAGTGTTGCATCACTCGAGGCGCGGCCCGCCATTGTGTCACTCTAGCTTTATTCATTGAGTAAACATATATATGTTATGCATGTTATATGTGTCAAACGTTTCCCCTGTTGGGGGAGGGTTAATGTCAATTCTTGAGTGTTCGATAGCAAGTCGTGGGTGATGCCGAATGGTTTTGTTTCTGACGAGCTAGTTATCCAGGAAGCGGATCATTGTATCGGAGTCACTAGAGTGGCGGGCTCTAAAGTGATGTTGTTCAATGATTAGCTTGTCACCTTCTCTTAGATCGCCTTCAACGGCCACTCGTGTTCTTCCGGCGCTATCCCAACCGATCGCTTGAAGATTGATGGCCGTTGGTCTTGCTGTAACACCGTCCTTCGCTAGGAGATAGGCCGGGTAGCGGCCAGTTTCTTGAGGCCCTGATTCTGGTAGGGAGATTATTAAGGAATCAGTGAGCGTCTTGATGCCGAATGCGATATTGGCTCTGGAACCTGGGATAATGCGCTTGATGAGTTCTTGTTCGGACGGCAGTTCTATGAAAATCGATACGCTCTGGTTATAGGTGATGATTGGATTGATGGCCGTAATTTGCCCTGGTAGTATGATTCCGTTGATGGCTATGGCGCACTCCGATCCCACCGAGATATCACCGATCTCCTCGGCAGGATAGTGAGCTTTGACAGAGACGGCATTCGGATCAAAAATGTCTGCGATGCTCGTTCCTGACTTGATGTAAGTTCCTTCCTTTAGCGATTGCGACGATCGGGCGAGCGCGATGATGCCCGTGATTGGAGATCGCAGTTTCAAGCCTTGGCATTGACTTAAGGTTGTTTCAAACACAAGGGACGCCCGTTCAATGTCTAGGTTCGCTAGTTCGCGTTCCTGCTCTTGCTGTCGGGCTTGTAGCGATTGCGTTTGGTCAAGTAGTAGGAGATTTTGCTCAGCTTGATTGAGTGCAGTTCTACTTTTGGTGAACACCTCTTGAGATATAAGTGACTTCTCGAATAGGGATTCTTTACGTGACTGTTCCGCTGCAGCGGTCTCGATTTGCTGTTGGGCCGCGTGAAGCTTCGCATTGTGTTCCAGTGTGACTTGTTGAGCCTTAAGGGTGCGTTGTCTCAATTCTGCTTTGGCCTGTTTGAGATTTAATTCTGCGTTTCTGAGAGACCTCATAAGCTCAGAATTGCTGAGTTCTAAGAGCAAGTCGCCTTTCTTGACGAGGCGACCTGGTGTGAGATTGACTTTCGTGATAGTCCCATCCGTAAGGGTTTGGATCTTTATCTGTGAGCGAGGTATGACTGTTCCCGACTTCGATTTGTTGAATGTGACCAAATCGTCTCTGTGAACTTCGTAGATGCTTTGTGCAGAGATCCGTCTCGACGAACGGGAAAAATCTCTGAGTGGTGGGAATGGTTGGGGTGAGCTCGTTGGAGGCGCTATTGTTTCTTTAGCTTCATTGGGTGGTGAAACCGTCGCCGGGCTCGTGGTGTGTTCGTGAGGGCGATTTCCTTGCTCTTTTGCAGTGCTGTGGTGTGTCTCTTGTTCATTGATCTCTGATATTATTTCAGCGTTTGGGAGGACGAATGCAATGAGGAGTATTGCTGTCGCCCATCCGCATAGCGGTGTTTTGTGGGTCAGTTGGTTAGGTTTTTTCATGAGGTTTTCGATGCGTTGAGCCGTGATTTCTGAGGGGCGAGCGGATGGAATGTAGTTTGGTAGTCGGGCGCTCATCCGTTGTTTGGCAATGTTGAGAAGTGCCTGGGCATAGGTGGAGTTTTCAATTTGAGTAAGATGCAAGACTTCGCCATCGCAGCAGAGTTCTCGTAGTCGGTTAATTCCGCGATTCGTTAGCCAGATTGTGGGATGAAACCACCAAATAAGCTGGGCGATGAATTGGAAGATGCTGAGAGTGCTGTCACTTCGTTTGATGTGAATTAGTTCGTGGGCGAGTATTGATTTGAGATCGTCCTTGGAATCTTCTCTGAGAAGTTTCTTGGGGAGTAGAATCATAGGACGTCTCCAGCCCAGGACAGCTGGGATCGTGAACTCATCTAGGCACTTCATTGAGATGGGGCGTTTGACGTGCAGGCTGGTTTTCAGTTCTGCCAAGAGCATGGTACATGTCTCGGAACGAACGGGTTCAGCATTCTTGAGCAATCGACGAAATTGTTGGTGCCTTTTCGCAGTGACTAGGAGTAATACGATGATCCCACTGATCCATATGGCCCCAATGATCTGCTCAGGGCCCAACTGAGGATTCCTATTGACTGAGACACTCGGTGCCATGATCGGAAGTGTGAGCGGCAACCCGGTGATCGATGTCGTCTCTGATGTCTGAGATTGGGCAGTTGCGAGGGGCGTTTGGCTGAGATGTGTCTCGGAATTCACGTGCTCTAGTGAACTAGTAGCGACAGCTGCGTCTCTGCTTTTGGCGAATAAGTCTATTGCCGATTTATTGCTTGGGATTGAGGTGCGATTCTCTAACCAATGGAAGAGACTCATTTCGTGGCCGAGTGTAGGGGGCAGGAGGGCCTTCGCGATCAGAAGATAGCAGCAAAGGATGGCAAAATGGGGATGGCGCTTCCCGAGCCACCTCGTGAGCGGGAGGATTAGCAAGCCCAGCAAGGCAAGCTGATATGATTGCGTCCAGAGGAAGTCTGTCATCCGGATTTCTCCTTTGCTTGATCAAGCATTTCCTGAAGTCGCTGGATATCCTCGCTTGAAAGATTGTCCCCATCCACGAGATATTGAACCAAGGGATATACCTTTCCGTCAAAGAGACGGTCGACGAGATCATTGACGATTCCAGAAATGACTTTGCTCGGTCGGACCGCAGAACAATAGACATTATTCCGTCCCGCTTTCTCCGTCGTAAGATAGCCTTTGGTCTTAAGTCGTCTCAGGTAGGTTTGAACGGTCCAGAAGTCGAGATTTCGATCTGACGGCAAGGCGTCGTGCACTTCGCGGACCGTGCCTCGCCCGCCAAGGTCCCATACGATACGGGCGACTTCGAGTTCAGATCGAGCGAGGACGGGGAGTGTTTTGCTTGTTGAGGACATTTTTTGAGTTCAAATGTACGTTAACGTTCATTTGAACTTTGTCAACGCATGAAAAAACCGCACGACCCTCACAGATGGGGGCAGTGCGGTTTGATCGATTGAACTGTTAGCGGAGTTTGAGAATTCTTGGAACGTCGATGGCTGCCCAAAACTCTTCTTGGTCTGAATCGCCCCGATTGCCTTTTTGCTTTGGAATGGAGAATCGGCCAACATAGGTGTGATTGTCGAATTCGATGCGAATTTCTCCCGCGGGACCTGGGGCTTCGGTACGTCCTTCGTAGAAGTTGACCCTGTCTCTTATACACATCTCCGAGCCCACGAGACTAGGCATGATCTCG
>OJGX01000628.1_pt1 | contig 16630 bp, 16 predicted proteins | sample 1594661 | NCBI WGS metagenome assembly OJGX01 (sample SAMN05416839, study PRJEB24817) | seawater metagenome | isolation source: Sea water | place: Canada:Atlantic | collected 2013-07 | reverse complement strand
GCCTAGTCTCGTGGGCTCGGAGATGTGTATAAGAGACAGCAGTATGGACTAATAAAATCAAACTCTCTACTTTGGGCTGCTTTCGCTACTACTTCGGCTTTGTTTCGGTTAAATTTTAGGTACTTCTTCAGCTTATATGCCATGGCTGCACACAGCATGCACTTGCTTGCAATGGCTTTGCCTCTCGTGTTAATCTTATGTAAACCCATAAACTGCGTTAGGATGCCAAAAACAGGCTCTACTGTGCTTGAGCGCTTGATGCGTATTTGTTTGCCCCTTTTGCTCTTTAATCGTGCTTTTACCCGCTCATATTCTGCACGGTAAGCTGTGATGGTAATGCATTTTTTCCGTGACTTGCCTATGCAAGTTGTTTTCAGCTGGTAGCCCTTTCATTCCTAAAGATAAACACCTTATGGCTCTATTTGTAGACTTACTGCTTATCTTTATCGACAAAAGTTGTGCAACAGGCACACGGTATATAGCCAATAGGGCGTTCGGAGTTTAACCAAAGTGTAGTGCTATTTACCAACACCGCCAAACAGTTGATTTGGCTTTTAAAATGAATTAAGAAACAAAGAACGATCAGTAAGGTTATAAACTAATTTAGTGTAATTCATGTATCTATAACTTTTGTAAACTATTTATCTTAACGAACATTCCTGAAACATTGAAAAATATTGAAGACATACTTAATACAAACCTTACTTCTAAAACAAAGAATCTTAAGAAAGGAAATTGCGTCCAAAAAAAATTCGCAACCAACTCTCCAGCTATTTATGTGAAAAAAGGACTTCTCAAAAGTTACGTATTGGACAGTAAAGGCATAGAGTATATTTATATGTTTGCTTCTGAAGGATACATCATTGGAGATATAGAGGCCATGGAATATGATCAGCCTGCAAAATTATATATTGATTGTTTAGAAGATTCTGAGGTTATTCTTTTTAATAAGGAAGAATTGGAAAATGAATTATCAAAGGAGCAATTAGTGATGTTCAATCAAATGCTCTCAAGACGAATTGGGAGATTACAAAGACGAGTTCTTATGCTAATGGGTTCCCCAGCAATTGACCGATATCAATATTTTTTAGAAACCTATCCTCAACTACCCAATCGAATCCCTCAAAAAATGATTGCTTCTTATTTAGGTATTGCACCACAAACCTTAAGTACAATCCGCAATAAAATTTCCAATCAAAATTAACTTCATTTCTTCATCTATGTGAATGCATAGTAAATATTAAGTCTCGAAATTTGAGTTAAATTTCAGGCTTATGAACAAAGATTATTCAAACGGAGAAATCACCATAAATGGCAACCAAAAGTCTGTCAACATGCGGCTATTTGTGTGAGAACTTTACCTAAAGTTTATAACCCTAAATCAACTCCATGGAATATCGTTGATACCGCTTCAACTGAAGAACTCATAAATCAATTTTCTCAAATCCCTTCTGGAGCTTTAAGCTACTACACTAACATATATAATAAACAGATAAGACATGAGTAAACCGAAAATAGTAGATAGAAAACCTATCAAAGTAGAATTAATAAAAGGAGAAGAGCAATACTGGTGTGCATGTGGATTAAGTAAAAATCAACCGTATTGTGATGGTTCACATAGAACCACAGACATCACTCCAAAAAAGTTTGTAGCCGAAGAATCAGGTAATGCCTACTTATGTATGTGTAAACATTCTAAGAATGCACCTTATTGCGATGGTACCCATACAAAACTAAAAGAAGAAAGTAATGCTAAAGAAGCAACAGTAGCTTCTAGTGATGGACCAACCAAAGAAGAGCCCACCTTGGCTTACATTAAAGCATTGGCTAAAGATGGTTTATCTAAAACTGGACATCATGGAGAAATGGGAGCTATGGGCGTGCCAATCCCTGAACTACCCAAATGGAATGACATTCAAATTTTGGCAGCTCAAATGGCAGCTAAGCCTTTAATGGAAGATGTTAAAGTAAATTCTGAACTAATCATTGGTCCGAAATCCAAAAAGCCTCTAAGATTAGATATTCCACTTTTTGTATCTGACATGAGTTTTGGGGCTTTGTCGGAAGAGGCTAAAATTTCACTTGCCAAAGGAGCAGAATTAGCAGGAACAGGAATTTGCTCTGGGGAAGGTGGGATGTTAGAAGAAGAGCAACAAGCAAATTCTAAATATTTCTATGAGCTTGCATCTGCAAAATTTGGCTTTGATTGGGAAAAGCTAAAAAAGGTTCAAGCATTCCACTTTAAAGGTGGACAAGGAGCAAAAACAGGAACAGGTGGCCACTTATCAGGGAATAAAGTTGTTGGAAAAATCGCTCAGGTACGAAATCTTGAAGAAGGGACTCCTGCTGTGTCACCTCCAACCTTTGATGACTTAAATACTGCTGAGGATTACAAAATTTTTGCAAATAAGGTACGTGAAGTAACTGGAGGAATTCCAATCGGTTTTAAGTTATCTGCTAACCATATCGAAGAAGACATTCAGTTTGCATTAGATGCTAGTGCAGATTATATCATTTTAGATGGAAGAGGTGGCGGAACTGGAGCAGCACCTTTAATCTTTAGAAATAATATTTCTGTACCTACCATTCCTGCTCTAGCCAGGGCAAGACATTATTTAGATGAGGTGGGAAGAAAAGATGTCACTTTAATTATTACTGGAGGCATTAGAGTTCCTGATGATTTCATTAAAGCAATGGCATTAGGAGCTGATGGAGTTGCGGTTTCAAATTCCGCACTACAATCTATTGGATGTGTAGCGGCAAGAATGTGCAATACAAACAATTGTCCTGCTGGGGTTGCCACTCAAAAACCTGAATTAAGAAAATTGTTGAATATTGATAAATCAGCAAATCAACTGTTTAATTTTTTCTCTGCATCAACTGAATTGATGAAAATTATGGCAAGAGCATGCGGTCACAATCACCTGAACCAATTCAATCAAAAGGACATAACGACTTGGAAGAAAGATATGGCTGAATTAACTGGTATTAAGTTTGGAGGAATGAAATAAGTCGATTAAGTAAAGGGGAATCTCAGCTCTTACCCTCTTTATGCCAATTGCCACTTGAGCTATAATTATGGTTTCACTTGTCAAGTTCCTGCCTGCCGCAGACAAGGTGTCTCGCAATACCACCCATCCTTAGATTTTGACAGTGCTAAAGTTTTTGAAGTATACCCTAGATTATCGAAGGGATACTTCTACAAGGGTTCAATCGCATCTCATTCAGCTTCCCTGCCGGTGCGGCAGGCGGCTTTACTCTTACCATAACATCACTCAACATATAAACGCAGATAATGCCTTTAACCTTATCGCTCAAGTCCTAGTAGGGAACCTAAGCCCGATAAGGCGGTTTGACCAATTATCCTGCACATTTTGGTCGAAAGACCTACTCTCATCTCAATTACAGTTCTGCTGTTCATTTCAAAAGTTTGTCCCGTATTTATCGGAAAAATTATTTACCGTAAATCTTTGTAACGCAGAAAACACGACCTGTCCATAACAAAAATAAACGCAAGGAGGCGTTAATCACGTTCTGGTTGGGCTTTACGGTGGACAGAGAACCATTTCATTTTTTTACAATACCATGGACTAAGCCACCATTCTTTTATTCAAGGCGTTAACAATAAGTATTCAGCACAAAAAAGGCCATAACGTTTTTTTATGGCCTTTTTGCAATTTCTACTTAGTGGGATTATCCTCCAAAGTCGTCAAAACTTACTTGTTCTTCAGGAATTCCCCAATCATCGCACATTTTAAGTACAGCCTGATTCATTAATGGTGGGCCGCAAAAATAGAACTCTATGTCTTCAGGCTCATCATGTTTGCTTAAATATTGATCAATTACAGATTGATGCACAAATCCTACAAAGCCATCTCCATCGTCCTGCATGTTTTCTTTCACGGTCCAATTGTCTTCTTCAAGCGGCTCTGACAACACCATGTAGAATTTAAAATTAGGGAAGTCTTTTTCCAATGCCTTGAAGTGATCAATATAGAACAATTCACGTCTTGAACGCCCCCCATACCAATAGGTAACTTTTCTTCCAGTTTTAATTGTTCTAAAAAGGTGGTACAAATGAGAACGCATAGGTGCCATTCCTGCTCCTCCTCCAATATATAACATCTCCTTATCTGTGTCTTTGATAAAAAACTCGCCATAAGGGCCTGAAACTGTTACTTTATCTCCTTTTTTACAATTAAAGATGTAAGAGGAGGCGATGCCTGGATTTACATTCATCCACCCATTTCTTTCTCTGTCCCAAGGTGGTGTTGCAATTCGTACATTCAACATAATTTTTCGTCCCTCAGCAGGGTATGAAGCCATAGAATAAGCACGTTCAACCACTTCATCGTTTTTCATCCTCAATTCCCAAAGGTTAAAACCATCCCATTCCTTTTTAAATTTATTAGGTTCACCAGGATGCTCTGCGGGGTGAGCAGTAATGTCCATTTCTTTGTATTCGACTACGGTATTCGGAATTTCTATCTGAATATAACCTCCTGCTTTGTAATCCATATCCTCCGGAAGTTCCACGATAAACTCTTTAATAAAGGAGGCTACATTGTAATTTGAAATAACTTCTGCTTCCCATTTTTTAATGCCAAAAACTTCTTCTGGCACCTCAATTTTCATGTCTTCTTTTACTTTCACTTGACATCCAAGCCTCCAGCCCTCTTCAATTTCTTTTCGAGAAAAGTGAGGCACCTCTGTTGGTAAAATACTTCCACCTCCTTCTTTAACAATACAACGACATTGCACACAAGTACCTCCACCACCACAGGCTGAAGGCAAAAATATCTTTTCATTCCCTAATGTCGTCAATAGTGTATTTCCACCACCAACTTCAATTTCATCCTGGCCGTTGATGGACAATTTTACTGGACCTGAATTGGTCAATTTAGCTTTGGCCCACAACAAAATGGCAACCAATAAGAGAATCAACAATAATCCTACAACAATGGCTGATGTAACAGTAGCTATATTTAAGGCAAAAATCATGTGTAAATGTTTAAGTGCTTTATCTTATAATTCAATTCCCATGAAACTCATGAAAGCAATTCCCATCAGGCCTGTAATGATGAAGGTAATCCCTAGACCTCTCAATGGTGCGGGAACATTTGAATATCTAATTTTTTCACGGATTGCTGCAATAGCGACAATTGCCAAGAACCACCCAACTCCTGAGCCCAATCCAAAGACGGTAGCCTCTCCAATATTTGCATATTGTCTTTCTTGCATAAAGAGCGAACCTCCTAAAATGGAACAATTCACAGCAATCAATGGCAAGAAAATTCCCAATGCACCATATAAAGCCGGAGCAAATTTCTCTACGGCCATTTCCACCAATTGAACCATAGAGGCAATTACTGCTATAAACATAATGAAGCTCAAGAAGCTAAGGTCAACTGTTGCAAATTCTTTTCCTAACCACACCAATGCCCCTTCTTTAAGCACATAGTTTTCTAATAAATAATTTACCGGTACAGTAACTACCAATACAAATATGACTGCAGCACCTAAGCCTACTCCTGTTTTTACAGTTTTAGATACAGCTAAATAGGAGCACATTCCTAAGAAATAGGCGAATATCATATTGTCGATAAAGATCGACTTAATGAAAATGTTAAAATATTCCATGATTGTTATATTAAGCTTCTTCGATTAGTTTTGGGTTCTTACTACGTTGGATCCATATAATAATTCCTACTGTAATGAGTGCCATTGGTGGTAGAATCATAAGGCCATTGTTGCTGTATCCGAATTCATAAACTGCATCAGGTATTATTTGAATTCCCCAAAATTTGCCTGATCCAAATAACTCTCGCACAACAGCAACAGCAATAAGTATCCATCCGTAACCTACGGCATTTCCTATTGCATCTAGAAAAGAGGGCCAAGCTTTATTGCCCAATGCAAATGCCTCCAATCGTCCCATAATTATACAGTTTGTTATAATCAGCCCAACGAATACGGATAGCTGTTTACTTACATCATAGACATAGGCTTTTAGAACCTGATCTACCAATATCACTAAAGCTGCCACAATTACCAATTGAACGATGATACGCACACGACTAGGAATTAAATTTCGCATCCAAGAAACCAATACACTTGCACCAACCATTACGAAAACAACTGACAAAGCCATGACAAAAGCTTGCTTTACTTGCACCGTAATTGCCAATGCAGAACATATCCCCAATACCTGAATTGTTATAGGATTATCGTCGTTCAAGGGATCAGAAATTAATCGTTTGTTTTTTGCTGAAAATAAAGGCTCTTTGGGTGCTTTCCCCTCAATGGCCTTTGTGGCTTCTGCTGTTTCACTCATGCTTAATAAATTTTATAGTGAAGCTTGTTTATTGTTGTCTTTAAAAAAGGGCACATATAAGCCCAATGTTCTTTCAATCATCTCTCCTACTCCTTTTGATGTTATTGTTCCTCCAGAGATTCCATCAACTGCATGCATATTTCCTGAAACATCTGATCCGCCTTTCAAAACCTTAATTGATACAAATGCGCCTTGTTCATTGAAGATACTTTTGCCAACAAATTTATCTTGAAATTCATTCTGATTGATTTCTGCACCCAGACCTGGTGTTTCCGTTTTGTGGTCAAAGGTGGTACCATATATTGAAGCCATATCACTATTCAATGCTATATAACCCCATATCGGGCCCCATAACCCTTTTCCTGCTAAAGGAACAATGTATTTACGCTCACCCCCATCTTCGAAAACATACAATGGATAATGGCGTTCATCTTCTGCAAAGGTCTTGTATTCTTTTACTACATCAATATCAAACGCAGACAACTCAGAATCTTGTATTAGTTCTCCATTGCTATTCAGCAACTTTTGATCTACGATGTATTGATCAAATTTTTCCTTCGCCTCAGAAGGGGTGGCTTCTATCTCTACTGAAGCTAATATATTTTGCATTTTCTCTAATCTTATGTTTTCTTTTTGAAGCGGTTTTAAGCTCTCCGCAGCAAATGCCAAGACTGCTGCCACGACCACGACCAAAATGGCCGAAAAAGTAAAAGTGTAACTGTTCTTATTAACGTCCATAATATCTTTTTTAAGCGGCAGCAGTTGCCAATCGTTTCTTTCTCCTATTGATATTGGCTTGAATAACATAATGGTCAATCAAGGGTGCCATTACATTCATAAAAAGTATGGCCAACATTACTCCTTCAGGATATGCGGGATTAAAAACGCGAATCATGATGGCCAAAAATCCAATCAGAAATCCATAAATGTATTTTCCTGTGGGAGTTTGTGAAGCGGTAACAGGGTCTGTTGCCATAAACACTATGCCAAACATGAAACCACCAAACACTAATTGTTCATGCGCAGGCACAAGCATAAATTCGTTTGCGCCCCAAAGGTTGAACAATAATCCCATGAAATATCCACCTGCAAGTCCTGAAAGCATAATTTTCCAACTCCCAATCCCTGTAGCTATTAATATCAATGCACCTAATAATATAGCCACTGCAGAAGTTTCACCGATGGATCCTGGAATCATTCCAATAAATGCTGCCATAAATGAATCATCGTAGGTGGCCCCTGCCACGTTCACAAAACCTGATGACTTTTCAGTAGCTTGTGATAACAAAGTAGCTCCAGTAAAACCGTCTGCATGTTGCAGTGCCACATTTGCCCCATCTCCAATCCAAACTTTATCTCCTGACATCCAGGTTGGATAGGCAAAGAACAAGAAGGCTCGTGCAGTCAATGCTACATTGAGAATATTCATACCAGTTCCTCCAAAAACTTCCTTTCCGATGACAACCGCAAAAATAGTTGCCACAGCAACCATCCAAAGTGGAATCTCCACGGGCAAACAAAGTGGAATTAACATCCCTGAAACTAGAAATCCTTCATTAATTTGATGTTTTTTAATGATGCAAAAGATAAATTCAACACCAAGACCTACGGCATATGAGACCGTAACGATAGGCAATACTTTTAGTGCTCCATACAATACTTCATCCCAAAAACCTACTGTTTCTCCCATGGCCAAGAAGTGCTGATAACCAGTGTTCCAAATACCAAAAAGCAAAGCAGGAACCATCGCAAATACGACCATAATCATCGTACGCTTTAGATCTATGGCATCTCGTATGTGAGATCCAGAATGTGAGGTGTGCCCAGGAACGAAGAGGAATGTGGCGAAACCATCATATACAGGATACAATTTTTCAAATTTGCCTCCTTTCTCGAAATTGGGCTTTACTTTCTCTAAAAGATTGTGAATAGGATTACTCATAATTACTTATTAACTCATTTCTTCTCTAAGGCTATCTAGACCTTCTCTTACAATTGATTGAACTGGTATTTTGGACGTACAAACAGTTTCACATAAGGCAAAATCCTCGGGAGAAACTTCATAGATTCCTAACTGCTCCATCAATTCAATATCGTTAACCATAATTGACTTGATCAATTGAACTGGGTAGATATCAAATGGAAATACCTTCTCGTATTCTCCTGTCACTACAAAAGCACGTTCTTCGCCGTTCATTTCTGCACTCAAATTGTACTTTTTATTTACATTTAACCAAGAAGGCAAAGCACGCGAAATGCTAAACTTGTCAAAATTGGGAGTAATCCATCCAAACATTCTGTCTTCACCGCCTTCAGGTATTACCGTCAGATGATAGTCGTAAAATCCAAGATAGCCATCTGCCTCGATTTTAGTTCCTGTCAATACATTTCCGCTGATGTATCTATTTTCTCCCTCTTTGGCCAATTCATCGAGCAATTTTTTAGTGCTCATTCCAAGAATTGAACGGTAATATTTTGGAGATTTAAGTTGAGCTCCACAAACGGCTACAACCCTCTTTGCATCAAACTGTCCGTTATCAAACAACTTTCCAATACTTAAAACATCTTGTGGTTTTAATGTCCAAACAACTTCTCCCTTATTGACTGGCATTATGTGGTGAATTTGAACACCCACATTTCCTGCCGGATGAGGCCCTGAGATCTGATGCAATTGAACATTTTTAGCATTCAAAAAAACATCATCTGCTCTGTCTTTAGCACTCACAGTTATGTGTACACCACCAGAGCTTAATTTCGAAAGTGCATCTAAGCCTTTTTGAAACAAATTAGCTTGACCATGTAAAATAAAATCATTGTCGGGAGCTAAAGGAGCAGAATCAAATGCTGAAATAAAAATGGCCTTTGGTTGATCGTCTGGATTGGCAATCACATCATATGGCCGTTGCTTTATAAATGGCCAAAGGCCACTATCACACAAATTCGCTTTTATCTCTTCTGCACTCAAATTGTTGGGGTCACCACTTTTAAACTCTTCGTATTTGCTCTCTTTATCTGCAAGCACAATGACTTCCAAGATTTTTCTTTTTGCCCCACGTTTAATTTCGGCCACTTCTCCACTTACTGGTGAAGCAAATTTTATTTTGGGATTGTTTTTGTCATAGAATAAACAGCTGCCTGCCTTTACTTCCTGACCAACTTTTACTGTAAGCTTGGGTGTTAAACCCGCAAAATCAGCAGGTTTTAATGCGACAGTATCAGATAATGGAGCATCAGCGAGAATCTTTTCTGCTTCTCCAACCAACTTTATGTCAGCCCCCTGTTTGATTTTAAGCACCTTTGTCATCTTTTATATAAGATTCAATTTTCGGCTGCAAAAATAGCATTTATCTCACTTTTAGAAAGTTCCTTTTTAAAGAAATTTAGTCCTTTTTATTGCATGACAACTGCCTATTTTACTTTTTTAAATTTCAGCTAACAATATTCCGTTAAAATTGTTCGCTTTGTATATTTTTATTCATTCAATTATCTATTCGAATTTGTCCTTGTTGTATTTTAAAAATTCGCTCTCTTTTATTTTTTTATTGCTGTTGGTTCAGTTATCCTGTAAAAGTGGACAACTCACTACCGATCAAAAAATAGAACAAAAAACCATTGAAGATAGTTTAGATTATGCCTTAGCAAAAAATGAGACTTTAAAAAAGATCGACTTTGATGCTTTGGAAGCTGAGGATGTCTTTCGCTATGCAAATAAAGTTTACAAGAAGGATGTTAAAAGTGTACAACTATACCGCCAAGGAGATGCGCTTTCATTTCCAGTTTTATTTTTGAGTGAACAAAATAAATTGGAACTGCATTTTGATGAATTAAACGGCTCCCTTACAAATTATAATTATGACATTATTCATTGCAATGCCAATTGGGAACCATCCAGATTAAATCGTCAAGAATATTTAGATGGGTTTTTCAATGGTTTTATCGAAGAATATAAATACTCCTTTAATACCCGAATTCCTTTCCTTCATTACTCTCTAGACTTTCCCAATCAAGAAATACAATTTAAGAAATCGGGCAATTACATCATTAGAGTTTACGATAATAATACCCCAGAAGATTTGATATTGACAAGAAGATTCTATGTTGTGCAAAAAAGAGTGGACATTGAATCTAACATTCACATTGCCACACTTGCACGACACATGGACTACAAACAGGAAATTGATTTTGATATTGTCCTAAACAACTATCAAGTGCAAGATCCCTATTCAGAGATCAAGGTGACAATTCAAAAAAACAGAAGGCATGACAATGCCATCACTGATATCAAACCATTGTTCATTAGCTCCGAACGTCTTTCTTACGACTATGAGCAAGAGAATTTATTCGATGGTGGCAATGAGTATCGTTTTTTTGATGCAAAGGATTTTAGATACCAGGCTCTAAATGTAGACGGCATACAATTAATAAACGGAAAGACTCATTTGTTTGTGCTTGCGGGAGAACCAAGATCCTACAAAAGGTACTTTATGCAAAACGACTTAAACGGTTTACGATTGATTAAACGCAATGAAAGTCGGGACATAAACCGTGAAGCAAACTATATGGTGACGCATTTTAAGTTGAATAGAGAAAGTCCACTTCCTAATGGAGATCTCTACGTTTTTGGAGAGCTCAGTGATTGGCAATTTACCGATGAGTTTAAAATGAAGTACGATGAGAGCAGCAGTTCATATCAATTACAGGTATTGCTGAAACAAGGTTATTACAATTATCAATATGTTTTTTTACCAAAAGGCTCAGAGATAGGGGATGAGGCCATGATTGAAGGAACACATGCAGAGGCTGAAAATGATTACTATTTCTTCGTTTACCACAGAAAGATTGGTGAGATCTACGACAGATTGATCGGTTTTGATGTTAAAAATTCTAACAATCCACAGGATTAATTCGATAATTTACTAATATTGTTTTATGCCTAAAAGCATTACACATGACATAGAAGTAAAGGTTTCTCCATTTTTTGAGGAGTCCAATTCATCTCCAATAAATCAAGCATTTATTTTTCGATACCATGTAGAAATCGAAAACAATGGCAATGAAGCAGTGCAGTTGTTGAGCAGACACTGGTACATATTTGATTCAAATGGTTCTTATAAAGAGGTAAAAGGCGAAGGTGTCATCGGCCAACAACCCATCATCCGCTCAGGCATGCGCCATGAATATGAATCCTATTCTAAATTGAGCACCGATATAGGCATGATGTGGGGCACTTTCCTTATGCGTCGCATTAAAGACAAAAAACTCTTTGAAGTAAAAATTCCTGAATTTCAATTGATCGTTCCGGCAAGGCTTAACTGATCTGCCTTAGGATTGGGCATTGATCAATTCTTCCACCACTTCAGGGTTCAACAATGTTGATGTGTCCCCCAAATTAGTTAGATCATTTGAAGCAATTTTTCGAAGAATTCTGCGCATGATTTTGCCGGATCTTGTTTTAGGAAGACCGCTTACAAATTGAATCTTCTCAGGTTTTGCGATAGGCCCAATGCTCTTGCTCACTAAGTCCTTAATTTCTCTCGCCAATTTTTCGGACGGTTCTACTTTATCGTGCAAAATCACGAAGGCATGCAATGCATTTCCTTTGATTTCATGTGGAAAACCTACAATGGCTGTCTCTACAACACCTTCATGCTCATCAATGGCGTCTTCAATCGGGGCTGTACCAAGATTGTGGCCTGAAACGATTACCACATCGTCAACTCTACCAGTAATTCTATAGTTGCCTTCTTTGTCTCTTAGGGCTCCATCTCCCGGGAAATACATGTTTTTAAAAGCAGAAAAATAAACTTGTTTGTAGCGCTCATGATTGCCGTATATCGTTCTTGCCATATGTGGCCAAGGAAACTTGATGGCCAATCTCCCTTCAGCTTCTTGACGCTCAACCTCATGTCCTTCTTTGTCCATAATGGCCAAATGGACTCCTGGCAATGGTAATGTGGCATAAGTTGCTTTTTCTTCCGTAATGCCAGCCAAAGAGGAGATCATGATCCCTCCTGTTTCTGTTTGCCACCAAGTATCGACAATGGGACATTGTTTGTTTCCAATGTGGTTCTTGTACCACTGCCAAGCTTCTTCATTGATGGGTTCTCCCACAGTCCCCAATGTTTTTAGTGAACTTAAATCTGCGGCTTCTACCAATGAAACATCACATTTTTGCAATGCGCGGATGGCCGTAGGCGCAGTGTAAAATTGATTGACCCTGTATTTTTCTACAATCTGCCAAAAACGGCCAGCATCTGGATAGGTTGGTACCCCTTCAAACATTAGAGTTGTGGCTCCTGCTGCCAATGGCCCATAAATAATGTAAGAGTGTCCGGTAATCCAACCAATGTCCGCGGTACACCAATAGATGTCGCCCTCTTTGTATTGAAAAACATTCAAGAAAGTATATGTGGCGCCAATCATATAGCCACCACAATGGTGTACCATGCCTTTTGGCTTTCCTGTAGAACCAGAGGTATACAATATAAACAGCATGTCTTCAGCATCCATAGCTTCTGCTTCAGCATGATCAGATTCGTCTAACATGAGCTCCTTCCACAACAGGTCGCGTCCTTCAACTAAATTGGCAGTAGCATCTGTATGTTCATACACAATGACTTTTTCTACAGAAGGAGCTTCTTTCAGCGCTTCATCGCAAATAGACTTTAAGTTTATTGTTTTTGCTCCGCGATGCATTTCATTAACCGTGATGAGCATTTTGCATTTTGAATCTTCGATTCTGCTTGCAATGGCTGTAGCTGAAAACCCAGCAAACACAATGGAGTGCACTGCACCTACCCTTGCACAAGCCAATTGAGCAATAGCCAATTCAGGAATCATGGGCATATACAAACAAATACGATCTCCCTTTTGTATGCCTTGCTTTCGCAACACATTCGAAAAACGACACACTTCTTGATGCAATTCTCGGTAAGTAAGCACTCGATTTTCAGCATTAGGATCATTAGGCTCCCAAATAATGGCTGCTTGCTCTCCTCTATTTTCTAGATGACGATCTAAGCAATTTTCTGTGATGTTGAGTTGAGCACCCTTGAACCACTCAAAGCGCGCATTGTCCCAATCGTATTCAAGTACTTTATTCCACTTTTTTCTCCAGCTAAAATTGTCCGCGATTTCAGCCCAAAAGCTTTCGGGATGTTCCACACTAAATTGATAGTGTGATAAATACTCTTCTTTTGAATTGAGTTGAAGTTTAGAAATGACCATGATGAATAAATTATTCATGTAAATATAATGGATACATTGAATTCATAATTAGTTTTATTCTCTTCTGATAACTAAAGCTATGGCTGAACTACTTAAAAATATTTTCACATCCTCTTTCATTAATGACTTTGCACAAAGTTGGAAAGGTGTATACGAACAACTAGATGTTGCCCAGTTCGAGCAAAGTATTTTCGATAAAAATTGGGAGCAGCTCGAATTGAAAGAGCGCATGCAGCACATTGCCAAAGCCATGCAAATGCAGCTGCCTGAACAATTCGAACAAAGCATAAAGGTCATAGGCCGCTTGTGTGAAGGCCTCATTAAAGAAAAGCATGCGATCAATTCATTTGCTTATATGTTTATTCCAGAAGTCATATTAATGAAGGGCAAAAATGAACTAACCCTTTCATTGGAATGCATCGAAAAAGTGACCCAATTTACTTCCTGTGAATTTGTAATACGCCCTTACATCAATGATTCCTTTGAATCCGTCATGCAACAGATGCTCGATTGGAGCAAACATTCCCATGCAAATGTTCGCCGACTAGCAAGTGAAGGCTGCAGACCAAAACTTCCTTGGGCAATGAGTCTAAAGCAATTGCAGAAAGACCCCTCTTTAATCTTTCCCATTTTGGAAAATTTAAAAAATGATCCTTCAGAATTTGTTCGAAAAAGTGTGGCGAACAATTTAAATGACATCTCCAAAGACCATCCTGATGCTGTTCTAGAAATTGCTAAAAGATGGAAAAGCAAAAACTCGCATACGGATTGGATCATCAAACATGCATGCAGGACACTTTTAAAAAGTGGGCATCCTGAAGCTTTGCAAATATTCGATTATGCAGATCCAAGCGTGCTGCAATTGGTGAATTTTAATCTCATGGACAAAAAGGTAAATTTTGGAGAATCGCTTGAATTTAGATTTCAACTAAAAAACATGCACAAGCATGCTTCTTTGGTAAGGATTGAGTATGGTATGGGACTGCTGAAGAAGAATGGAAGTCACAGCATTAAGGTGTTCAAGATTTCTGAGCGTAGCTTGGCTCCAAAAGAATCCATCAGCATTGTTCGAGCACATCCTTTCAAACCGATTAGCACCCGAAGGTATTATGCAGGAGAACATTTTATAAGCGTGATCATCAATGGCAAAACAAGCAAATCGCACACATTTACTTTACATAATGTAAATTGACCGCTTATCCTATAAAACAGCGCACAATTAGGGCTTTTTCTTTACTTTTAGTTTCATGGATTCGAGCTTAAATTTATTCACCGCCGAAGTTGTTTGGTTTGTATTGGGAGCTATTTTGATGTTGTTAGAACTGCTCGCTCCGGGATTGATATTGATCTTTTTCGGTGTGGGAGCATGGGTAACTGCGGCTACAGTTCTACTAATAGACATTGGCCTTAATGCACAATTGCTTGTATTTTCTATCTCTTCCATAGCAAGCTTATTGTCCCTTCGTCAAAGCATAAAGAAAAAATACATGGATGTTTCTGCTGAAGGGGAAGGTCAATTGGAGGATGAATTTATCGGAAGAAAAGCAATCGCCATCACCGATATTCTCCCTGAACGTGATGGCAAAGTAGAATACAATGGAAGCCATTGGGAAGCAGCCTCTCAACAAAAAATAAAAGCCAAGGACAATGTACGTATCGTCGGCATGAAAAGCATAAAACTAATTGTAGAACCCATTAATTAATTTAATATGTCAATGATTACACCCGGAACCATCATATTTATTGCATTTCTGATTGTGGCACTTTTTGTGTTCATCTCCACCATCAAGATTGTCCCTCAACGATCGGCCTACATCGTAGAACGATTTGGGAAATACCGTACCACTTTACTGGCAGGCTTTCATGTCATCATTCCATTTGTGGACAAAGTAGCTTATAAGCATACCTTGAAGGAACAGGTCATCGATGTATCCTCCCAAACTTGTATTACCAGAGACAACATTTCTGTTGAAGTTGATGGTGTATTGTACCTAAAAGTAATGGATGCTAAAAAGGCCTCTTATGGTGTTGACGATTATCCTTTTGCTTCCATTCAATTGGCTCAAACAACAATGAGAAGTATCATTGGCAAACTGGAACTGGACAAAACTTTTGAAGAGCGGGATAAGATCAACTCTATTATTGTAGAAGCTGTGGACAAAGCAAGTGATCCTTGGGGTGTAAAAGTGAGTCGTTATGAGGTGAAAAACATCACCCCTCCTCAGAGCATCAAAGATGCCATGGAAAAACAAATGCGTGCAGAAAGAGAAAAAAGAGCAACCATTGCCACTTCAGAAGGAGAGAGACAAGCTGTTGTCAACCGTGCAGAAGGAGACAAACAAGATTTAATCGCCACTTCCGAAGGTGAAAAACAAAAACGGATCAATGAAGCAGAAGGAGAAGCGGCAGAAATCTTGAGTGTTGCCAATGCGACCGCAGAAGGGATTCGACAAATTGCAAGTGCTATTCAAGAAAAAGGCGGATATGAAGCTGTCAATTTGAGAGTTGCCGAACGCTACATTGAGCAATTCGGCAAACTTGCAAAAGAAGGGAACACGCTAATTTTACCGTCTGATCTTACTGATGTATCTAGTCTTGTAGCTACTGCTACTTCAGTGATTAAACAACAAAAGAAATAGGCATGAAACAAGGTCAAAGAGCGCTTTTATTTTTTAGTGCCATGCTTATGACATTTGGGATAACTTCCTTTAATTTCGAGGATCCATCCTTTCAATTGAATGGAAAAGAATACATCCTAGTTTTTTGTGGAGTTGTACTGTTAGGTATGTATTTCCTTAGAAGGTCTAACGCACAATAATCACCAAACATTTCATCGATTATAGAGTCTTCTTCTTGTATCTTTGAACTCAAAAATAATATCATGTTAAAGCAAAATATTGAAGAGCAACTTCAATCCCAAATAGAAAAAGAAGGTTCTTCCTCACAACTGTATCTAGCAATGGCTTGTTGGGCTGATGTAAAAGGTTTCAATGGAGCTGCGGAATTTTTATATACACACTCAGACGAAGAACGAGAGCATATGCTGTCTCTTATACACATCTGACGCTG
>OJGX01000617.1_pt1 | contig 16834 bp, 34 predicted proteins | sample 1594661 | NCBI WGS metagenome assembly OJGX01 (sample SAMN05416839, study PRJEB24817) | seawater metagenome | isolation source: Sea water | place: Canada:Atlantic | collected 2013-07 | reverse complement strand
CACGTAAGGAGTCGTCGGCAGCGTCAGATGTGTATAAGAGACAGGTCTATCCCTGGGACAATAGTTATAAAACCCATCTCTGGTTTGGAAATCTATGTCAGTTGGTCTATAAACCATAATTCCCTGGGCTGTTAGGAAGTCAGATAAATATTGTAAATCCTCGTTAGCTTCATCAATAATTTGTTGATTCACTGGTCCACTTGGCACTGGAGTTTCTTTCCACAGTGTAAGTTCTTCTTGCTTCCTGAAGTCAGGACAATTTACTGGCCAATTAGCATTTGTAGCTGATCCAACCACAATACTCTGTAGCGGATCCCATTCATTGTTTGATAATATACGCATATAACTATTTATATCCCCTAGGACCACATGAACGAATTTAAATACATAAACTATAAAATACAAGACATTCTGGGTGATCGAAGCCTACTTAGGATCTTTCACAATGGATATCGGTTTGATCCAAATCTAGATATTATCTCTAACAATAAAGACCCAGAGTCTGGAAGGAAATATCAAAGATGTAACATGCACAAAGTTAGTGGCATGCATCAGCTATGCAAACATTTCGTAGAGCATATCAATCATAGTTATGAACCGATATATTTCAACTTAGACAAGCCTTTTTTTAATATACTCGTTGATCATATTAATAATACCTTTACCAAGTATATTATCCACAGTGAAAAGAATAGCATAGATTTAAGAAAAATGCAGGAGCATGGATTAGAGTCTATCCATTGGTTTGCCAACGGTTACCTGTGTGCAGAGCATTGGTATCGATTATACAAAGACTTACGAATTCTTAAAACACAACATCCAATTAAACACAAGTTTATTTGTGCGAATAGATTAATAGATAATGATAGAGTTTACAGAATTAAATTTTTAAATATGTTGGATACATCACAGGGATTATATAGCCTATTAGATAATGACCCACAAACTAATCGTACTCCAAACGAAATTTATCCAAACAACCAAGTAGCTGCTAACAGTTTTGATAGTCACGATAATTCCAGTGCTTGGTTAGATCTAGAAAGTTATTTAGAAGAGGACCAAGCATTTTATCCAAGTGCATGGAAGTCAAGTTTTTTGCATGTCGTTGCCGAAACTGTAATTGACCGGCAACATTTAACTGAAAAGACATTTAAACCTATTGCAATGAGTAACCCGTTTGTGTTAGTAGGAGGCCAAGGGTCGTTGCAATACCTGCGTGAATACGGGTTTAAGACATTTGGTCAATGGTGGGATGAAGGTTACGACAGTATAGAAGATCCTGCAGAGCGTATGCAGGCAGTAGCAGACGTAGTTAATGGCATAGGAAATATGTCTTTGCCTGAACTAGAGAAACTCAGGACAAGTATGCAACCGGTATTAGACTACAATTACAACTGGTTCTACAATGGCTTCGCTGATAAATGCTGGACTGAATTAGCAGAGCAGTTAGACAAAACTGAAACTCAGATTTAGTGGCGTTTATAATATTAATATCCAAATGGCATTTGATACTCTAGCATCATAATAAAATCTGTTGCAATAATTGTTGCATTAACAAGGTAGAATAACCCTAAGGCAATCAAAGCAAATGCTAGAGCTTTTTGGGGTAATTCGATGTTCATTTTTACTCTCCTATCTTTATTTCTTCAATCGTGTAGTCTTCCATTACGGCGTTTGATAAAAATTGTGATTGTGCGATATTGTCTATATCATCTGGATCACAATCTATCTCTATAGTCTTGCCTATTCTTACATCAATAACATTATCAAAACCAAGACTTTGTAGTGCTGTTGTCGTGGCTTTACCAGCGTTATCAAGTATGCCAGGTTTTAATATAGTAGTGATACGATATCTCATTATTCTGCACTCTTTACCATTTCACCATTACGAACTACATGCATATGAATTGGACACATACTTGATTTGATATATGAACGTCCACCGTCAATCATATTGCCATTCTCAAACTGTTTATAATCCCAACGATGGGAACTATATTGCAAATTACCATCATCATCTTCAACTAACCCAAAATTAAATTCTTCAATAATATCAGCGTTAGTAATCATCATATTACCCGGATGATTGCGATACAATCCAAAATACCTGTTACCAAACTCAGGATGTGGCGTGTCACGATAAAAGATATCAATTGCTTGTGTACCTTCTTTTGTGGGTGTAGAGGTACAGACATACTTAATTGGAACACCCTCTTTCTCTGTATAGTGTTCGCAAATCTTATCAGTATCAAATTGTGGCTCGTGTTTAATCATTACTAATACTTTTCCTCACCAATGAAACTTTTTGGTCTTTTGTCCATTTACCAAGAGATGGATTATCTTTATCAAACAGTTCAAGCATATCCTCTTCATCCATTTCAACAGTATCAACAATATATTCGCCCATGTACTCTTGAGAGAACTCTTCACACTTGTCGTTAATAACTGTATCGTTAGCCCACTCAATAGCATCAACTGGGTCTAATGGACTTAGTTTCTGTAGATCATCACGATGCATTACATAACGCATTCGATACGATGAAAGAGCAGTAACAACAACATAATCTTTATTTTTCATTTTGCTTCCAGTCTTCATAACTTTCAAATATCATATTGTATGAGAGGACTTTTAAGACAGCATCCATGTGACTTTGAATCTCAGCACAATCGGCATCTTTATCATTCTCAAAGAAACCCGGTCCTGTATAATCATCTGACAATCTTAGATTGAGCTCATGTTTTAGACTCAAGTACTGCTCTTTAAGCACTTGAACAAGGATAACATCAACTTGTTCGCATTCCAACTCAATAGTATGTTTCATTTTGTTTCTTTCATTTCTTTATATGTTGTCTTATCGTGAATAAAAACTTCAGCTTGAGTTTCAATCCAAAGTTTAGCACCGCAAGGACGTGGTTTGTCTGGTCGATATATCATTTTACTAGGACCAAGAATATCTACTTCACTTCCATACCATGTTTTGCCTTCTGTCTCAACACGACAAACTGGACGCTTTCGCCCATGTTTATCATCTGATTGTTTAAGGTTTTTGTTGATATGAATAATAGTTTTACCCACTAGTTACTGTTTCTCCATTAAAAATTTTCCCATGCGGTGCTGGCTTTCCGTCTGGTCCAAGATTTACAAATACGATTTTATCTACGCTTGTTAACTTCTCTTCTGTTCGTTTGTTACGAACATCACAGCGTATCGTAATACTAGTTGTCCCTATCTTAATAGTTTCCATTCCAATCTCGATAATGTCACCTCTAATAGCACTGGATACAAATTCAACCTCAGCCATGCTACGAGTAACAACTCTGTCATTATCAAGTTGGCAACTACAAAAAATGTATGCTTCCTCGTCAATCCAATCTAACACTCGACCTCCAAACAATGTCCCATTGCTATTGAGGTCTTTAGGTGCTATCATTTTACGAGTAAAGTATTTCATTTAGCTAGATCCCCATCAGACGAGTTATCTTATCAAGTTTACTTTCAAGTTGTTCGTTCTCTGCTTTAAGAAAATATAGTTGACTTCGCAAGGCATGGCACTCGTCTTCCCATGTTCTCTGAAGTTCCATTCCTTCAACGGTCACGGGAAAATATATTTGACTTCGCAAGTGTTCAATCTGTAAAGTTAAGTCGAACATCTGTTCTTCAAGTTCTTTAATCGTTGGTTTCTTAACCATTATCTTCTCTCCTAGCGAACCTAATGCCACAATACTTACACTCTACAAAGTCATCACCAACTGTAGCAGGAACGTTATACCAAACTCTAGGATGGTCATAGTTTTCTCCTGAACATGCAATCATGTCTTTTGTTGTGTAGATTATAGTCTCTGGCATTATCGCTTACGATTCATCACTATCGAAGTCATCATAGTCATCTAGTATGGCATTAAATAAAGATTCGAGTATTGCTCTACGTTCTGTTTCTTCCATTTCAGCAGGCTCTGATGTATACTTAAATTTGCCGTCTTCCTCATAACCTTCGCCGTATGCATAACGAGTTAATTCATATGCTTCTTTTACACTCATACTATCCTCTCCTCATTTTAGCGATCTCAATCGCACTTTCTTTGTCAAATACTGGCACCATGTTAGACTTGTGTAACGTAGCAATACCTAGCAGTGTTCTAGCACCAGAGTAAACCTTAGGTTCTGGCCTAGCCATACTAGGATCGTATGCTGGAAATTTAGCATCGGTACGAGGAGTCGAACCCCGGCCCTTAGGTTTGGAATCTGATGTGCTACCGTAACACTTTACTGACTTAGTTTTTCTCTCTGCAATTTGATCTGGATGCATGTCCATCTTACGCAGATATTTGTCATGGGCTTGTTCAGCCTGTATCTGCGTTTGTGTTTTCTTGCTACTCTTCTTCTTAGAGTTATAACGAGTAGTGGTCATATAAGGACCCATTAAATGCATTGTCATAGGCCAACATCCTCCCAGTTAAAACTAGATAAGCCAGCGTCACGCTCTAAGTTGGCAGCATGTGCTTTAATCTTGCCAGCATAGTTAATATCATTAATTAATACACGCCCAGCATCTGGGCAACCCATAATCAGCATATCAAAAGGAATGCCGTGATTGATTAAAGCCGCTTCGGTATGTGACCTCAGGCTTTCTCTACGGCCAGTTATCAGGATTACCTTGTGACCTTTCATCTCCCATTGGTTAAACTGTTCTTGCACACCAGGCAATAACTGTTCGCCTTCTTGAACAATTTGCGCAGAACCATTAGGAGGGTACTTAAAAATAGTACCGTCGATATCACAGATAATTGTCTTCATACTATAGTCTCCTTATTAATACAGTTATTATACGATAATAACGTCTAATAGTCAACCGTTTTCAAATAATGGTAATTTCTGCTTTCCAGCCGTCTAAAAAATGAATCCATGACTTATCAGGAACATTAATAGGGAACTTCTTCCGGTTAGAAAGTAATTGGAAGTAGTTTGGAACAAACGGTTGGAACTTGGGTTTCCAAGTGCCTTCTGGTTTATGCGACCCTTTCTTAGAGTTACATGAAGCACAAGAACTTACAATGTTATCCCATCCATGCCAACCGCCACGCACTTTTGGTAGTACGTGATCATAAGTTAACGTATTAATCGTTACGGGTTTTTCACAGTATACACATATGCCGTGATCTCGGTAAAAGAGTGATTCTTTGCGTAACTTTACTGTTCCTTTAATACGTGTCTTTTTAGTACGAGCAATAACACTGGGCCACTTCATATCCAAGCTGGGAGTAAGTATGGGCCGGTCATAATTGAAGACTGCATAACAAGTCTTGTTGAATACTCTAGTAACAGCATCTTCAACCGGCAATGCATGCAAGGGGAATAATGATATTGGCATATAATTGCTGTTTAGTACTAGTGTTCGCAATCCTATCATAAAACTTCCTTGATATCCGTTAAGGATATTTATTAATAGTAAATGGTGGTCCGCCCGGTAGGACTTGAACCTACAATATTCGGTTTAGAAGACCGATGCCTTATCCAATTAGACGACGGGCGGATATATTTCTTTCCTTATCTTGCGTTCTATCCAACTGAACTAAGGGACCTAATTATTTAATACCAAGGGCCTTGCCAATGGTGTCGTCTAACTCTTTCATTGAAACTAAATTTTGTTTTTGTTCCATAACCGTTCTCTTAGGGTTTAAGTTAAACTTGTCCTGGAACCAGAAGTTAATTCCATCTGCTGTATCAATGGCCCAACGGAAAAGTTTACGCTTGCGGATTTTCAATAGAACAACTCCTTTTCTGTTAATACTTTAAACTCGTAGTTGTTAATTTTACAATAGTCTTCTGCGTATTTCCATTTAGCCTTGTTAACTCTATAACTCCGTTGGTAGTGCGGTTTAATCTCAACTAACACTGTTCTAGTGACAGCATCTTTAATAGTTACCAAGAAATCTGGGTAATAGTTGTGCCACTTATTATCCTTTGGAGAGATATACGGAATATGTAATTCCTCTGAACTCCACCTTATTATACTAGCAGAACGGTCACAATACAACATAAATCTCCGTTCCCACATTGAGCGGTACGTTATTTTGTTTATGTCGCCACTGTACTTACTAGGATCAGCGGGGGTGTATCTGCCACGTATTGCTGTAAATTTCATACTACTACTATAACACAAGATAATGTAAAGTCAACTATAAATATATGCATATAACTATTAGGAGAACATTCAATGTCAGATGAATCACCAGTATTAGAAGTAAAAGACGATGTGGGTAAATTAGAAGTATCAGTAAGAGTCTTAGGAAACGAACTAGTTGGTCTAAAAATGGTTGTCGACGATTTTAAGATGAAATGGTTAGTATATGGCGTTGTAACTATAGTTGCACTTGCGTGGGCTGGCGGAACATTTGGCCCTGCTTTATTTGATATGGTCACTAGTCCATAAAAATACTTTAAATTATCTGCATTCCATACACAATTTGTTAACTTGTTGGTGTTATTATAGTACTATGAAAACATATACCAAGCTAAATGAAAATGGCGTTCCGTATGCAAAGTGTTTAGAATACGAGCGTTTGGGATCAATAATTGATAGGAAAGAGGAGGATAGTTTGCTTCGAATAGTAAATACAGTCCGCAGAATTAAGTTATCAGCCTAACCCCACTTGAGTGTGAAATAAACAAAATCGTCATATGATCCTATACGGACTCTAACTCCATCGAACAGTAGATCGCTTATCTCTATTGAATATGGATACTTGCAGTTCAGTTCGCACCATTTTCTAACATTTAGAAAATGATCAAGTGCCTGTGAGTATTTCTTGCTTTGAGCGGAGAGTGTAACGTTAACTAGGCTTTTGTAATAAAAACTTAGAGCCGTTTGGTCTAGTTTGAGACCTGATGGATATTGCGCTAACGCTATCATACTCTACTATTTAGTTTTTAGATTTTTCCATATCTTTAACAGTCTTCTTAGCAAGTTTATATGCTAGTCTTGCTTGATTGCGCAATGCTGAACGATACTCTGTGCCTTTGCGGGCGCCAGTTTCTTTAGGATCAACATGCCATTTGTCTTGGAACTCTGATACTTTACTAAACGATTTTGCTTTTCCTTGAAACATTCTTTAATTCCTTTTGTTACTACAATTACATTTTTCGCATTTACATTTTTGCCACTTGTCTGACATTCCTACGCCAATCGGGTGTTCACAGTGTTTTTCATCACAGTGGCAATAGTGTCCACAATCGTCACAGTATACTTCTGGTGGCAAATATGCTTGTGTCATTTAATTATAACTCCGTCCCAATCGTTGGGAAGTCTTTTAGTCTTTAAGTCTTGAACTCGAGCAAATATTTCTGTATAGAAGCTGAGTAATTCACCTCCCCAGCGATTCTGACATTCTTCAATCATCTGTTCGCAAAAACTCCAGTTCTTTTTATAGAAGTTCTCCATGATCTTATCATGATGTTTTACCCACTTGGGTATCTCTTGCATCTCGCCAAGTGGTATACTTCCTGCATCTAGCACTGCGAACGCCGGCACTAGTTTGCCTTCAACCTTAAACGTGTCTAACGCAAGGACGATGTATTTTTCGCCTATCTCGTCAGCCGTCTCTTGTCCCATAATTATCTGCATTGTTCTATTATATTATACTCCGGTAATCGTGTCTATAAATAAACGCATGGAAACACAATTATTTTTAATTATATTATTACTTATTAAGCATGCCATTGTTGATGTTGGTATTCAAAAACATCTAGGCTGGATGGGCAAACAAAGATATCTTAGCAAGCCCGCACAAAAGCATTATGTTGGTCACGGTGTAGGAACGTTCGTAGTTCTCATAGTACCTGCTGGGGTTACTATAGCATTAATTGCGGCTGTGTTTGATTGGCTATGTCATTGGCACATTGATCATACCAAGGCAGTAATAAACAGCCGTTATGAGTTTGACGCATCATGCACGGAGTTTTGGTGGTTATTAACTGTTGATCAGATATTACACTACTTAACTTACGCCGCAATCGTGGTTTACCTCGTACAATTAACATAACATAAAAAATACCACATTTTCTAGTAAATACATGTATGAATAATGCATTGCGTATACTCACGAGTCTGATGTTAGTGCTTGCTATTGGATCAATAGCAAACGTTGCCCTAGCGGCTGACACAAACACATCATCGACTGTAGTAACAGATAAAGCACCGCCAACTGCTAGTGCTCCGTCTATTGTTATTAACAACAGTGACGTATGTAAGAGCGCGGCTAGTGCTGCAATCCAAACACAGATACTTGGATTTGCTAGTGGTATTACAGTGACAGATGAAAATTGCGAACGCTTAAAGCTCGCCCGTAGCATGTATGGTATGGGAATGAAGGTTGCTGGTGTTGCACTGCTATGTCAAGATGCTAGAGTGTTTGATGCAATGTGGATGGCTGGTACTCCATGTCCATATAAAGGAAGTATTGGTGATGCCGCTCAAGCTGGATGGTTATCAAATCCTGAAGATGCTCCATCAGAAAGTTTATTCGTTAAAAAAAAAGTAACGAAAACGAACGGGTAAGTGATTATGGCATGCCCGATGATTACTCCACAGAAGAACGAATTACAGAAGCTCCAGAAACTGGTGTCTACGTCAGCGGCGGGATTGCTCTTGCCGTTGTTGGTATGCTCTTTGGTATTCCTCCCTTCCTCATATTCTAACGCAGGCGGGGTAAACTCAAATACAATTTTAGATGGGTCATCTACAACTAGTACATCAAGTGGTAACCCAACTAGTGTTACTGTTACTAACGATGATAACTCAACCACTGCTACCCAGACCACACCAATTACAACAACTACAACTACATTTGGTGTCACCCAAACTGAGGTTCCTAATGTTGTAACAAATCCTACCTTTACAAATTCACTTGGAGGAGGATCAAATACAGGTTGGTCTATTACACAATGCCCAGGCGGTTGTGCATTTAGTCCAAGGGATGGATTTATGGCAGGTAACGGCGGCACGATAACACAATCGTATACCCAGGATGATCTTTTTACAGATGCAATTAATTCGACAGAAGAAGCACAGGGGATGACATTTTCTTTTGGTGCAAGAGTAGATAATGATCAAGCAGGAAATAATATAGCAGATACTTGGTCAATAAAATTAGAATTGTTTGATTCAGATGATTCATCATTGGGTAGTACTGAAATTGGTAGTACTGTAATATTCGCCCCAACTATTAAAACTGGTGCATTAGAAATAGATTCTGGTGATGTCGTTAATTCTGGGGTGTTAACTATATTTGGAAATACAGCCAATAATGGTGGTTTTAGATTTGGTCCTTTCTTCAATGACGTATTCACTACCTTTACCTATAACGAAATAGAAGAAACAATAACGAACGTATTGACATACGAAACACTTATTACCAATGTATCCTGTGAAGTATTAGAAACGTGCATACTAGTTGATACATCTGCTGCAGATGTGGTATTAAATGTTGTTAGTGAAACGAGTCAAGAGGTAGAGGTCAGTACAGTAGCAGAAGTAGCAGAGATTGCACCATTGCCAACTGTTACAGCTACCGCAGAAACAACAATGCAAGTAGCAGCAATAGAAGCTCCTGCAGAGCCTAGTGTAGCCGAAGCACCAGTTAATGAAGAAGTAGCAAGTGCTGCTCAACCAGACTTGTCAGAGCCTGAGACAGAACCTGCGCCAGCTAGTAGCACATCTAATAAACCAGAATCTAAAGTTTCAACTAGCAACAGCAGAGCATCTAATAAACCAACGTCTAAGGCTAGTGTGGCAAAGAAATCAACACCTAAACAGAAAGCCGCGGCAAAGAAAAAAGCAATGTCAAAGGCTGGCAATAAAATAGTAAAGAAGATGGGATCCAAAAAATATTCAGCTCAGAACCAAGTAAAGACACTTGTGTTAATGCAAGTACTGGGCAACACTAGTACATTTTTTGATCCAGGAAAGATTGTTCCTGATACACCTAACTTCTTTACACCAACAACGTTGCCAGACAATAGTATCTCTGATAATAATATAGCGGCATATGCATTAATAGGTGGCAGTGATCAAGTAATGGATAACTTGGTTAATAGTCAGTATGGAGGAAAATAACGATGATAGGTCTAGCAATGATGGAAGCAATGAGATCGCAAGACGTTCGATATGGTCGTAAGAAGACAAAGAAAAAGGTAGTATTAAAATTAATACAGAGAATATCAACTAAGTGGTCTGAGATCCGCAAGATCAAACTCAGTGACAAATTGTCAAAATGAGGATTAAGGGTAGATGGAAAATGACAAAACAGAAGTAGAATTCGCTGGAGTTAAATTTAAAGGTGGAAAGATTTTTGTCCTGATAACAGCGTTAACCACGTTAGGCGGTGGACTATATGGTGGGTTTGAAGTGTATAAAGATTATATGGATATGCGAGAAAAGATAGAAAAGTATACTGCACCAGACTTGAGTGGGATACGCAAAGAATTAGCAGTCCTAGATAAGAAGATGGACGGTGTGCAAACTAGTGTGTCAGAAGGTGTAGATTATACTAGAGATATTAAGAACGATCTAAAGAAAGACATTGGTCGTATTGAGAAACAAGTGGATAGTGTAGAACAGCGCGGCAAAGATGCGTTTGCTTTAGTAAGAGAAAGTATCGATACCAACGACACTAAGGTTCGTAAGATGGTTTCTGATGCAACAGATCGTTTTGATAAACGTAGAGAACAGACGCGATCAAATATGGATAACTTAGAAGTAAGAATGAAATCTGAAATGAAAACACTTAAAGATACCGTTGCTGATCAGATTAAAAAAGCACTTAACAACCCACTGGCGGGAATGCGCGGAAAATAAAATGAACCTATATGAAATCGGAATCTACAATAAATATGTAAGGGAAGCTGTTCGTCAAGGTGACGACCCGCCATCTGGATTAGATAAGAAGTGGGAAGAAGTATATCTATTTGACTACTTAGCTGAGTCTACAGCGGTTGCACAGGAAAAAGCAGAATCTGATTTTCCGCCTTCCCTGGGATATGTTATTGACGGCGTGTTACAACAAGGGATAGGTGATATTTAAGATATGATTGGTGAAATTGCACTAGGCATAAAATTAACTAACGATGCTATTGTATTAGGCAAAAGTGCGGTTGAAGGTTGCGCAAAAATAATCAATAACTGTAAAGACCCCTCTGAAGTCTCTGGACACCTTGATCAATTATTTAAAGCACAGTATGCCGTTCAACAGCAACAAAACAAGCACAAACATAACAAAGAATGGAACGCTTACTTAACACAGAAGTTAGATGATGCTGGCGAGTTTGAAGGTGAATCCATATCAGATATCACAGCCGAGATCATTCACCAAAAGCAAATTGAAGAACAAATTACTAGAATGCAACGTATGTTGAACAAACGCTTTGGTCCTGATACTTGGAACGAGATAATAGAATTGCGTGAAACACGTAGAAAAGAAAACAAGATAAAACGTGCCAAGGCAAAAGAAGCTTTCTTAGAAAGACAAGCAATTACACGAAAACGAACAATATACTGGCTCCAACAAGCCGGCAACACAATAATATTAGGGTTGTGTGTTGCTGGAGTGTGGTGGGGGCTCTCATACCTAGTGGAGTGTGGCACTACATGTTTTTAGATAAGTTAGTCTCTAACGTAAAACCCACGAACAAGACTATCTAAATCACTGCGTGTCAGACCAATATCATTCAATGCGTGGTCATCCATACCATAGAGTTCATTTCTTACCTTACGGCTTAACTTGGGGCCTACTCGTTTCTTTCTGAACTTGCTTAGAAAACTAGAGTCAATTAAATTAAAAAAACTCATTAGCGGCGCTGCTTTTCTAATGATTTAAGAAGACTATTATACTGGGCTACACGATTACTTGCTCTAGCAGTGCCAACTTTTTCAAAGTATGCTACAACAGATTTGCCTGTACGGCTAAGCCAATTATTTTCGTCGCTGGTGTATGGAAACATTAACGTACCCTCCCAGTCTTTAAGAATTCAGCGTAAAGACGCTTGCCTTCTGCTCTAGGATATTCGTTCTGATAAAAACGACTTACACCATCGTTATGCGTTTTTGTAGTAGCTAGTCTAAAGGTAGTGGTTAAACTTTGAAAAAAGCTCATAATATTAGTAATCTCCGATTAATGTATGTAAATGTATGTGTTAATGTAGTTATTCTACAACAGTATTTAACCGATTACAACAGAAATCGCAATGCAAAGCACAACGGACAGGCATGCGGTGATCGCATAGCTTAACAGATATTTACTTAGATTAAGCGAGTTTAAAGCTAATTTTGCCACGGATCTCTGTGCCCGTGAAGTTTTTAGCTGTGTCTACTTTAACAACACCGTCATACTCAGGTGGCCATACCATTTTGAAAGAGTTTAACTTGATGTCATCGCCTGCTTTACTAGTGCCAGCGTAGATTTGAACCATGGTACTATAGTTTAGTATGTCCTTAACTGCTTCGGTAATAGGCATTTCACCTAGTTTAGTTCCTAGTTTCCTTGCTAAACCAGCAGTAACATGGAATACAATGTTGTACCTAGGGTTGTCTGTGTCTGCACCATAGGATTGTACCACTGACTGCAGAGTAGGAGTTAACATTTCAAATGTATTTTCTTGTCCACGTCCTTGTTTAGCGTTAGCAATCATGTCGCGAAGCAATTGATCTTCTTGTTGGTTAATTAGCTCTTGTTGTCTTAGCATCATTAAGTAACCATCAATAGCACTATTCTCAACAACTGTGTTAATAAAATCAATTACTTGTGGATATTTTTTAAGAGTATCTTGGAACGCAGGATTATCTTTCTGATCCTGGATAGTTTTATACAACCCTTCTAAACTAGCAGCGGCACCACTTCCAGTTTTTGCTTTACTACTAACGCCAACTCTTCTACCGTTGGGTGCTTCTACAAAACTGTCTACTAACATTGTGCTAACGCCCATGGGGAAAACGATCTTGCAGTTAGCAAACTTTTGGCCGCCTAGTAACATCTCCTCTGCACGAGTTTGTACATCCATGTTATCTACCTTGCCGCGTATAATAGCAATAGGTGCCGCAAACTCGCCAGTGTAGTTCTCGTGAGCACTACGATACTGTTCGCCACCCTCGATCACAGTGTCCTTATTACCAGCAGCAAGTGCAGTTAAATAGTCAACCATTTGTTTCTGTAAATCTGCAGGGATGCCGTCTGTAACACTTGCAATAGCAGCTGGGATTTGTTCTGGGTTTAATGGAGAATCAGTTTTGAATACATTACTAGGCTTTATTGAATACCGTTCCTTTTGTGCAGTTGCACTCCCGTAACTATATCCACCATGTCCTGCACTCTTAAGATTGGCTGGGATAGCGGTTATTACTCCAGCTGGATTAGCTGTGCTCTTAACATACCTTACGTAATATTCGTCACCAGCATCAGTAAGCATATGCACGATATACAATCCAAGCATACTAGAATTTGGTTTATTAATATAGTATACTTTGCCCGTAACCTGGCTATCAAAGTTACTCATAAATTCATCTCTTTGAGCAGGATCTTCAAACGCAAGAGCGCCGTCTGGATACAGTAATAGCTCTACAAACTGCGCTTTATCACCGGGGTCTTTGGGGTTAATAAACCCATCACCACTTTTGCGGTTAGGAAATCCTACACTTTCTGTCACAAATAACTCATGCAATAACATCTAAATAACCCTTTGTTAACTTATATTGTATTTAGCGGGAGTCAAGTATCCAATTACCTGAGTCAAGATAATGTAAATCAATAACACTACGGTAATTTTCTCTAACAGGGCCAATACAGTTAATGTCAATAGGACCTTCTTGAATTATATTACTCCATATGTCACGAAACGGAGTGTATTCTTCTAGGATAATGTTAAACAGTCTGTCATCCTCGTCATGGAACCAATAAGAAATACAGTTGCGCATCTTTGAGAAAGTTAACCGTGTGCGCTTCTCAAAACTACCAATGTAGGTTAGTGTTAAATACTCGCCACCTGGATTATCTTTAGCTTTATTGCGCGGGGTGTTATTATAGTCTACACGGATCTTCTCTAGAAACTGATCCTCAGCATAGAACAATGGTAATCTTTTTATCATTCCTAGTTCCTCTGTAGAGTACTGGTTATCATCTCGCTGTAAGAAAGTCCACAAATCTTTCCTAAACTGGGACATTTTAGAGTCTTTTAGGGCGGAAATCATAAGTTTATTGCAATAATAGTCCCTGATCTGCCGTGCTTTACTACGATGCTCGTCTGTTAGGCCTTCAGCAGTCTTTAAAAGACCAGGGTGATCTTCCCAATCGCTAATAGGACCTAGCAAGGCACGGCCAGTTTTGCCAAACCCACCCCATGGGAAACTGGTATGCTTCCACTTTGGCTGTGTATACATATAAGCTATTGCAATAGGATCATCATCTAATTCATAGAAGATGGGATAGTCTGCTATGGAATCTTGCATTGCTTGTGGCATATTATGCGACTTCGTTAACATTAGTCACATTTGCTACACGGAAACTACGCCAGCCAGTGGCATTAGTATCCCAAACACTTACAACTTCTGGGTTAACTTCACGAACTTTTTTCTGACTTAGTGGATCTTTTTTAGTTGCGACTGGGATAACTCCCTCTTGGAGGGTGCATGTCATTACACGCTCATCGCCATTAACTTTATTAAAGGTTACTTCTAACAAACCCTGCTTGAGTCTGTCTACAATGTGTTCTCTGTCCATGGTATACTCCATTTGATAATTAATAACTATACTACGATAACAGAAAGATGGAAAGCAGTCAACTTTCTTTTCTAAAATGCTCTTGATAGTTAGATATTGTCTAACTTATCTTTAAAATACTTAGCATACATGTCCTGACTTAAATATCCTGGATGATTATCACTGTCAGATATACTATCAACTCGTTGGTTAACTAGACTATGGTATAAATTTAACCAATATTCTTCGTGTATGCCACCTGCAGACTCATAGTCATTATGAATCTTTTCATATAGTTTACCTATCCCAATGTCATCTCTTGTACGAATTTGAATTAAATTCTGATAATAACTATTTAAATCTGTTCGATAATTATCCACATGAGCAAAATTAAAATACCCATCGGGCCAAGGACATAATGCATTAACAAAGAATATCTTTGTTTTTGTGTTTCTTGTTAAGTCTATTAGTATATTGACATAGTTAACTAGATGCAGGATATCCCAATGGTCGTTATGATACTTTCGTAATTGATCTCCTACTTTTTTTTGCCATCTGTTAGACACAGTGCAGTATGGATTTAAATTAACATCCTGGCTATGATCCTTTAACATTGTTACCGTTGAGTATACTTCAAGCCCTAATTTTAAATTAAATCTAGGAATGGCGCTCCATGCAACCAACGCAATATCATAATCTGCATGCTTTAACTCTTGCGCAGATGCTATAAAAATAGAGTGATTATTAAGTCCAGATATGGCAGTATTCGTTATATCATGATCGTCAAATATTTGATTTATCCATAACCTGCTATCCTTAATGCCTCCATCTAACCCATGCCCGGCTGTAAATGAACATCCTGCCACTAGTGCTTTCTTCATCATGCTGTTCTTAGGTTACCTATTCTTGTTCTAATTTAATCTCAAATGTTGAGAAGCCATTGTGTCTAGCACTAACTAGTACTTCAACTCCGCGTTGTTCTGCAATCTCAAAAGGAAGCACTGCAACTACACTTGAGCCTGCTTCGTGTACTTCCATGGTTTTATTACTTGCATTAGTTTCAGTATAATCAAAATACTGCATAAGACTGCCTTGAACAAATTCAAAAGAAGTTTGACTATCATTTAGATAGATAACCTTGCAATCCTTGGGTGCTGATATATCTAAAATTTCTCGTACTGCTACGCTTGCGTCTGCCATTTATTACTCCTGTTAGTTATATAGCGGGGGAGAATTAACTCCCCCACACATATATTTACTCTTTGTGTTCAATTGCGGTACTGCGGTTAATAGCAATCTTCTTAGGCTTTAGTGCCTCTGGAACCTGACGTAACAAATGTACGCTCAACATTCCCAGTGAAAGACTTGCGTCTGTAACTTCAACGTGATCAGCAAGTGTAAACTCTCTGCGGAACTTGCGACTGCTAATACCCTTGTGTAAGTAAACCGCCTTGTCACCGGACTCAGCAACAATACCTTCAATAGAAAGAACGTTTCCGTCTTTGGTAACGTCTAGTTCATCCATGTTAAATCCAGCAACTGCTAACGAGATAATAAACTCATCGTCGTTAAGTTGTTCGATGTTGTATGGTGGATAACTGTCTTTGTTTGGACTATTTGCAAACTGTCGTTCCATTTGATCAAATAGCTGGTTGAACCCAACAGTAGCTCTGTGTAGGTGTGGTAGATTTAGTGTCGTTGTTGATAATCTTGTCATGGTTAATCTCCTTTTAAAGCAAGATATATTTTATGAGACCCTGTTAAGGCATCTCGGTTGTAGTGGGAACTAACCGTGGGTTCCCGTGGGTGTATTAAGGCACCACCCTTAAATTTATTTATCTAACAATACTATTTTGGTACACTATAAAACTTGGCTTCAATCTCACTACGTTGTTTTTTCCAACGTGCTTTTGCCATAGCCCGTTCTTTACGGCGCTTGTCACTTGGCTTTTCATAGTGTTGTTTTTCTCTGTATAGATTTAAAACACCGTCTTCTTGCACTAGGCGTTTGAATTTCTTCCAAGCCTTGGTAATGTTATTGTCTCTAACTTCTACATGAAGCTGTCTCTTATACACATCTCCGAGCCCACGA
>OJGX01000612.1_pt1 | contig 16909 bp, 10 predicted proteins | sample 1594661 | NCBI WGS metagenome assembly OJGX01 (sample SAMN05416839, study PRJEB24817) | seawater metagenome | isolation source: Sea water | place: Canada:Atlantic | collected 2013-07 | reverse complement strand
CGAGATCATGCCTAGTCTCGTGGGCTCGGAGATGTGTATAAGAGACAGCGGTAAGGCACAGCGACTCTTGGCTGGCCTCGATCCCGACATCGGTCCCATCTACGTTCATCCTGCGGTGAGCGATCTCATGCCATACTATCGTGATGAAGGCATTCGCTTACCAGAGGTTGCCCGGGTATCAAAAGATTTGCTGAGATTGGAACGGCACGGGGCTATGTTGGTTTTGCCTCCGGCGGCATCTGGTTCCAAATACGTCCGAGACGTTGGCCCCATCTCATCGGCGTTTGCTTCCGGATGGAATCTGATCCGAGGGGCGAAACGACGTGGGCAGATGGGGCGAGGATTTGTTGTCTCTGATCATGCCGATTGGCCGGGGTTGACGGAAGCGATTCATGGAACCGGAGCAGAGCGCGTTTTTTTAACCCATGGAAATACTCGCCCGCTCGCGCGTTGGTTGGGCGAGAAGGGGATCGAGGCACAGTCGCTAGATGTGTTGTCGAGACCGAGCAGTGTTTAAGACGAGATCGAATGAATCGGTTCGCCTCCCTCTATGATCAGCTCGAACAAGCGCCCTTTGATGCTGCGAGGGTGGCTGTCCTCGCGACCTACTTTCGAGAGGCATCTAAAGACGATGCGGCTTGGGCCCTCTATTTTCTCTTGGGGAAACGGATTCGAAGAACTGTGAGTTCCTCTAATCTTCGGGATTGGGCAGAGGCGGTTACTGCGTGGCCCAGCTGGATGCTAGATGAATGTCAATCGGCGGTGGGGGATGTGGGTGAGATGATTCATCTCCTGTTGCCAGCCTCCTGCCAGGAGCGCCACTATTCTCTGCGAGAGCTTGTTGAGACCATCTTGATTCCTTTGGAGGTGCTTCCTAAAGAACAGGCAGGATTGTCGGTAAAACGTCTGTGGAAAGAGATGGATGGGACGGAGCGGCTATTGCTTCACCAACTTCTCAGTGGGGGAGCTCGTTTTGCAGTCACGTTCGATTTGATTGCTCAGTCATTGGCCGAACTTGCCTCAGTTCCGTTGTCGGTCATGTGCTTTCGGTTAAGCCGATTCAGCGATGCGGTTCCCAGCTCAATGGATACCCTTCTTCGAAATGAATCGTTTGGCGATGCTGCTGGTCGTCCCTATCAGTTTCAGAAGGGTTCCCCGTTACAAGACTCACTGGTAGCTTTGAGCACTCTTGATGATTGGATTGTTGAGTGGAAGTGGGAGGGGGTCCGGGTTCAAGTGGTCATTCGGGAAGGTGAGGTCTGTTTGTGGTCGAGGGACGGCACGGTATTGAACGGGCCGTTTCCTGAAATCGAAGCAGTGATTCGAAGGGGGCGTGATGGAATCGTGATTGACGGTGTGCTCGTCGCCCGCGACGGGCGTAACCCTGGGCCGTTCGAACGATTACTGCGGCGATTGAAGAATGGAGCTCGAGAGGGGGATGCTGGCGTCGTCTTGATGGCATTCGATTTACTTGAACTTGATGGCGTCGACATCCGTTCTAAAGCCTTGGTCGAGCGGCGCCGACTCCTTGAAGAGCTTCTGAGCGGGATGGCCGATAGGGGGCAGCTTCGCTCGAATATAGTGAATCAGTTGCAACAGGGGGATCTCTTTGACTCGAATTCTGTGACGACAGCGGTGCCGCTTGTTCAGATCTCAGGCGCGTTGGATTTCGTGGGGGCTGATGGCCTTGAAGAACTTCGGAGAAGCGCTCGGCAGAATGGGGGGGATGGGCTTGTCCTCAAGCGTTCAGATTCGACCTATGGGGGAGAAGAACAGCGGGGCGTTTGGTGGAATCTGAAGTCTGATCCTTATCGTGTGTCCGCGGTTCTCACTGCGGCTCAATTTGGGAGCGGAAAGAAGGCCGATGTCTATGTTGAGTATTCATTGGCGGTCTGGATGGACGGTGCTCTTGTTACTGTGGCTAAAGTTTCTGGCGGGCTAACGAGTGCCGAAGAGTTTGAACTCGATCAGTTTATTCGCTCCAATATCCAGGGACGCCATGGTCCTGTCAGAATCGTTCGGCCTGAGCAGGTATTCGAGCTTCACTACGAGGGAGTGCTCGCTTCACCTCGGTCGCGGGCTGGCTTGATTCTTCGAGGAGCGCGAATCGTTTGTTGGAACCGTGAGAAGGACGTGTCTCAGGCTGACTTGATCGATGTCCTTCCCGTTTGATTCAACCGTTGACCGCAGTGTTATGAGACCGAAGAATATGGGGATGCGATTCTGGATTCTGATTGGGATGCTCACGCTCGGGAGCGCCTTGGAAGCTGAGGATGTTCGACCCAACATCATCTTCATCATGGCTGACGATCTAGGCTATGGGGATCTGGGCTGTTTTGGGCAGACCATAATCAAGACCCCTCGGATTGATCGATTGGCTGCGGAGGGGATGCGCTTGACCAGTTTTTATGCCGGATGCACGGTGTGTCGCCCCTCGAGGCTAACGTTGTGGACCGGGCAACATACCGGGCACACGGCAATTTCTTCGAATGCGTCCTACGTTTTTAAGCCGGCAGATATTACCGTTTCTGAGCTCTTGAGAGATGGGGGATATGCGACGGGAGGAATTGGGAAATGGGCGATGGGGCGTCCAGGTACCGCTGGTCATCCCAATGCGAACGGGTTTCAATTCTGGATGGGATATCTCGATCAAGGAGAAGCCCATAACTACTATCCGACCCATCTTTGGCGGAACTCTGAGAAAATTACCCTCCCCGGAAACGTGCTCAGTGTCGACCCGAAGGCTCGCGGCCGTGTGTCGATTAAGCGTTCGACCTATTCGCATGACTTAATGACGAACGAAGCTCTGGATTTTGTTCGACGAGCGGCGAAGGGGCCCTTTCTTTTGCACGCCCATTGGACGGTGCCCCATGCCAACAATGAAGGAGGAAGGCTCACTGGCGACGGAATGGAAGTGCCTGACTACAGTGACTACGCTGACCGTGACTGGCCATCCCCGGAAAAGGGGCAAGCAGCGATGATTCACCGACTCGACCGGGACGTTGGGCGTTTATTGGATCTCTTGGCAGAGCTGAAAATCGAACGCAAGACGTTGGTTATTTTTACGTCTGACAACGGACCTCACTCTGAGGGAAATCATCGACACGAGTTCTTTGATGCGAATGGGCCTCTTCGTGGGTACAAGCGAGACCTCTACGAAGGAGGAATCCGCGTGCCGACTATTGCGAGGTGGCCTGGTGTTGTTGCGGCGGGGAGCACGAGCGATGAACCCCTGGCGTTTTGGGATTTTTTGCCAACCGCCTGTGAATTGGCCGGTGTTGCTGTGCCGGGACCGACGGATGGCATTTCGTTTGTACCACTACTGAGAGGCGGGCCTCAAGAGCATCACGAATTTCTCTTCTGGAAATACAATGATAAGCTCGCAATTCGTCAGTCTAATTGGAAAGCGGTCAAGCCAGGCAGGAATGCGTCATGGGAACTGTATGATTTAGAGAACGACATTGGAGAGACGAGAGATCTCTCTGGTCGTGAAGGGGATCGATTGAGTGCCCTCATCAACTTGGCTTCGTCGGCGCAGGGGCAGCGCTGATTGGGTTGCTTTTTCTAGAGCTTCTTTCGAACGAGCGAACCTCGTGAACGGTGGGGATGGTTTCTCGCTCGCGTGCTCCAAAAAACTGACCTCGGTTCGGGCCCTTTCATGGGGGGATGAAGCTTCATCCTATCTTGAAAAATTTTCTTTCTGCGTCCCTGTGATAGGCACGATTAAGTGCCCTTCGTTCGTTTAAGAACTTCGTTTGATCTTTATTGAGGAGGACTGATCTACAAGGGGGCTCGACTTACGGTTTCGGTACATTGTTCGTTGAGAAACGTTACGAACGGAACAGGGTAAGGTCGCTTTGTGTTGGAATGTGTTTTTCCGATTTCGGTTTGATTTTTTTTCAGGCCTAGTTCTTCGGGGTTTTATTGGGTTTTCTTACGGTTTTCATTCGTCTGAGCGTTGGGCGTTAGGGGGATTGATTTCCGAGCGGCATCGCTTGGCAAGCCGGTTGCTCTATGGGGTTCAGATGTCGAGGGGATTCGATGGAACGAACTTAACCTAGAAAACGTTTATGAGAAATAAAGTTACCTATTTGAAATTGTTGGCTGCCCTGCCGGTCTCAATGATTCATTTTGAGGCTGAAGCACAACCGACGGACTCGCTAGCAATTGAACAGGCTGTGGAGTTGAGATTCAAGACCAGCAAGGGGAAAATCTACACGCTGGAGGGATCAGATGACTTTGATCAATGGAGGGCGATCGGAGGAACGGGCTACGGGAACGGGCGCATTCAAAAACATTTCCTGTCAGTGGGCGATGCTAATCAGAATTTGAAATTCTTTCGCCTTAACGTTTCCGACAACGCGGAATCTGGATTTGCTCCGGTCTCACTCGCGGGGACTCGCTTCATATTGAACACCGGAGGGTTTCCTCTGTCCGTTGACTTCCTGGCGGACGGTCTTGCCGAACGCGCCAGTGCCAACGGGATGGATGCCGTCGCTTTTCAGTATTCGAAGACTAGTGAGGACAAGGGAATATTAGAAATTGAGGATGGAACGAGACGACTCGTCTATAGCCTCGAGTTTACCGGGGCTGAGGCTGGAGCGTTTCGCTTGGAAACGATGCTTGGGGATAGAATTGATGACATTGATGTGGGAACCTTCACGCTTCAATCGGCGGTCAATTTGCCGCCGGTCCCAGGGGGGAGCGAGCTTCCTCCGGTCGCTTCGGTGCCTCATGCTGGATTGGTTAAAAGTGATCTTAGCGGCTTGAGTTTCGTCTTTAATGATGGAGGAGAACCAATCTGGGTGCAATTCGAGGACGCACAGAAGGGGCGCGTCATTGACGATGATGAGATTGAGTCGTTTGTCTACCGGATTGAGGACGTCACTGAGGCAGAGCAAAAACTTCTTATCGATTTTGGCGATGATTACGGACTTGAGCTGAATCTTGCATACTCGGGCGAGTGTTCCGGAACCTACATTATGCGTGAGATCGAGGGGGGGGATCTGGAAGATGTAGATATGGGAACGTTTAGTGTCTCAACCGAGCCAATCGATGTTCCCGATGACAAAGATGGCGATCATGACGGCGACGACGATGATGACGAAGATGGTGATCATGACGGCGACGACGATGATGAAGACGGGGATCATGATGATGACGAAGATGGTGATCATGACGGTGACGATGATGATGAAGACGGGGATCATGATGATGACGAAGATGGAGATCATGACGGTGACGATGATGATGAAGACGGGGATCATGATGATGACGAAGATGGAGATCATGACGGTGACGATGATGATGAAGACGGGGATCATGACGGCGGCGAAGACGGCCATAGTGAAGGTGGGGATGAGTATCCCATTGTCGCGATTCTCAGTGGGAGTGATAGGTCCGAGAAGCTTCAGGGTTTTGAATCTGATGACAGCGTAACGGGAGGCGCTGGAGCGGATCTATTTCCGTTGACCCTGGGAACTGATGTGATCACTGATTTCAATCCCCTCGAGGATATGATTGATGTTGGTGATTTTGCCCGGGCGTCCGATGGATTCGAAACGCTAACGAGTCTAGCCAGCCTTGCTTCACATTCAGCAGAGATCACTGATGAATCAGGAAACCCTTCGTTAGTGATTGATGTAGATGGCACGGCGGGTAACTCGAGCACGACCTTGCTTGGTGTCACACTCGCGGACCTTAATGAGGCGAATGTTTTCTTTGGGTTAGGAGCTTCGCCGATTCCTCCCCTGGTATTCACTCACATAGCGGAGATTCTGGTTACCTTCTCGAGTGGCGATGTCGTGCTATTCCCTGCGCATGACCTTGAGCATCATCCCGTCGAGGGACAATTGATCTCCTTAGGAATCGGAAAGGACTAGAAATTGTTCTTCGAGAGAGCACTGCTATTACCGTAATCATCAAACAGGGCCGCTTTACTGCGGTCCCGTTTGTTGTTCTGCGCCCGGCTTTTCTTCTGAGGACCGAGCTAGAAAATCAGGTCTCAGTGTGACGAGTTTGCTTGTCTTTTTCATTTGGAGACTCGACTGTCTTGGGCAATTAAATTCTATGCTAACGATTGAAAAATATTCTTTTGGCGTCGGGGATCGATTTGCTCATCAAGCGAAATCACAGCTAGCGGGCTGTGTTCAGGCACTCGAGAAAGGTGTCGAAGTGGTGCCGGTTTGGAACAAGTCACATCGCGAACACACGACAATCGGTTCGGAGCCCAGTAGCGTTCGGCAGGCGGCAGATGCAGCTGTGGCCTCTCTCGGGTGGACGAAGTCCCACTATGTGGATGCGGACCATATCAATATGGGGAATGTCGAAGGGTTCTTAGCCCATAGTGATTTTTTTACTATTGATGTCGCGGATGGAATCGGTGCGTCTCCAGAAGGGAGCGCCGTGAGTGATTTTCTTTCCAAACATCCGGAACTCGTGGGAAACATCGCGATCCCTGGTATTGCCGAGCCCTTTGAAACGACCGAAGCCTACGTCACTGAGGTGGCTGCTAAATACCTTCAAGCGGTCAAGGATGCAGGACAGATCTATCGTCATATTCTCGAGAAAAAGAACGGCACGCCCTTTGTTCCTGAGGTGTCTATGGATGAGACGGATTTACCGCAGACTCCCCCAGAACTACTGATCATACTTGCAGCTCTGGCGGATGAAGGGATTCCCTTACAAACCATCGCTCCCAAATTCACCGGACGGTTTAACAAAGGGGTGGATTATGTAGGTGACGTTGCTCAATTCGAGAAAGAGTTTAATGATGATTTGGCAGTTATTGCCTTTGCGATCGGGAAATACGGCTTGCCCGCAAACCTGAAGCTTAGTGTTCATTCGGGAAGCGATAAGTTTTCGATCTACGCTCCTATTCATCGAGCTCTTAAGAGGACTGGCGCCGGGCTCCATCTAAAGACAGCCGGGACGACTTGGTTGGAAGAGATTATTGGCTTGGCTGAGTCGGATGGTGACGGTTTGGTTTTGGCAAAGGATATTTACGCGGAAGCGATTGGAAATGTGGAGGCACTCTGTGCGCCGTATGCGGCAGTGATTGATATCGACCGTGGCCGTCTTCCATCCGCTGATGATGTGCGCGGCTGGAGTTCAGCTCAACTCGTTGCCGCCATTCGTCATGTGCCTGACTGCCCGGAATTCAATCAACACATGCGACAGCTCTTACACGTTGGCTACAAGATTGCGGCGAAGATGGGAGATCGGTACATCGGTCTCCTCGAAGGGTGTGAGGAAACTATTGCTAAGAATGTTACATTGAACCTATACGATCGACACATCGTGCCACTCTTTATTGGAGAGTAGTCTTCGGGGGCCATTTTTTGGTGGTCAAACTACCCAAACTGTCGACTTCACTTTTCGACTCAGGTGTGCTCTTCTCGAGGCATGAACCTGAGTCGATTTTTTTTAACTCTCGTCGTCGGACTTTCTGTGTCGGCATCAATTCCACTTCTTGGGGGAAAGGTTTCCCACCGAGTGCTGACCCAAGGAAATGGGAAATTGGCTATCGTTGGCACTAACGGTGAGATTGAATGGCAAATGCCTTGGGGGGGGATTCACGATGTGCATCAGTTGCCGAATGGTCACATTATGGTGCAGGAAAAAATGCGCGAAGTCGTCGAGATAGATCCGGATACGAAGGAGGTTGTTTGGCGCTACGACAGTTCGATGCGAAATGGAAATGCCGGGCAGCGAATTGAGGTGCATGCGTTTCAGCCCTTAGCGAATGGAAATATTATGATCGCTGAATCTGGACCCGCACGAATAATCGAGATCAATCGAGCGGGAGAGATTCAGAAAGAGGTGATGCTTAAGGTTCTGAAGCGTAATCCTCATACGGATACCCGTTTGGCGAGAAAGCTAACCAATGGGAATTATCTGGTGTGTCATGAATCCGATGGGACAGTGCGTGAATATCGGGAATCAGATGGAGCCGTTATTTGGGAATTCGAAGTGCCAATGTTTGGGAAGGAAGAGAAGCGAGGGCACGGCTTGGAGGCATTCGGGAATCGCTGTTTTTCTGCGGTGCGATTGGTGAATGGGAACACCTTGGTAGCAACTGGTAATGGCCACAGTGTGTTGGAAGTGAACCCCGAGAAGGAGCTTGTCTGGCAATTGCATCAGGATGAGCTGCCCGGAATTCGCTTTGCTTGGGTGACCACGCTTGAAGTCTTACCTAATGGCAACTACGTCATTGGAAACTGCCATGCGGGTCCCGGCAATCCGCTCCTGGTCGAAGTAGAACCAAGGACGAAGAAAGTGGTGTGGACCTTCGATCAATTCGAACGTTTTGGAAATTCAGTGCCGAACTCTCAATTGTTGGATGTCGCTGGCAAGTCGCTTCGGTAGTTTTAATCGGAGTTGAAGACTGTTGTGAAGACGGCAAAGCGCTTGTTGGTTGTTTGCATTCTCCTGATCGGTTTTCAGGGCTTTGCCATTGCCTGTTCATGTCTCCAGCCACCCCCACCGGTGACGGCTGCGAGTGAATCGGATGCTGTGTTTGTCGGAACGGTACTGTCTGTGACGTCAACGAATCCGTCAGAGCGTTTCGCTTCGCTAAAAATCGATCTTGAAGTATCCGAGGTGTTCAAGGGGCTGCAGGGCGATGGAATTCTCGTTAGTGTGTTCACAGGCTCAGACGGTGCCTTGTGTGGCTATTCCTTTGAGGAAGGGGTATCCTATTTGGTGTATGCCCACCGAAACGATGGACAGCTTTGGACGGGGATTTGTGATCGGACGCGGACTCGGGGAAATGCTGACGAGGACCTTCAAGCGTTACGAGTCCAGACTATCGGCCTAGAGCTGAATGTCGAAGTAACGAATCAGCAATTACAGTTTTCTATCCAGGGCGGAAAATCGCGTGCGTTCTACTTGGAAGCCTCTAGTGACTTCGTGGAGTGGAGGATTGTTCAGGAGGTAACACCCGACGCAGCGCTGTTTGTTGTTAAAGATCATTACCCTACTAGCGGTAGTCGGCGATTTTTCCGTTTGCGGGAACGATTGGCTTCTCAGGGGGTGTTTGGACTGAGTTTGTTTTTACCTGGAGCTTGTTTGGAAGATCCAGAGCGCCCAGGCGAGTGTTTGAATCAACCCTTTCCAGGGAGCAATTCATATGAAGTTCGGAGAGTTTCTGATTCAACGGGCTCTGAAATTGAAGACCCTGTTGTGGCGGCGTTTGTATCCAGCGATGATCTGACCACTGTGACACTACCGGTCGCTTTTTCGTCCGTCCTTGATTCTCAACAAGTCTCGGAAGATTTGCGGCAGCTGCTCGCTGTGGAAGGGATTACTCTCTCTGAGAGTGCCCGTATTCAGGTGCAATCGCTAGGCCGATCTTGGCTCCTCATCGATTCGACGGATCAGCAAGTCTTGTTCATCTCGAAAGAGAACCAGTCCTTGACTGTTGTGAGAACGGGGAGTTTTCGTGTTGCGCTACCGGTAGGCGATTTTTGTGTTTGGAGCTTTTTCGGATGTGATCGCCAGATCAGTGTCTCGGAGGGGGAGTGGCAATTCCAAATCCTTCAAGTGGCACTCCCCTAGTTATGGTCGGCGGGGGGCTCCCGTTGACGACGGCTCTTACTTTTTTTAAAATTAACTGAATGTCAGAGGAAATGGTAGAATCGTTCCGGTCTTCGTCAGCCTGTTGTCTTGGTCTGTTGCTTTTTTGCTGCTTCGTTCCCCAGCGGAACACCTTGGCTGATGATTGGCCCCAATGGCTGGGAGAACACCGTGATGCTGTCTGGAGGGAGTCCGGGATCGTTGACTCGTTTCCGGCTGGCGGATTGCCGGTCATATGGCGCAGCGAACTGGGTGGGGGATATTCTGGGCCAGCAGTCGCGGGGGGGCGTGTGTTTGTGATGGATCGCCAAGCGGCGGCTTATGACTCGAGCACGGCTCCGAAAGGAAACCCGAATTTTGTTCGCGTAACGCTACCAGGCACCGAGAGGGTGCTGTGTTTGGATGAGAAGACGGGGCGTGAGATTTGGACCGTCGAATATGGAAGCCTCTATTCCACGGCGTTTCCCTATGCGATTGGTCCTCGGTGTACGCCAACGGTGGATGAGGATCGTGTTTATACCCTGGGGGCGGAGGGACATCTTAAGTGTCTTGAGGTGAATACGGGTCGTGAGATCTGGGGACTCGATTTTCGTCAAAGCCATCAAGTGAAGGTTAATGATTGGGGCTTCGCGGCGCATCCCCTTATCGATGGCGATCGATTGATCTGTATGGTAGGCGGTGAAAACTCGGCCGTTGTGGCCTTTGACAAGTTTACGGGAAAAGAATTGTGGCGGGCAGGTTCAGCGGAGGATCCGGGATATTGTCCTCCGGTTATCTATACGATCGGGGGCAAGCGACAGCTGGTGACCTGGGACAGTAAGGATTTGAATGGTATCAATCCCGAAACCGGGGCGATCTATTGGCGCGTGCCGTTTCCTCCTACGTATGGGATGTCCATTGGGATGCCTCGAATCGAAGGGCATCGCTTGTTTTTGATGTCGTTTAGTCGTATCTCGGGGATGGTAGAGGTATCGATGGATGGTGTCTCTGCTGAGCTTAAGTGGCAGGGAGGCACGAAATCCGGTGTTGCTGGGGTTCTCAATACGGCTTGGATCGAGGATGGCCATATTTATGCCTCTGGACATCGGGGAGAATATCGCTGTGTTAGTTTGGCTACCGGGGAACGCCGCTGGAGTAGTGATCAGCCCAACCGAAACACCGCTGGTCAGCGGGCTTCTGCTTGGCCCAATACCTTCACGGTGAAACACGAGCCGAGTGGGCGCTTCTTTTTGGCCAATGATCATGGAGAATTGATCTTGGCTGATCTCTCGCCAGATGGCTATTCCGAGCTCTCGCGTACTGCGCTGCTAAAACCAACCCATCTGGTTGGTGGTCGGTATCTCGTGTGGTCGCACCCTGCGTTTGCGAATCGCAAGGTGTACGTCAGAAACGATGAGGAGATCGTCTGTTTCGATTTGGCAGCGAAGTAGTGAGCGTTCTTCGAGCGATGGCTAGTCGAAGTTCATTGCATCAAGAATGTTGGAGCGTTCATCGGTCCAAAGTGGGGTGTTGGGTGGCGTCTCGAGGGGGAGCCATCGATCATCCTTTCTGAGTTTGTCGAGCGATGTTGGGTTTCTGGTGACGGCGACCCAGTGGGAGGGATCTTTTCCTAGCTCAGCACTTTCATGAGGATCGTTCCAGGCGAGGGATTGCAATTGAAATTCGTCGATAAGACGGGACAGTGCGGGAGCGAGATTGAGAGTTCGGTTCGAAATGTGAAACGCTAACAATCCATCATTCGCTAGTTTGCTTAGGTAAAGTTCGACGGCTTCTTTGGTGAATAGGTGCATTGGAATCGAGTCCGAACTAAAGGCGTCCAGGAGAATGAGATCGAACGAATGTTCGGCCTCGTTCGCGAGTTGGACTCGTGCGTCTCCTGCCTTAATTCGAAAAGAACCTGCTTTTGAATTTGAAATGTAGCTGAAGTAGCGCGAGTCCTTGGCGAGTTGAATGACGAGGGGGTCGATTTCGAATACTGACCAGGACTGATGTGCTTCTGCATAGTAGAGCATTGAACCAGCTCCCAATCCGACGAGTGCGACTGAGGACTGCGATTCAATTTCCTCGTATTGCTTGAAGATTCGACGAAGCGGGCCAGCGGTATGATAGTAGGAGAGAGGGAGTTGATCGTGGCCTTTCTCGATTGATTGACGTCCGTGTATGGTGTTTCCGTGAATGAGTCGTTTTGTCAGACCATTGGGATCGAGTGTGATTCGGGATTGGCCGTAGAAATTGCGATCTATAAAGAGCGTCTTTCCATGAGCATCCCCTCGCCATGCGTTGAGAGCGAAGAGACAGGTGAGGACCGCAGTCAGGCGAATCGGCGTTCTGCCTCCTAGGAAGGCGCCTGCAAGGGTGATGCCGATTATGGGATTGGGAAACTTGTTGAATGGCCCGAGAAAAGCAATTGATCGGGAAGCTGCGAAGCAGGCGAATAGCAGGAGGCCGAGAAAAGAGCTTCCCCATCCGAGAGACCTCATCATTGGCGTCGGTCTGGATGGTTCGGTTCGGCCGCTGATCAGACAAAGTGCCAAGATTGTCAGAGGATATTCCCAGATGCGATCGAACACAATCGGGGCCACAAAGGTGTGGGAAACGCCTGCAGCCACGCCCCCAACAGAGATCCAGAGATAAAAGGCTGTGATGTGGGCTGCCCGAGGGCGGCTGGTTGCGAGCTTACGGTGAATGAGCAAACAGGAGAAAAAGACGAGGCTAAGGTGGATTCCGGTGACAAGCCAAGCTGGATCGGTCGCGCTGGAAAATATCTGAAAAAGCACGGCCATGATCGCTATGAGGGTCAATTCGGCGGCTCGGGAGCAAAGGCTCAAAGGTCGTTTTGCGAATGCGAGAATGTAGGTGATCAAAAACACGGCGAGCGGAAGGACTCCCATTAAGGGCGCATTCATTACATTGGTAGTTAGAAACGTGGTTGCCCCGATCATAACGCTTGATCCTAGAAAGGCGTAGCCGAACCATTTGATTGGGGATGCTTGTCGTTCGGTCGGATGGGAGCTGCCTAATGGGAGTAACGAGGAGGTGTTCCTTCCGCCTTGTGCCAAGGAATAGCAGGTGAAAGCGAGAAAACACAATAGGGTGAAGCCAATGCTCCAATACTGGAATTGAAAAGAAAGGCCTAGGTACGACTCGGTGAATAGGGGGAACGCTAGGAGTGTTGCGAGACTGCCGACGTTGCTTGCCGAGTAGAGGAAATAGGGATCGTTAGCATCGGGGACTTGGCAGTGTCGGTACCATGATTGAAGGAGGGGAGAGGTGCTGCTCACGAGAAGGCAAGGGAGGCCGATACTCGTGATCAAGCCCAGCCAGAGCTGTCCTGGGATTCGCTCTGGGTGATTGGTTGAAACGGAAACAGCGAGATCGAATCGGTCTTGAGGAAGGAACACTAAGATAGCCGTGGCAAGCAGACCGAAATGGACGAGTGCTTGGTGGCGAAGAGAAACCTTGGTGACAAGCACATGCGCATAAAGGTAACCAAGCAGCAAGGTTGTTTGAAAAAAGACAATGACTGTGTGCCAGATGGCTGGTGAACCGCCCGTCGTGGGCAGGAGCGATTTTGCCACGAGTGGCTGAATCCAGAATAGCAGCGCTGCACTGAGGCCGAGCGTAAGGGCGAAGAGACTTGTGGTCCGAGAGAGACCGGGCTGTTGCTCGTACTTCGGCACGACTATTTCTTAGGCAGAGCGTGCGCGACCTAGCTTTGAGGTTCTTGATCTCGGGGTTTGCTCACTTCCGGCGGGGCGGAAGACTTCAAAGCCTCTCTAGCGGCGTCGTTTTCACTTCGGCGCTGCCGAAGCCGAATAACCCATAGGTCTAAGGCTGCTGTGAGCATCGCGAGGAGGGTGAAGACGAAGCACGTTATCCAGTAGATGAGATAGGTGAGTCCGTTCAGGTGGGCGCTTAGCAGCGTCTGCCCCCAGATCACCATGCCGATTGCCACGATGAGGTAGAATAGGCCAAACCATCGACGGCGTCTGTCTGCATTGGTCCACTTCATGGAAAGATGATCCGAATCATGGTCCACTCGGTCGGTCGCGGCGAGGAAATTCAGTCTCTGTTGGCAAGTTTGAAACGGAACTTAGCCGGTGGTGTTTTTGGGCTTTTTATCGAAGCGAATCCGGGGCAAAGTCTGTAACTGTGGAAAGGGAACAAGAATCTTGGTGTCGAGATGAAGGACGGAGTTCTTTGGGGAGCTCGCTATGGATTATTGGAATCATTTCGATGAATTTTATTGTTGGTTGTGGAGGGGATTATGCTTTGAGCGAGAAGTCTCCTGTTGAAACAGCTGAGGAGACCGCGACAGGTGATGGCAATCCCTTGACCGCGCCTGTGGATTATCTTGGGGCCGTGAACCAGGCCCAAAAATCGTCAGCGAACAAGATAAGTCTCCTTGGAATTCAGCAAGCGATTCAACAGTTTCAGATCGTCGAAGATCGGCTCCCTCGAAGTTTAGATGAGGTCGTTTCTTCGGGCTACATCTCTCGATTACCGGAAATGCCGCGAGGGCAAATACTCCGCTATGATCCTCAAACGGGGACTGTGAGCAGCCATATGGGTGGCGTGGGGCAGTAGTCTTCCAGGGGGGCTGGATTCCCTCAGTCGTCTTCTTTTCTTTCGTTTTTTCTCGTCAAAGCCTTCAGGAACAGGCAGAAATTTCGGCTTTTCAAGTCATGAACGAGCAAATTGTTATCCTAGATTTTGGCTCGCAGTATACGCAGGTCATCGCCCGGCGTATTCGTGAATGTGCTGTCTATTCGACGATCCTTCCCTTTGATACGCCAGCGAAGGAGATAAAGAAGCTGGCACCCAAAGGGATTATTTTGTCCGGTGGGCCAGCAAGTGTCTATGATAGCGAGGCGCCCAAGCCCGATCGGAAGATTTTTAGTTTAGGTGTTCCTGTCTTGGGTATCTGCTACGGGCTCCAAGTCATCGGGCATTTTCTTGGTGGAAAAATTGAGCGAGGGCTCAAGCGAGAATTTGGAAAGGGAACCTTGCGGGTTAAGAAAGCCTCGCCTCTCTTTCGAGGGCTGGCGAAGTCGATGCAAGTTTGGAACTCCCACGGTGACAAATTGACTCAATTGCCCAAAGGGTTCACCCCGGTGGCGGTCACTGAGAATTCTGATTTTGCTGTGGTTCAGGACCTGAAACGGCAGATCTTTGGGCTTCAATTCCATCCCGAGGTCGTCCACACGCCTAAGGGAATGACTCTGATCCAGAATTTTGTTTATCGCATTTGTGGATGTGGGAAGCGCTGGACAATGCGGAAATATGTCGAGCAGGCGGTTGAGGAAATTCGAGTTCAAGTAGGCGATGAGAGGGTTATTTTGGGCTTGAGCGGGGGGGTGGATTCAAGTGTTGCAGCTGCCCTCATTCATAAGGCAATCGGAAAACAGCTGACCTGTATTTTTGTTAACAACGGTCTTCTCCGGGCGAATGAAGATACGGCTGTGCGCGAGCTTTTTGGGCGCAATTTCGACATGCGATTGCAATACGAGAATGCTTCGGCTGAGTTCCTTAAGAAGCTCAAGGGCGTTACGAATCCCGAGCGAAAACGGAAGATAATTGGAGGCACCTTTATCAAAGTTTTCCAGGCCGCGACGAAGCGGGCAGGAAAAGCAAAGTTCCTGGCGCAGGGAACCTTGTATCCCGATGTGATTGAATCCGTTCCGATTGCCGGAAATCCAGCTTCGATGATCAAGAGTCATCATAATGTTGGTGGCCTACCAAAGAACATGAAGTTTGAGTTGCTTGAGCCGCTCAAGTGCTTGTTTAAAGATGAGGTGCGATTGCTAGGTGAAGAGTTGGGCTTGCCAAAGGAAGTAGTACAGCGTCAACCGTTTCCTGGGCCCGGTTTGGCGGTGCGAATTCTCGGGGATGTGACGAGAGAACGGCTTCGGATCCTAAGAGAGTCAGATTCCATCGTTGTGGAAGAGATGAAGAACAACGATTGGTATTACAAGATTTGGCAGAGTTTCGCGGTATTGCTCCCTATTCGGAGTGTCGGCGTCATGGGCGATGTGCGGACCTACGAGTATACGATTGCTCTGAGAGCGGTCGAGTCGAAGGATGGAATGACCGCTGATTGGGTGAAGCTTCCCTATGATCTGTTAGAACGAATCTCCAATCGTATTATCAACGAGGTAAAAGGGGCTAATCGCGTTTGTATGGATATCTCTAGCAAGCCGCCTGCGACGATTGAGTGGGAGTAGGGTTTCTATTCTGCTGTATTCGAAGCCGTAGGAGCTTGGATCGCTCGGAAAAAGCGTTGGGTGTTTTCTTGATCGAAGGGCACTGAGATTTTCTGGTGAGTTTCTGTTTCGGAAAGGGAAATGAGCTTTGTTCTTTCCCACGTTGCCAGGTCATGGCTTTCCTCGATCCAATAACTCCTACTAGCCTTGCCGGAGAGGTCGAGTTCAGGTTCGAGTTGACCCAGCGTCCAAACTTGAATTGAGAGGTGAGGTGCTTCCACTTTGGGGCTCCAAACCCGTAGCATCCCGTCGTTTCGGCCAATTGCGACGGCAAGAAGGCCACCTGCAAGGGGAACGGAGGCCGGGTTGCTCGAAAGTTGAGCTCCGATGGGGAGATCCAAGACGACGCTTGCTCCTTCTTCCGTATGTTGGATGCCGTTTAAGACCGTTCGACGATTATTGGGGAGTAGCACGATCGGGTGGGGCGTTCCGAGGAACCTTCCGCTAACGTTTAAATCGAGATTTCGCGAGCGAATCACATGGGAGGTAAAACCAGGGATTGAGGCCACAATGTCGAGCCGGTTCTCAGTCCAGCGAAAGAATTCAACGGTTCCTCCAATGTGAGGGGTTCTAACGGCGGATAGCTCAATCTCTCCGTTCGGGCCATAGCGTGCCACTGCCATTTGATTTCTCCAACGAAATCCTCTGCCGATACCCGGGCCTTCGGCTGCAATGGTTCCGTCTTCATGGTAAACGACAATCTTCCCTCCGTCGGTGTGCGAGGAAAGGGTGACGATGAGCTCGCGTTCGGAGTCCCCGTTGAGATCCATCCAAATGGGTGCGATTCCTTCGATGACCCATGGGGAAGGTATTTCTATCGTTCGGATGATCTGAGGAGAGGGTGTTGTTGTAATTAGGGTGATTCCGGCTGCCTCGATCGCGTCTCCGAGGACTCCGTGCTGGTAGCGGCTCGTAGGCTTCGTGAGGACTGCAAGCCTGGTTCCACCATCGGTGATCAATCGAGCATCGGGCAGTGCGTTGATGGGCAGTGTTAATGTCGAATTCGAGCCTTCGATAACAAGCTGTCTCTTATACACATCTGACGCTGCCGACGACTCCTTACGTGTAGA
>OJGX01000611.1_pt1 | contig 16915 bp, 14 predicted proteins | sample 1594661 | NCBI WGS metagenome assembly OJGX01 (sample SAMN05416839, study PRJEB24817) | seawater metagenome | isolation source: Sea water | place: Canada:Atlantic | collected 2013-07 | reverse complement strand
CTTCATCAGAAATACCTAATTCTTTTCTTTTTGCTACTCTAAACTCTTTACTTTCCTCATTAGTCTGTGGACAAAAGAAATCAGTGTCAACTCCTAATGAAGCTAACTGCGTCTTACTTTTTGGAATGCCATAATATTTTACGGCAATATCTAATGCATCTATAGTTGCTGGATAACATTTAGATGTAACCCAACTAATCATCTTACCTGGAATGGTTCTCGTTATATAAAAAAGGAATCTATGAAGAAACGTATCCTGACCTTTTACATAAAGAGGAAATACAGAAGCCACAGTATGATTAGCTGTAAATAATTTATACCCAAATAACAACTTATAATAGGCAGCTTGTAAAGTTGGAAAAGAAAAAGGATCAAACACCTGAACAACATCTGGGTTTAATTCTTTTAGTTTTTTCGACAATCCTTTATAAAATAATTTACCACTTACTACTCTAAATGGTATTCTATGTAATGTGTATCCATCTATTTGTCTTTGTCCAACTTCCTGAATATTTTTTCCTAAAAAAGGTTCATAAACCTTAGAATATTCGGGAATATCATAATATACTTGAGCAGTTGAGCTCACAACATGAACTTCATGTCCTAGTTTTGCCATTGCTTTTGGTAAACAATTTTCAATGTAACCCATTTTTTCAGAAAACCATGTGGTAAGTATTACTATCTTCATTCTAAATTTTTATTTTTATTAGTCAACAAAAGTATTGCTTTTATAATGAATATCATCACCCCTCCCGTAATAAAAACACTTAAAAACGGTGCACTTAAAAATATGTAAACGTAGCTAAAGAACAATCCAAAATACCCAATGTGCAATTTAAAACTATTAAACAAAGAAAAAAGTAACGTAAAAATTACTGAAAACAACACTACTCCTAAATAGCCTAAATTCATAAATCCATCTGAAACTATACCGTTATTCACATATACTGTAGGTTCATGCCAGTGTATTTTAGCTAATAAAAATCCTATGGGCAAATCATAAGGTTGCTCTACAAATTGATTAAAAAAATGGCTCTCTGCAAAATAATATGGGTTTCCATCAAAAAACTCAAAATACCATTGTGTTAATAAAGCCGGTATAAATAAAAATCTATTAATAAAAACTCCTTGAATGATAGGTTGTGAAAACAAAAAAGCATCTACAAAAGGAGCAATAATTAACAACCCGATTATCATTATAAAAAAATTACTCATTTTAGAAGTGTAACTATATCCTAAATAATAGAAGAAAAGCAATAATATAGATGTAAAATATACAATTTTATTTCCTGAAATTAAATACAGATACATTAATGCTAAAAATATTATTCCTACAAAAAATACTTTTCTTTTTATTAAAAAATAAACTAATGCTATTGGTAAAAGAGTTTTAACCAAAATGTTATACAAATACCCTAAATAACCAATCAACTTTTCCGAGAAAACCTCTCTTACTTCATAAATGTCCTGAAGCAATAATGTTTTTAAATGAACATCATTCCTAAACGTTATTATTATTGGAACCATAGCTAATAATGAGAGAGTAAGAATGATATAATTATTTATCTTTTTAGGAAGGTTAATGGTTGGAAGCCTAAATTTAATTACACTCGATAAACTAAAAAAGCTTACAAAAAACACATTAGAAACAAAAGCACCTATGTGCATATTACTAAAGGCAAATATGACAGCATTAGGGATATAAAAGAAAAACATTAACAATAAATAAATACTATACAAAAACTTGCTTCGCTGATAAACCTTCCAAGACAAAAACAATAACCAAATGTAAACCAGCTTAGTAATAATATAATTGATGATACTAAAATCAGGGAAAAAACCTAAGTAAGCAAAATTATCTGAAATAAAGAAATGATAATACCCTTCTAAAAAGAAATAGATAATGGTAAGCAAAACACTTAGCCTTAAAAACTCTTTTGATATGATTAACTTAATAGTTGACATTATGCTTTTATTTCTTTAATCTCCGTTTCGTATTTCTTCACAATAAAAAATATTAATATAATGTTTACAGATAATAATATGGCTTCAATGGTTACATAAATTTTTAAAAATGATTCGATAGAAATATCTTTAAACAGCAATAATGAACAAATACTAAGAAAATAAGCTACTTGCCAAATACCATTGAGTCTTATTTTATCAAATGTTATAAATATTGAAGAAAAAGTAGAACTAATAAAATTTAAGGAAAAACTTACAATTAGAATTTTAGAAAATGTACTTGACAACACATACTCTGCTCCGAAAATTAATCCAAATAAAAAATCACCGAAAAAATACAACAATATCACTTCTATAAAAATAATGCTTAGCAGTAGAAAGAAAATATTTCTTAACTCTATTAAAATACTTGTTTGCTGATGCTTGTTTTCTGTTATTTTTTGAAATAACACCTGACTAATAGTAGTTGATATAAATATTAACGGTATAGACAACACCATCCTTGATAAATCTAAATACCCCACTATTTCGGTTGAATATAATTTATTGATAAATAAAAAAGGCAAAAGAGTTGCTGCACTACTTAATAAGGTAGGTAATAAATTAAATTTAGGATAATCAATGTATTTTTTGGCAACAAACCCCATCTTTCTTTTAGATACAAAAGCGTTGTTAAATTTATTTTTAAACACCTGCCTAATACCACTAATTACATTAGAGAAATTACCTATAAAATCACCCACAAATAATCCTCCCGGAAATTTAAGAACTCCCAATATTACTTGTACTATTCCTTCGGCAGTTCTTCTAACAATTTTATTGAAGGATGAAGCTTTAAAAGCTTTCTGACGAATTAACCAATAATTCATACTCTGATAAGCACAAAACAAAAAACTGGTAAAGGGTAAAAAATAAAGGTAATTGGCATATTTTAAAGGAAATCCAATTAAAGTGACTATCTCTGCTTTAAAAAATACTAATACCAATAAAATAATTGAATTAAAACAAAGGTTTATTAAAAAAGTAAGACCAAGAATATTCGCAGCTTCATTATCATTTTTGGGCAACACTATAGTAGATTCATACCGAAATGCAGCAACTATCGTAATCATGCTAAATAAGCTTAAAAACACTGCCATTGCACCAAAATCTTCAGCAGAATAAATTCTTCTCAAAAAAGGATGTAACAACAACGGAATAGCCTGAGCGACAACCGTACCCGCTATTAACACCATAGTGTTTTTAGTAAATTCTGATGGTAATAAACGTTTTTTTATCTGCAAAACTAAAATCGTAATTATTGATTATTCTTAACCGATTTTTTTACCCAAGTAAATCCATACAAGAAAAATAAAGCTATAACGAAACACAACAGTCCATACCCTATAACAATCAACATTTTTTTTCTAGTAGTGCTGATAGGATTATTTATCGGTTCAATTGGAACAAACTCTAATGAATTAGAATAACTCACTAACTGTTTTTCATAATCATAATACTTTTCTAATAAACCAACATAAGCTAAAAAATCTGTTGGATTATCTTTAGCTAGTTGATTTAATTGAATTTTTGAATCATTATTAGTTAATCGGATACCTAAACTATCAAACTTTTGCTCAATTATATGTTGTAATTCCTTAATATAAAATGTATTAGAATCTACTCTTATTTGATAATAGCTCAAGCCTTTTAAATAATCACTCAAAAAATTAAAAATCACCTCATTTTTTACCGGATCTTTATAATTAGCATAAACTTTAATATCGGTTCTTAATCCATCTATACTTAATTCTTTAACAGGCTCTACCTCTTTTAACACTTTTGTTAATTCGTTATCAACAATTGGTAATTGCTCATTCAAATTTTTAATAAAAGTATGTAGCATTTCATCCGTTATTACAGACGATTTAACATAAAAAGTTGACTGATAATAATCAGTATAGGTATTAGGTTGCTGCTTCATTCTAAACCAGCCTGTAGCGGCTCCTAAAACAAGAGACAAGAGCAGCACCCACTTATTTTTAAGCATAAATGCTATTATTGATTTTATCAATTCAAATAAATCAATTTCATTTTCACCGGTAATATACTGCTTCATTTTTTTAATATTTTATAAGCCACAAAGATAACTTTGTTTACTTAAAACGCTATAAAATCTTAAAATTACTTAACAAGCTTTACGATTTTTTTAAAAACTTCCGCTATATCAATTCATAAACTTAATTTTGCTTTATGATTTACCTAACTAGAAGAGAACGTTTCAATGCTGCTCATCGCTTATTTATTGAAGAATGGGATGACACCAAAAATTTTGAAGTCTTCGGAAAGTGCTCCAATCCTAATTGGCATGGACATAATTATGAACTTTTTGTTACTGTAAAAGGCAACCTTAATCCGAAAACCGGTTTTGTTGTTAACTTAAAAGTGCTAAGTAAAATAATTCGAGAACATGTTATTGATAAAGTAGATCATAAAAACTTAAACTTAGATGTACCTTTTATGCAAGGAAAAATTACTTCAACAGAAAATGTAGCTATTACTTTTTGGGAAATTTTAGAACCTTTTGTAAATGAATTAAATTGCGAATTACACTGCATTAAAGTTGCTGAAACAGAAAATAATTATATTGAATATTACGGAAAATAAAACTCATGGCAAAATACAACGATAATATGACTAGCCAAAATAACATGGATGGTTATGAAAGAATAGAACAGTATAACGAAGCAAAAATAAACTTACTGTCTGCTAGTTATTCTGACATTATTAAAAACCTTGGTGAAGACGTAAACCGTGAAGGGTTACAAAGAACCCCCGAAAGAGTTGCTAAAGCCATGCAATACCTTACTCATGGTTATGATTTGAACCCTACTGAAATTCTTAAGTCGGCCATGTTTCAAGAAGACCATAGTCAAATGGTTATTGTAAAAGATATTGAGCTTTATTCTTTGTGCGAACATCACATGTTACCTTTCTTTGGGAAAGCTCATGTTGCCTATATTCCTAACGGACATATTGTTGGACTAAGCAAAATTCCTCGTGTGGTAGATGCTTTTGCCAGAAGGTTACAAGTGCAAGAACGATTAACTGATGATATTAAAAACTGTATTGAAGAGGGATTAAAACCTCTTGGAGTAGCTGTGGTTATTGAAGCTCAACATATGTGTATGCAAATGAGAGGAATTCAAAAACAAAACTCGCTAACCACTACTTCTTCTTTTACAGGAGCATTTGAAAAAGATAGTACTCGTAAAGAATTTATTAGTTTAATCTCTAACAAACTGTCATAATGACTTGTTTTTGTAACTGGTAAATAATTTGATTATAAAAAAACTGAATTAAAATTTATAAATTATGGAAAATAATAATTTTATTAAGAGTCCAATAGAGCACACAGCTTCTGCAAGCGGAACTATGGTAAAAACCTTTATGTCTAATGTATTTAGTTATATGGCGTCTGCCTTGGCTATTACAGGTATTATTTCCTATTGGTTTGGAACAGATTTAGAATTGGTAGGTATGTTATTCAGTCCAACTGCTGAAGGAGGTGTTAGTATGAATATGCTTGGCTACATTGTAATGTTTGCTCCTTTAGGTTTTGTATTACTGATGTCTTTTGGTTTTCAAAAGCTTTCTTCCATGGCAATGGTTATCTTATTTATAATTTACTCTGCTATTATGGGCATTAGTTTAAGTACTATCTTTTTAGTTTATACAGCAAGTTCTATTTTTATGACTTTTTTCATAACTGCCGGAACTTTTGGAATAATGGCCTTATTGGGTTACACCACTAAGACTGATTTAACTAAATTTGGTTCTATTTTAATGATGGGATTAATAGGAATTATCATCGCAAGTGTAGTAAATATGTTTATGGGCAGCGAAACCATGGATTACATCATTAGTATATTAGGTGTATTAATCTTTACCGGACTTACTGCTTATGACGTTCAGAAACTAAAAAGAATTGGTAGTGGTGTAGAATACGGCACTGACGAAACTAACAAACTAGCCATTATGGGAGCCTTAAATCTTTACTTAGATTTTGTAAACCTATTCCTGTTCTTACTAAGATTTTTAGGAGACAGAAAATAAAAAAATTTCATATACAAAAAAACCTAACAGATATCTGTTAGGTTTTTTTGTTAGTTAAATTCTGTAATTATTTTCTAACCTTTTAAACTCATAGACTATTTATTATACATTAAATCTAAAGTGCATAATATCTCCATCTTGCACAATGTATTCTTTCCCCTCTACCGCCATTTTACCGGCTTCTTTTGCGGCTGCTTCAGAACCTAGAGAAATAAAATCATTGTATTTAATTACTTCTGCTCTAATAAAACCTTTCTCAAAATCGGTATGAATAACACCTGCTGCCTGTGGTGCTGTCATTCCATGCTTAATTGTCCAAGCTCTAACTTCTTTTACACCTGCAGTAAAATAGGTTTCTAAATTTAATAATTTATAAGCCATTTTAATCAACTTGCTTACACCTGCATCACTTAACCCTAAATCTTGCAAAAACTCCTGACGTTCATCAAAAGTTTCTAACTCAGCAATATCAGCTTCTATTTGAGCACCAATTACCAATACTTCTGCATTTTCGTCTTTTACTGCTGCTTTTACTTTTTCTACATATTCATTTCCTGTAGCTACAGACCCTTCATCAACATTACAAACATATAGAACCGGCTTATTAGTAAGCAAATGTAAATCCTTTACAAAAACAGCTTCTTCTTTAGTTACTTCAACTGTTCTGGCAGATTTACCCTGATTTAAGGCATCAGCATATCTCTGTAATACTTCATTTTCTTTAACGGCTGATTTATCACCTGTCTGCACTTTTCTTTTTACACCGTCTAATTTTTTCTGAACAGTTTCTAAATCTTTCAATTGTAATTCAGTATCAATAATTTCTTTATCTCTAACCGGATCTACAGAACCATCTACATGCACTACATTACCATCATCAAAACACCTTAACACATGAATAATAGCATCCGTTTCTCTAATATTTGCTAAGAATTTATTACCTAAACCCTCCCCTTTACTAGCTCCTTTAACCAATCCGGCAATATCAACAATTTCTATAGTAGTTGGTTGCACTTTCTCAGGCTTCACCAATTTTTCTAATTCATTTAGTCTTTCGTCTGGAACAGTAATCACCCCAACATTTGGTTCAATAGTACAAAAAGGAAAATTTGCCGATTGAGCCTTAGCATTTGATAAACAATTAAACAAGGTTGATTTCCCTACATTTGGTAAACCAACAATTCCGCATTTTAACGCCATATTCTTCTTATAAAATTTTTGAGCTGCAAATGTAACAGATTAATCTATTTTATTGAATGAATTTAAATATCTTTAATGAAAAATTCACCTAATAGCTATTTATATCCAATAAGCATTGTACCTTTGCAATACACAAAAACAATTAAAATTATGAGTGATTTTTCATACGAAATAAAAGCAGGCAAAGGTATTAGCAACATTACTTTTGGAAGCAAAAGAGACCAATTAAAACAAATTTTAGGAGAACCTACAGAAAAAGAATTATACAATGCTACTGAAGATGAAGATTACCAAACAGAAGATTGGCATTATGATGAATTAGAAACTTCTTTTTCTTTTGATGAAGAAGATGGATGGCGTTTAACCACTGTTGCTACAAGTTCTCCTGAAGCTACGATTAAAGGCAAAAAATTAATCGGGTTATCTGTTGATGAAACTTTAGCGGAAACAGAAAATATGGATTTAGGTGAAAACTATTTAGAAGATTTCTCTGAAGAAGGCGAAAATCAAAAACTAATTAGTTTTTTAAATGCAGGTATTAATCTTTGGTTTGAAGATGATGTACTTTCTGAAATTCAATGGAGTGTTTTGTGGTCTGATGAGGATACTCCTGAATGGCCATAAACCTTAAAAGTTTTAAAAGAAGAATAACAAAAAAGCTGTCATTTCTACATCAAGAAATTGGCAGTTTTTTTTGTCTTAGTTCTCAATACTTCAATTTTCCACTATCGTTTCAAATTGCAACTCGAACTGACAAAAAAACTTTCTACTTTATACTTTCTACTGGCTTATAACTAACCATGTTGGCAAACAATCTGAAAGCACCGCTTACTCCGGCAGGTAACTCTCTAAAAAATGAAACACCTGTATAAATAAAGCTTCCTTTTCCATAATGAGCTACTAAAACGCTTCCTTTTTTACTCGTTTCTCCTTTATCATTCATCATTAAAATTGGCTGAAATTCTTCGTCCCACTCATCGGCAAAATATAAGCCTCTTTCTTGCACCCATCCTTCAAAATCATCTTCGGTAAGCTTATTAGGATAATTCAACATAGAATGTTTACCATCTACAAAAGTAACATCAGCATCTTCCTCAGTTACTCTATCTTTACTGATATTAAAGTTATATGGACCAATTTTATCGGTTACCAACCCTCTATTTACGTTGTACTGAACAATATAATTTCCTCCATTTTTAATATAATCTATAATTGTCGTGTAAACATTACTCATATATTTATTGGTGTTATAAGATCTAATACCACAAATAATAGCATCATACTGAGATAGATTTCCATTTTTCAATTTATCTTCATCCAACAATACTACCTGATAACCTAATTGTTCCAAAGCATTTGGCACTTCATCTCCCGCTCCCATAATGTAACCAATTTTTTGTCCATTGGTTTTTACATCTAGACGAACCATTTTGGCTCTTGCTTCTTTTAAAACCGTTTGTATGTTAATATGGTCATATTCAATAAAAATAACTTCTTTTGCCGGTACATTATTTATTAATACTTTCATTTCTACTTCAGATGCCGTTGCAGAAGGAGTAACCATAAAAACTACTTGCTGCTCTTGATTTTTTTCATCAATAGAAAAATCAGCTAATTCGGGAGTAGCTTTCCAACCTTTTGGCAAAGCTAAGCTTACATTTCCATTCCTATTCTTTTCATGCGACTTTATCGTTACCACTACTTTTTTAGGTGTATTATCAGAAAAAACATACACATTTTCAGCAACAGCAGCAGTAATTTTAGGCAAAACTACAAATGGTCTGTAAATCTCACCCTTTACCCTATCTGTCCATTTATATTGCAAAGGTTGGGTAATATAAAAAAATGTTCCCTGCACTTCTAACATGATGGCTGCATAAAGTTTATTTAGGTTTTGAGGAAGTCCTATCATATCTTGCTGAGCAACTTCAAAAATTCCTTCATAAGGTTTGTTCAGCCAGTAAGGGTTGGTGTTTGCTTCATTTTCACAAACAAAGGGTAGGTTAATGTTTTGCATTTCATTTTTAGGCAGCTCTAAGTTAATAGTACTATCTTTTTCCATAATACCAATATTGGTAAGTTTCACCTTTAAATTACTTCGGTTAACGATATTTATTACACCATTAACCAAAGTTCCTGGTGTTGCACTAAAATCATCGGCAATAAATTCAGCATGTAGCCCCATGCAAGAGCTTATCAATCTAGAAACTTCTGCCAACTTAACATATTTCCAAGAACTATAAGGCAGGGCATTAATTTTTGTAAATACTTTCAGTAAAATAGGAACAATCTTTTCAGGATGTTCAGCATCAAAATTGGTATTTGCCCCTTGAATTAAAGCACTAATTTCTTTCCCTCCTTCTATTCTATTCCAGGAATAGTCAATACCGTCAAAAACATCATCTTCAAATTTTTCACCTTTTTGCAACACCAAATATTCGTCTTGTACTCCTCTGGTTTTTGCCGCACCAAATCCTTGACTTTTATGCATGGTTCTGCTTTCCGCAGCTATTTCGCTGTAAGCTTTACCCAATAATGGATTGTAAGTTCCAACATCTAAGGTAATGTAATCTGGATTGCCTTTAGCTTTTTCAGGCAAGTCTTTATCCCACCAAGTACTGGCATTTAAAAACAATCGTTTGGGCTGCCAAACATCTACATAAATTAGTTGCTCAGGAAATGCAGTTGAGTCCGCTGCTAAATCAAAAGCTTCTTCAGCCAATATTGCCGAAGCAGTATGATGACCATGACCTGCATAAGCGGTTTTAGGAAAACGAGTAATAATTACATCTGGTCTAAATTTTCTGATGATATATACAACATCTGCCAACACTTTCTGCTTATCCCATTTAAAAAAAGTTTCTTCAGGAGTTTTAGAATACCCAAAGTCAACCGCTCGGGTAAAAAACTGTTCTCCACCATCAATTTTTCTAGCTTCCAACAATTCTTGTGTACGCACAACACCCATTAAACCACCTTGCTCAGTACCAATTAAATTCTGTCCGCCATCGCCTCTGGTTAAAGAAAGGTAGCCTGTACGCATCAATTTTTCATTTGCCATGTAGGCAATTAATCGAGTATTTTCATCATCAGGATGAGCAGCCAAATAAAGCACACTACCTAAGGTATTGAGTTTGTTTAGTGCTAACTTTATTTCTCCTGCTGTTAATGGATCTTGAGCTTTTGCCTTGGGAATGAACCCTGAAAAAGCAATAACCAAACAAAAAATGATAATGGAATGTTGCATGTGTTTATTTTTTTGAAAGTCCCAAAATTAAGGAATTTTGTAGAGAGCCATTTTTAAACTACGTATTGCTTTGTTAATAAAACAAAACGATAGGCTTCATAAAGATTCATCGTAGTTTTCTGTAAAAAAATCTATCTTTGTAACATGTTAGAAAAAACGTTTACCATGGTGGCTAAAACTTCTTTCGGTTTGGAAGATGTTGCTGCTGAAGAATTGGCTCAATTAGGAGCTTTGCAAATTGAAAAAGGCATAAGAAGTGTTTCCTTTAAAGGTGATAAAGCCTTATTGTACAATGCCAACTTATGGCTCAGAACAGCAAATAAAATATTAGTTCCTATACATCAATTTCCTATTAGAGATAGTGATGATTTGTACAATCAAATCAAAAAAATGGAGTGGGAAAATATTTTTGATGTAGATCAAACATTTTTTATTGATGCGGTGGTTTCTTCTACAATATTTAATCACTCGCAATTTCCAGCATTAAAAGCTAAAGATGCTATTGCAGATAGATTTAGAGAAAAATTTAACCGCAGACCAAATGTCGAAAAATTTAATCCTAACATTAAAATTAACCTTTACATCAATCAAAAAAATAGTTGTATAGTAAGTTTAGATAGCTCTGGTGATGCTCTTTTTAAAAGAGGTTATAGAGAAAGTCGTAGCGAAGCACCAATTAAGGAAGATTTAGCCGCAGGCATGATTTTATTGAGTGGATGGGATAAAAAAGTTCCTCTACTTGATTTGTTTTGTGGCTCAGGAACTATTCTCATAGAGGCTGCTATGATAGCTTTTAACATTGCTCCCAACCTTAAAAGAGCAGAATTTGGATTTTTTAATTGGAAAGATTTTGATAGCCAACTTTTTAACAAATTAAAGGAAGAAGCTATTGCCAACAAAAAATTTACCAACACTAGAATTATTGGTGTGGACAATTCAGGAAGGGTATTAGGTATGTGCAGAGCTAACCTTAAAAGCATTGATTTACTGGATAAGGTAAGTCTAAAAATTTCTGATTTTCAGTACTATACACCAAGTACTGAACCCGGAATTATTATTTCTAACCCACCCTACGGAGAGAGGATTGGTGACGGAATTGAAGCGCTTTACACCGATTTTGGTGATACGCTTAAACAAAAATTTAGTGGTTGGTCGGCATGGATAATAAGCTCTAATATGGAAGCATTAAAAAATGTAGGACTAAGACCTTCTAAAAAATTAAAATTGTTTAACGGAAGTTTGGAATGTAAATTTGTTCAATATGAAATGTATCAAGGAACAAAAAAGATGCACAAAACAGAAAATGCTGTAAATGATTAGAAAGGATTACATTCAACGATATTTTGATGAGATGGCTAAAATGTTAGCCAAAACCCTCTTTTTAAAACAAAACAACGAACCCGAGAAAGCTGAAGAATTACTCAACGAATTTGCTACTGATTTCCTAAAAATAAATTTACAAGACTTATTAAAAACGTCTGAAAACAATTTAATTTCCACATTAATTTCCAAGCATGATTTTGATTTAATCCAATTCAAATTATTGGAAGAATTACTATTTCAAAAATTCTTATTAAGACCTACGGATATTTCTTTAAGAAATAGTACTTTAGAAGTCATAAATTACATTATTAAAAACGATAGTGATTTTTCTGTAGAACGTCATCAACGTTTGCAAGAATTATCCAACTAAAAAAAATAAACCATGCAAAAAATAGGTGTTTTTACCTCTGGTGGCGATTCTCCAGGAATGAATGCAGCAGTTAGAGCTGTAGTAAGAACTTGTGCTTATCACAACATTCAGGCTTATGGAATTTACGAAGGCTACAAAGGGTTAATTGAAGGAAATATTGAGCCTTTTGGTGCAAGAGATGTTAAAAACATTATTCAGCGAGGAGGTACTGTTCTAAGAAGTGCCAGATGTAAGGAATTTCACGAATATGAATGGAGAAAAAAAGCTTTTGAAAACATTCAAAAAAATGGTTTAGATGGCATTGTAGCCATTGGTGGTGACGGCACTTTTACAGGTGCAGCAATTTTTAATAGTGAGTTTAACATTCCATTTGTGGGTATTCCGGGAACCATAGATAATGATTTGTTTGGAACGGATTATACCATTGGCTACGATACCGCACTTAACACCGTAATTGAAGCAGTAGATAAAATTAGAGATACTGCCAATTCTCACAATCGCTTATTTATTATTGAAGTAATGGGTAGAGATGCCGGATTCATTGCTTTACGAAGCGGAATTGGCGTTGGTGCTGAAGCAATTCTAGTTCCTGAAACTCCCTCTTACATTAATGAACTGTTTAAAAAATTAGATAGCGACAGACATGGTAGAAAATCCAGCATGATAGTAATTGTTGCCGAAGGTGATGAAACCGGAGGAGCCAACGAAGTAGCCAAGCATGTAAAAGAACATCACCCTAAATTTGATACTCGCGTAACTATTTTAGGTCATATACAACGTGGTGGTAGTCCATCGGCTATGGACAGAGTACTTGCCAGCCAAATGGGAAATGCTGCTGTAAATGCTTTGTTGGATGGCAAAACAAACCTTATGATAGGAGTTGTAAACAATAAAATTGCCTACACTCCTTTTGAAAAAGCCATCAAACACCATCAAAAAATTAATACCGATTTACTTTCTTTAGCAGAGATATTATCCTGCTAAAAACTTATAAATTTGAGAAACTTAGTCCTATATAACTCTTCTGCCGGATCCGGAAAAACTTATACTTTAGTAAAAGAATTTTTGCTACGTGTATTGGCTGAAAACACCGAATTTCCTGCTTATTACAAACATATTCTTGCCATAACTTTTACCAATAAAGCTGCCGCAGAAATGAAAGAAAGAGTGATTAAGGCACTAGAAGATTTTGCGTCAGACCAACCATTAGAAGGCACTTCCAATTTTTTAATGAACGATTTACTACTAAGTGAAGCTGAGGGCGGACTTGGAATTACAAAAGAAAAACTCATTAATAAAAGCGAAGTTGTTTTACGACATATTCTTCATCATTACAATGATTTAGCCATCAGCACCATTGATAAATTTACCCATAAAATCATTAGAACTTTTGCTCACGATTTGCACTTGCCCATCAATTTTGAAATTGAGCTGCAAGAAAGTGAAGTATTGACAAAAGCGGTTGACTTACTAATTGCCCAAGTTGGAAAAGATGATAAAATAACCAAATTAATGGTTGATTTTTCTGTGTACAAAGCTAATGAAGAAGCTGGCTGGAATATTGAAAAAGACTTAATAAGTTTTGCTCAAACCCTTTTACAGGAAAACGGCAGCTATTTTGCCAATCAACTTAACGAATTATCAGTTGATGATTTTTACCTCATAAAAAAAGAGTTGGAAACCATTATTACATTTTTTGAAGATGAAACTGAAAAAATAGCTAACGAAGCCTTATCCTTAATAAAATCTAAAGGCTTAGCCGATAATGATTTTAGTTCAAGTTATATCCCTAAATACTTCATCAAACAAATTAACAAAAACTATGACCCACCGACAAACTCTATTGTTAAAATGTTTAGTAGCGAACAAAATTGGTATGCCCAAAAAACTCCCGAAAACATAAAACAAACCATTGATGGAATAACTAACGAACTTACTTCTTACTACCATAAGTTAGAAAATTTAAAAGTAGAAAAATACAGCGATTACCTCATTACCACATCTATCCATAAAAATATTTTTGTACTGGCAGTTATTAATGAAATTGAAAAATCTATTGAAAACATTAAACAAGAAAACAATGTACTTAGTTTTTCCGATTTTAATAAAAAAATTGCTCATGTAATTGCTAACGAGTCTATTCCTTTTATTTACGAACGTTTAGGCGAAAAATATTACCACTATCTTATAGATGAATTTCAAGATACTTCTGTAATTCAGTGGTTCAATCTCATTCCGTTGGTAGATAATTCTTTAGCTAACAACAGGTTTAACATGGTGGTTGGAGATGCCAAACAATCTATTTACAGATGGAGAGGTGGCGAAGTAGAGCAAATTATTCAATTCCCTAAAATTGTAGAAAAAACAGGCATTATAAATAAAGAACTGCATACTATTAATGCTTCTTTTGATAGAAATATCAACAGAAAAAACCTGAACAATAATTTTCGTTCTACTGCCGAAATTGTCGATTTTAACAACCAGTTTTTTCAGTTTGTAGCCCAACAAATGCCCGAAGAATATCAAAATCTTTATAAAGACCTTAACCAAGGTTTTAATCCCGAAAATACAGGTGGAGGAATAGAAATAAGCTTTTTTGAAACCGATGATAAAGAAGCATTGTTGGAGTTGAATACACAACAAACCTTACAAATTATTCATCAGCTAACAAAAGAAGGTTACCAACTAAACGATATTGCCATTCTTACACGAGCCAATAGTGAAGCGGCAAAAATAGCTTCATTTTTACTAGATAATAATATTGATGTTATTTCTTCAGAAAGCTTGTTGCTAAACAACTCTAAAGAGGTTAACTTTTTGGTTACTTTTTTAAAGTACTTAATCTATCCTAACGAAAAAAGTATTCAATTGGCGTTGCTTTCTCTAATGCCGGATTCGTTAGCCAACGATGCGGCAATTTTTGAACTCTTTATTTCTTCATCATCAAAAAAAGAAGATGTATTGGCAACTTTCTTAAAAATGAACGATTTAGAGTTAGATAAAAACATCATCAACCAGTTTTCGCTCTATGAATTAACCGAATTTTTAATTAACCATTTTTCTTTGTCTGATGAAACCAACATTTACATTCAGTTTTTCTTAGATAAAGTGTATGAATTTACCGTAAAAAAAGGCAATTCTATCAACAGTTTTGTTGAATGGTGGAATGATAAAAGTGAAAAGTTTTCCATCATCATCCCTGAAGGAATTGAAGCGGTAAACATTATGACGATTCATAAATCTAAAGGATTGGAATTTCCAATTGTAATTTATCCTTTTGCCAATAATGCAGCAAGGGGCAACAATAGAATGTTTTGGATAGAAAAAACACCGGTAGAAAAATTGCCTGTCGCCCTACTCCCAATGAATAAAGATATTTTAAACACCGAATACGCTTACATTTATCAAAATGAAGAAAATAAAGCTATATTAGACCTTGTGAATGTGCTTTATGTAGCATTTACTCGACCAAAAGACAGGTTGTATATTTTATCCAACTTTATTCCAAATAAAAGTGAGAAAGTTGCTGCCAATCAGTTTCTTTATAACTATTGTACTAACTTCACTCCTATTAAAACAGCATTGCCCACTTACCGTTTTGGGTTATTTAACAAAAAAGATACTTCCGAGAAACAAGGTGAACAAAGCAATAGCGATAAGTTTGGTAAGATTATTCACAACAATTGGAGAGAAAAAATAAAGATAAGCTTTCAAGCTCCAAAAGTATGGGAAGTTGAAAATCCGGAACAAATTGGTGAACACGGTTCTTCCATTCATGCTATTTTAGCTGATATTAAAACAGTCTCTGATATTGAAAAAACAACTGACAGATATGTGAGTAAAGGTATTATATCCATTGAAGAATCTAAAGAGTTATTGGTTCAACTACAAAATTTATTCAGTAATCCTGCTATACATTTTTTGTTTGATGATGTAGATGAAGTAAAAAATGAAACTTCTATTTTATTACCTTCTGGTGAAGTTTTCCAGCCCGACAGAGTGGTTATAAAACAACAGACTGTTTATGTAATCGACTATAAAACAGGCGAAGAAAACAATAAACATAAAAAACAAATAGCCAACTATATTGCTATCATCAGTAAAATTCCAGCTTATGCCAACTTTACTTTTAAAGGTTATATTTTGTATTTAAAAACAAATGAAGTTGTTGAAATTTAAGTACTATTCTCCATTTTATTTCAAAATAAAAATTATAGTTTTGATGTATAATTAAAAAACAAACAATTAAATATGGAAGAAACTACAAACAACAATGCTGTTCCTACACAAGACCCGGGAAAAACAGTGGCAATTGTTAGCTACATTACACTAATTGGACTAATCATCGCTTTTGTAATGCACAGTGAACAAAGAAATAAATCTGAACTAGGTGCATTCCACCTTAGACAAGCATTAGGAATTTATCTTACTAGCTTTTCTATGATGATTGCAAGTTTTATATTGGTTTTCATACCATTTATTGGATGGATGATAGCCATTTTAATTAACTTGTGCTATATCGGGATTTTTATATTTTGGATATTAGGACTTATTGGAGCTGTTAATGGCGAAAGAAAAGCCGTACCTCTTTTAGGAGCTTTTTATCAAAATATTTTAAAGGATATCAAGTAAGCGTATTGTAACTTATTGCTACAAAAAGAGCATTAACTCTGTCTCTTATACACATCTCCGAGCCCACGAGACTAGGCATGATC
>OJGX01000606.1_pt1 | contig 16957 bp, 14 predicted proteins | sample 1594661 | NCBI WGS metagenome assembly OJGX01 (sample SAMN05416839, study PRJEB24817) | seawater metagenome | isolation source: Sea water | place: Canada:Atlantic | collected 2013-07 | reverse complement strand
TGTTACCACAGTACCGCGACCTGAGATTGAGAATACGTCCTCGATTGGCAATAGGAACGCCTGATCGATATCACGTACTGGATCTGGAATATAAGAATCTAGAGTCTCAACCAGTTTCGCAACTGAAGGCATACCAACGTCTGACGTATCACCTTCCAACGCTTTTAGCGCTGAACCGATGATGATCGGCGTGTCGTCGCCTGGGAAGTCATACGCATCCAACAACTCACGCACTTCCATCTCTACCAATTCGAGAAGCTCTGCATCGTCTACCATGTCCGCTTTGTTCATGAACACGACGATGTAAGGAACGCCAACCTGACGAGAAAGCAGGATGTGCTCACGCGTTTGTGGCATTGGGCCGTCCGCTGCAGATACAACTAGGATCGCGCCGTCCATCTGTGCCGCACCCGTGATCATGTTTTTCACGTAGTCGGCGTGACCTGGACAGTCAACGTGCGCGTAGTGGCGCTTGTCTGAATCATACTCAACGTGTGAAGTGTTGATCGTAATACCGCGCTCTCTTTCTTCTGGAGCGTTGTCGATCTGCGCGAAGTCGCGCGCTTCACCACCAAAAACCTCTGCACATACACGTGTCAGCGCTGCTGTGAGCGTTGTCTTACCGTGGTCAACGTGGCCAATCGTCCCTACGTTAACGTGCGTCTTATTTCTTTCGAACTTACTCTTAGCCATTTTGATCGCCTCTAATATTATTTCATTCGCCCTGCGACCATTTGGCCACTGCAGCAGCGTCAATTGCACACACAGTCAGAACTTTCATTTTCTTGCTACAACCCACCCGCCCAACAACGCAAGTGAATCGCAAATCTGGTGCTCACATCCGGAGTTGAACCGGAGACCTCTTCATTACCAATGAAGTGCTCTACCTCTGAGCTATGCGAGCCAGACACTAGTAATAAAACAGTCCGAGCCTAATCTAATGTCCGGATAAGCTACCAGACTTTCACCACCCTAAAATAAGGAGGCTTTCCTCAAGATCTGTTTTTTAAATACGATGCTGCCAACCCCGTGCGCCAACTAACTACGCCAGAGATCGACACAAACACCATTCAAACTGGAGCGGGTAGCGGGAATCGAACCCGCGTAACCAGCTTGGAAGGCTGGTGTTCTACCTCTGAACTATACCCGCCGCGCTCAAAAGCCGAATAAAATCAAACAAATATATGGTGGAGGGGGGTGGATTCGAACCACCGAAGCTCGCGCGTCAGATTTACAGTCTGATCCCTTTAGCCACTCGGGAACCCCTCCTGCAAGAGCCCCAAAACCTCTTAAAGGAACCTGGGTGTCTTATTCAGAGGCGGCATTTTATGGGAATTACTGGGCATGTGCAATCGTTTCGCAGAGTTTTTCTCTAGTATCTACATAGGAGCGCGAAAGTCGCATTTGCGCCCAGTGCTCAGAGAACGCTTGCGCAGAAGATAAACCTGTCGCCAAGACCCAGACTTGCAGTTCTTGCTTAGGCTCAGTTCGCACGACAACCTTATACCCCAACACTTCCATTTGACGCTGCACGTTAAGAGCATTGCTGTGCTCGGAAAACAAACCTAAGGCTATGCCGTTGGCTAACTCGCCACGAGGCATTAAATAGGTATCAATTGCCAAATCATTGGCAGCAAATTGCGCCTGCAGTGTTGCGAGGGTGCTTTGGGCAAGCTCTCTTGAGCTAAACGGCGGGAGATAGACGCGATGATCAGGCGCGGCCGGCACTTCTCGCTCATCAACCACTAATGTCATACGCTCTGTGTTGGTCAGTACAAACCCTTGCGCATCCTCAACACTTCGAAACGGACCTATCTCGGCACAGTATTGCGCTTCACTTTCTTGCATTAGCTCTGCAGAATTAATAGGCTCAGCGCCAGCCAACAACTCCTCTCGACTTGGGTACGGTATAAGCCTCGCTTCATCGATCTCCGATAAAAGCGGCAAAGTAGTCGAGTCGATCACCTGATCAGCACGCTCAGGCAACACAGGCACCAAGCCGGGCGTGAATACATTCCACGCCATAAACACAATATTGCTCAAAAGCAGGCCTAGCAAAACGCCACGCATATAACCTCACTCCCTTATGGCAGGGCTAGCCGCAATCCGTCCATCACCAATTCGGGCACCAGACTGCAAGAGATTGCTTTGTTTTGCAAATGGGCCGCAATCACCGGCGCATCCCCACCGGTCAGGTACAACTGACCACCCTCAAGACGCTCTCGGCACTCTTCAACAATCCAAGCCACCGTCATACCCAAGATCCCGTTATGGATAGCCGACTCTGTTGAGCTCCCGGGGCACAACTGTGCCTGCATAGAAAACTCAGGAATTCGAATTGCTGTATTCTCAAGAAGACTTTTCTTTTGCAATGCCAAGCCCGGGACTATATACCCCCCCAAGTGCCGACCAGTGCTGGCGACAAAATCCACCGTAAGAGCGCTACCCGCATCCACAACACAGAACCGACCACTCGCCAACTCTTGCGCCGCAAGCATGGCCAACCAACGATCAACACCTAAGCGTTTCGGCTCAGCATACGCAACGACAAGCCCAGCATGATTGACTTTTGTTTCTGCAAATTCAGGCACCACACTCCAACGCGATTCAACCGCAGCAGACAACTGCACTTGGTATTCATGGTCACGCACGCAAGAGATTCGCACGCGCTGCGGCGTTAATTGCTCCGGCAAGAAATCCAGCGACAACGACCGCCCCAGCACAACTCCTGCTAAGTCATCCTGCCCCTGAGCCCCGATGAATCGCCATTTCATACGCGTGTTGCCAACATCCAACTCAAGCATCCCGCCCCCTTGAATCCATAACCGGGCGCAGGCTTGGGGTAATTTCACCGCCTGAGATTGGCACGACGTCAGTTTCAGTTTGCAGCAGCAAAGCGCCTGTCTCACTCACGCCCAAAGACCGCCCTCTCTGCCGATTACTGCCGCTAATTATTTCGACTTCTCTACCTTTGTACACATCTACCTCATTCCAGCGCTTCGCAAACCCCGCAAAACCTGTCAGAGCGAACTGCGTCAACCCATCCTGCAAGCTCAGCATCAGCGCGGCAATCACTCGGTTTCGATCTGGAGCCACCTCTAAATTAGAAGCTAAATCGGTATAAGATTGGTCGATACTACCAGCGCTAGAGGCTGGCATATTGACGTTGATCCCCACCCCTATAACTACTTTGCACGGTCCCTCAGTATCCCCGCTTATCTCTATCAGAATCCCTGCAAGCTTACTCGCCGACATCAAAATGTCATTTGGCCACTTAACGCCTAGTTCTTTGTAGCCACAGCCCTTCAATGCGTCTACCACCAGTATCGCCACAACTAAGCTCAACCCCTCTAACGCCGCTATTCCCGACTTAAAACTCCATAGCATCGATAGAGCAATATTAGCGCCAAGCGGGCTGAGCCAGGCCTTCCCTCTTCGACCACGGCCTGCCGCTTGGTGCTCCGCTATACATAGGTAACGATTAGACCCAGCCCGCCCCTTGGCCATAGCATCCGCATTGGTAGACCCCGTGGTGAACACCACATCGAAATCATCGCGCCACTGCGAGCCGCTGCTTCCCAGCAGAGCTAAAATGCGCTCCTTGTTAATCATCTCCAAGATATAAGGCAGGCGGTAGCCTTTGCCTGTAACCGAATGAATATCCACACCCATGGTCCGCAACTGGTCTATCTGCCGAACTATGACTGTGCGTGTAACTCCGAGCTCAGCACTCAACGAGCGACCGGAATGAAAGCCGCCATCGGAAAGTATTCTAACGAGTGGACGCAAGTCCATAACATGAATCCAGTGTGATAATAGAAGTAGCGTTCGACATAAATAGATCGAAAGCGCTTGGCTCAAGAAGGCTTGAGAAGATCGCCTAAAAACTAGGCTAGAATTCTACAGAGAAAGGCTAGAAAGTAAAAACGCCGCAACATCTGCGCAGCAAGCTCAGCGCTCGCTAACTCTCATCCAGGCAATAAACATCTCGTCCCACACCTGATCACCCCAACGCACTTCCTGGGTCGGGTCTGGGTTCAGCTTATTATTGGCAGAGTTATCAAAAGCGCCCTCTGCCACTATGACAGTACCCGCAGGCAATAACTTTGGCTCTTTCAATCGATACACCATTTGCCAGTTATGCTGAAAGTTAGGAATGGACAGCAATTCTTCACCCGTCCCATCTGGGTATTCCGCTCGGTATTTCACACGTTTGCCGCGCAGATGCATATGGGGCGCAATGTTATAAAGGTAGGAGTCGTTATTTATTAGCGCACGCGCTTGCACCTCAAAATCTGCAGCGCCGGGAGGAATGACGAACTCCCCATCCATCACCGCAGTTCTGCTCAATGGGTGCTCTGGCTCTTTATCATGAAAGTACAAGCCAATCCGAGTGGCATCCACTACCGGACGCCCTATTGTGGTGTAATGGAATTGCACCATAAAACGCATGTCTGTTTTAAGCAGAACACCAGTGTTTTCGTCAAACTCAACATGAGCTCGCCCCGGCGCATAGCCACCAAAATTAGTTCGACTACCACCGCCACTGGAGTTCTGCTTTTGCTGTTTTTCATCTTGGGTATAAGCAACGACATGATGCAGAACAGCACTATCACCAATATCGAATTCGTAGCCACGTATCCATTGATCCTCTTCAAGACCAATTTCCACTGGGACAAACTTATAATCCAGCACCCCAGAGGCCGGAATCTCTTGACGCGGAAACTCTACAATCAGATCTGGCTCACCCATCGACCACCCCGATGCTTCCGGCAACAATTGCGCAAGCGGGTCATCACCGCCCTCTAAAGGTGCCCCATCATCAATCCATTTTACGAGGGTTTTCTTTTCATCGTTTGTAATCGTATGCACATCGACAAATTGGTCGACATACTCGTCATCAATCTGCCCAGGCGGCATGCGCAACGTCAACAGAGTTTCTCGAATCATAGGCGCCCAGCCGCTAACCATTTGATGACTGCTCATAGACCAAGGCGCTACACCACCATCTTGATGGCAAGACTGGCATCGCTCCTGCAGTATAGGCGCCACATCTTCAGCATATGAAACCTTGCTTGCCTGCGCCCCGATATCTTCGTAATCGATCTTTTTCCCACCAGCCCAAGACACACTCCGAACCTCTGGACCATCTAGCACGACAGCGGACAGCACCTCATCAAGATAGTTACGCGAGATTTCGTCATAGACCTTAGACGCAGCTGCAACTGCACGGCTATCGATCGCGCCGCGATAAAGAAGCTGCATATTCTTAGGATTGATTACCAACACTTCACCAGTGCGGGAGATGGACAGGGAATAGGACACTAACTGCGAAGTATCCATTAAAACTGGAATAGCGTTTTGCTCTCCTAGTGACTGCTTAACAGCCGCGCGACCCTCGCCGAGAACGGGGTCAATCATAAAGAAGTTGATGCCACGGTCTTTATATCTGTCGTTTAAAACATTGAGTTTTTCGACCGCCGCGCGCGAAACATCACAGTCTTTGCTGTAGGAATAAAGAACAATCGCATTGGAGTCGGAGTACCGGCTAAGCTGATGAAACGCCCCATCGTGATCGATCAGGGCAAAATCACCCACTTCACGGGCGCTAGCAGCGCCTGCAAACGAGATCATCGCGACCATCACTAAAATTGACGACAAAGACTTCATGACAACACAAACCAATACAAGCATATTCGAGTTTAAGCTCTAGATTATAGAGCACAAGAACAACTAGCTTAGTTCAAGTCTCTGAAAACATTGTGACTCTTTGTAACGACCTGTGCAAAATTCGTCAGACTTCCAACGAAAAAAGGCGCCCTGTTGGGGGCGCCTCTTCAAAATCAGTCACTGATTGACTATGAAATAGCCAGGATTAATTCCCTGTCTCATAGTATGTCCAGTACCCGATAAACATCTCTTCCCAGCTCTGCAAGCCAAATGTCACCTGCTCATCTGGATCAGGGTTCGCTGTATTCAGAGCCGAGTTGTCGAACGCACCCGTCACGTGAACTTTAGTGCCCGCTGGCAACAGCTTGGCTTCGCTCAACTGATAAGTAGGCTGCCACGCGTAGCTGTAATTAGGCACGCTAAGCAAATCTTCCATCGTGCCATCGGGCAACTCAACGGAGAACTTCATATCTTTGCCACGGAAGTGCATGTGCGCACGCAATCCGTTCACAACCACTTCGTTGTTGAACACATAAGTCCCATGGACTTCGTGGTTAGAAGCATGCGGAGGAATGACGAACATGCTAGATACCGAGCGCGTGAAGTTTTCGTGCGCTGGTGGCTCGTCATAGAAATACATCCCTAGAGTTGTCTCATCAGTTGTTGCACGGCCATTAGTCGTGAAGTGGAACTGCATAGAGAGCTTGTGCCCTGCAGGGATCAAAACACCAGTATCCTCAGGGAACACCATCGCTTCAACTTTGCCTGGGGCATAACCTTCCAAGAATCGACGGGCAACAGAGCTTTGATCAGCCTCACCGCCATCGAAATCTTCAGCAGGCGCTGTCACGTAAGTCAAAAGGTGGTGAAGAACCGTTTCGTCACCTGGGATGAATTGAACCGCTTTCACCCACTTATCTTCTTCGAAAGGAAGCTCTACATCGACATTGATGTAATCCATTACACCTGTGGCTGGGATTTCTTGCACCGGAGTCTTAACAATGAAGTCTGGCTCGCCAAGCTGCCAAGATTTCACGTCTGCATACTCTAGGTTGCTCAATGGATCTGCTGCGAAAACGCCTTTAGGCGCCCCAGCATCAATCCAACGCACAAGAGTTTGCAACTCAGCGTCGTCAATATAGGCGGCGTTATCGAAGTGACCAATTGATGGGTCTACTTGCATAGGAGGCATACGCTTAGTCATCAAGACTTCGCGAATCATTGGTGACCAGCCTTGTAGCATCAGGTGGCTGTTCATAGCGAATGGGCCGATACCGCCTTCACGGTGACACTCTGCACAATTCTCTACAATGATTGGCGCAACTTCAGTTGCGTAATCAGGAGCAACCGATGCCAACGTTGTGTCTGCCACGACTTCAAGGTCGCAACCTACAACATCCATTACCATTGTGTCTTGGACCGTTCCTGCCAAGTCATTCGTCAACGTATCGTTGATGTGCTCATGAACAGGGCCACGATAAAGAACAGAGAGACTCTGCGGATCAAGCACGATCACTTCGCCTGCCTTACTGACATTCAATGTTTCGGCAACTAGCTGCGAGCTATCTAAAAGAATAGGTAGATCGATGTTGTTAGCCTTAGCTGCCTGACGAATCGCAGCCAAGTCCTCTTTAGACGAGTTCATCAACAAAAAGGCGACGTTCTTAGATTCCCACTGCGAACGCAACTCTTGAAATTGCGTTAGCGCGCTTTGGCTTGCAGCACAGCTGTTTGATTGAGAAAGAACAACGACAGCGTCTTTATTGGCATATTTGCTGAATTGGTGGAAATCGCCGTTTTGGTCGAGAAGAGCGAAATCTCCTGCGCGCTCTGGCGCCGCGAATGCAGAAACGCTTAGTGCGCCTGTGATCGCTAGGGTGGAAAGTATTCTTAATGGCTTCATATCGGGCACTCCAGTGGAAAGGTAACGAGCCTAAATCTAATACGTACTACTTGGCTAAGTCTTATTAAAACTGCCGCGCAGTGTAACTTTTAGAAACGCTTTGCAGCAATAACTCTTTTCGAACGATCGTTATACCGAACATGCGAAAAACTCGCAGCAATCTCTCAAAAGCCGTAATTTTACATAAAATACAACACGTTAAAGAAATACATTCAAAGAGTGGGGCACGAGCAAACTATGAAAAAATTCGATGAAACGAACAAAGAAGCTAAGTTAGGTTGCTCGAATTGCTCTAACTCTCCGACAACAACTCTAGCCAGCGCCCTTTTGAGCGCGGGCTAGAGACTCATTAGGCGCCAGTTGATTCCCCTGACGCTTCTACCGGATGGGTAGCGAAAAACCGTCCGAATAGATTCTGCATAACCCAAAGCGTCGAGATCGCCACCATCAGCAATATTCCCCACTGAGTCAACGACGCGTAAAAAGCCGTATTAATGACAGGGAAGGCAATATCATATGCCGTAAGCACTTCCCAACGCTCGGCCATCCAATGCCATGCGCTATGCGCTACGAGGGCTGACAGGATAATTACACCCATCCGTTCTGCCACCAAATAGCGGAACATAACAACCAATAGCGGCACTACGAGACAAAGCACTAATAATTGTCCCAATTCGACGCCTATATTGAATGCCAAGAGCGATGTTAACAGGTGCGCCCCGGCAAACTGCATGCTCTCGGTTAAAAGGAACGAAAAGCCAAAGCCGTGTACTAAACCAAAGCCAAATGTCACAAGCCAACGGTTCTCTTGCTTAAACCCAATGATATTTTCGAACGCCATGTAGACGATCGACAGAGCAATGAGTGTCTCAATGAGCGGCGGGAACCATAGCGCTGACGGCACTACGCCGAATAACGATGATATCAGGGTGATAGAGTGAGCCACCGTAAATGAGGTGATTACGGGCACCAACGCCCTAATATTCCTAAACGGAATTACTAGGCATAGCAAAAACAGGATGTGATCCGTTCCTTCTAAGATATGAAAGAACCCCATGACAATGAATCGCCAAGCAGCTTGAAACCAGCTCGGGTCAAGGCTTACAAGCCCTGGATTGCCTATAAAACTGAACGGACGCTCTGCACCATTGGGTAAAATGTAGCGCAGGACTGTATTAGTCTCTACTCCCAATATGGCAAGGCGAGAGTCCACTGAAAAGCGCGACGCTTCAGACTCAATTGGGTAGCTAATCAGAGCATCGAAATGCCCTTGTCGCCAATAAAGGTTTACGGAATCATCGATTTTAGGGCTTCGGATATTGGCTAGCGCAAGGTCGTAGGACTCAAAGGAGCGATCTACAGGTAATGAAACTCGCACATTTCGAACTTCTGGGTTCTCTAATAATCGCCCCTCTTCATAAAAACGGATATTGCCCAAGATATAGGCTTGTAACGCTAACTGGAGCTCATCATCGGCCTCGGAAAAGATAATGAAGCCAGGAACCCCTCTTTTTGGAAAGTCGATCTCACCCAACGCATCCATCGGCACGCGCAGCAGAACCGATAATTGATTGCCCTCAGGCTTTACAAACGCTTGCACCGATACGCTCAGAGGCACATCGTCTGCTAACGCTGAATTTATTGGAGCCGCCGTCAACAACATCAACACCAATACGGCCAATCGACGCCAAAGCCCCGAAAAATATGCTCTTCCAGCTCCCCTCAGTACTGGATGGCTAAAATTTTTCATAGGAATACTACCTGTTATATTCAACTCGAAACCCTCTATTTTATTGTTTTATCGCAGGTCGAAACACCAGCGAACACGCGCCTCTTGGCCAAATGTAAGTTTTTGTAATCAGACCAAGGAAATCACTGAAACCGAGTATACTGTCTGTATAGAAGTGAGTATACTGCGTGTCGGTCTAAAAAAAACAAAGCCTCAGTAGAGACTTACCCCGGAGGGAAATAAGAATGACAAAACATTTGAAATATGCGGCAGGAGCCACATTTGCACTAGGCTTGGTAGCGCTTGGTGTAAGCCAATCCCAGTTCCAAGAACCTGCTGAAGCAGCTAGTGATATGGTTATGGCCCCTACATTTTTAGTAGATCCATACTGGCCAAAACCACTCCCTAATAACTGGATTCTCGGCCGTACTATCGGTGTAGACGTCGATGCACGTGATCACGTATTCATCGTTCACCGTGACCAAGACTCCATGTTCGGTGGCGCTACTGAGATCGGTCTAAAGCTAGGCGTCAGCGGTTGCTGTACTCCAGCACCACCCATCATCGAATTTGATCCTGCAGGTAATGTTGTTAACGCTTGGGGCGGTCCTGGTGACGGCTTCACGTGGCCAGCTTCTAACCACGGTATCGATGTTGCCCCTAATGGCAATGTTTGGATCGGTGGTAACGGTGGCGGCGACTCACACGTACTAGTATTCACAGGCGACGGCCAGTTCGTTGCAGAATACGGTGAGCCAGGCAACGCGCCTGACAGCTCTGCGACTAACCACTTCTCAATGGTTGCTGAAATCGAAGTTGACGCAATGACTAACGAAGTTTACCTAGCTGACGGCTATGGTAATAAGCGTATTGCGGTAATCGACGCCAACACTGGTGCATTCAAGCGTTTCTGGGGTGCATACGGTAACGCACCTGAAGACGGTCGCGTACCTTATACTCCAGGTGAGCCACTTCCAACTCAGTTCCGTGGCCCAGTTCACTGTGCAACACCTTCTAACGACGGCCTACTGTACGTTTGTGACCGCGGTTCAGACCGTATCCAAGTGTTCCGTAAAGACGGCACGTACGTAAAAGAAGTACAAGTTGCCCCTGAAACATTGAACCAAGGTTCTACTTGGGATATCGACTTCTCTAAAGATGCAGACCAGAAGTACTTGTACCTCGCTGATGGACAAAACTTCCGCGTTTACATCCTTGATCGCGAATCTCTAGAAGTTCTTACTAGCTTCGGTCACGGTGGTCGTGGTCCTGGTCAGTGGTATGCGCCTCACAGCCTTGCGACTAACTCAGCTGGTGACATCTTCACTACTGAAACTTACGAAGGTAAGCGTGTTCAGAAGTTTGCCTACCAAGGCATTAGCGAAGTACCACGCGTACAAGGCGCTGCATGGCCTGCAGACAAGCTATAATCTTGTACGTTTAAGCCCCACAGGGACTTAATAAAAGCCACCGCTTCGTCTGACGATCGGTGGCTTTTTTCATTGTCAGTTGAATGCATGCCCTATTTAAATTAAGTTTGCATTCAGCTGTGTTACTGCACAATTACAATACTGATAAATACTATTTTGGAGTTGCTATGAGCGTTCGCCGTTTCCTTACTCACCTGTCGCTATTGAGCGCATTATCCTTAACTGCGTTAGCAAACGCCGACGACATTTCGATTCAATATGAATACAAGCTAGACCCGCAAGTAGATTTCAGCAAAGCACCGAAAGGCCCACTAAAAGTCGCTGCGTTTACAGACGCACGCGGTGCGGCAGCCCCGACATCAGTTGGCGACTATTCTGTTGAGATGCCTGTGGCCGAAATGATTAACAGTGCTTTGACACAAGCTTTTATTGCCGGCGGGGCGGGGCTTGTTGAAGAGGGGCAAAGCCTGACTCTTAATGGCGAAGTCACAGAGTTTACTGTCGAAGACAAAGGCGGCGAGTTTGACGTGATTATTCGCACGCACGTCACTTTACGAGCCGGCACTCGCTCAGCGTTTGACACAGTGATCTTCGGGCGCTCTAGCGCTGCAGATGTTGAAACTGCAATTAGTGGCGCATTAGACAAACTAGTCCACTCATTGATTTGGGATGATTACTTCTTGATGGAAGTGATTTAACGTTATGTAAGCTCAATAATAAAAAGGTGAAAAGCCATGACTCTCGATATTCGTAAGATCGTTTTATGTTGTTTCGCAGTCTTGATGAGCTCGGGTGTATTTAGTACTTCCGCGCTCGCTCAAAACAACGAAAAGGTGTTTGAATTACGCACCTACACTGCAACTGCTGGTAACCTCGACAAGCTGCTAACTCGCTTTAGAGATCACACGATGCGCATCTTCGAAAAGCATGGCATGACCAACATCGCTTATTGGGTCCCTACTGATGAGTCTGAATCAGGAAATACCTTGGTGTATATTCTGTCGCACGAAAGTCGGGAACAAGCTGACAGATCTTGGCAAGCATTCTCGCAAGACCCAGAGTGGCAAAAGGTGAATGAAGAATCTAACGCTAACGGGGCAATATTGGAGAGTGTGGTGCGAAAATATATGACTACAACGGACTTTTCTCCAATGAAATAAAGCACGAAAGCATCGAGCTGATTTGATTATCGGCTCGATCGCCTGCTAACCATAAGCCATTTCTAACAATTCTCTTACCCCCTGTATTTGAATCCCCCAATACACTAAGGCAACTACAAAGACAGCCGACGATGTTGCCAACGCCAACATTTCTAAACGATCCATTTTCATGTGTTTTTTCTCTTCAATTACGAAAAACCAATCCATCTGCCTGTTGCCGCTACTGAAAACCAAATCACTAATGAGGCCATCGCCACCGATTTTAGAACCAAAGGATTGATTTCTTTATGGGGCCTTTTCAACAATGGGCGTTTGATCGCAAAGACAAACACAATGCCCGCAAGCAATGCCGTCATCTTCGCCCAATAAAACGAGTTGTAATACATTCTAGTGGCCACTGCAGCAGCCATGAATATCCCAGTAGCCATAATGATAATGAGCGCTACCTTGAACCATTTATGCGCATTCTCAATGACCTGATCTGAAGGCACATCTCGAAGAACCACATTTAATAACCGCAGGTCAGTTAGTAAAACCGTACCACCCAATAGCGCAAGCGCCATTAGGTGTAATGATTGCCCTATCGCGTAGACGCCTCCATAAGTCTTACCAATAGACCCAAGCAGAGACGTTTCAGCCCATTCAAAAAAAGGAAGTAATTCCACACGCTTCTCCTCAACTGGCGTTATACAACACGGAAGTTATTCCGCCATGCACCCAGCAGCCCAGGTAATGAATTGTGATTGCGCTCTATAACAATCGTACCAGTCATAGGCGATGAGCCGCCCTGTCGTGACAATTCCCGCCCACAGCCCTAAAGACAAGCCGGCAGCGTAACGTAATCGTTTCGGCGCTTTCGGCTCATTGTCCCAAGTAGAGACAGACTCATTGAGTTTTTTGTGAAACAACCACGCATTAATCGCCGCCGCTATAAGAAGCACGAATTTAATTCGAAACCAGATGCTTTGAGTCGTTCTTACCGGGACAGCAAAAAACAGCAATAAGCCCGTAATAATCATGATTGAGAAACCAATCATCATGGGCAAATTTAGCTTAGAAGCAATTTTAGAGGCGGGCACATTCGTTAACGTTAACCCCAACATACGCATATCGATAATAAATAGCATACCGAGAGAAAGCATTAACGAAACAACATGGGTTGATTCAACCCAGTTATACATATAATAGGATTCGTGGAGGCGGGTACTTAATTCAAATGAATCAAGCCATTGCGCAAAATTGAACAAACCTTGGTTGAGCACTTACATCCCCCACATGTGTCGTCTATTTTTATTATTCTTTTACAACCCACTCATACCAAGCGAGAAGCTATATACCAAGAAAATAACATACAAAACGCGGAACTAGTGCAATTTCATTCTCCACCTGTCTCAAATTCTATACAGGTCAATCCACAATTGTGCACTAGCCCTTATCCATAAAGACAATCTGCGTACCAAAGCGAGTTTTCATATAGTCGAAAATACTGGCAAGAAACAATATTACCCCGCCTATCTCCATTCCCTCTTCTACTGGGGTCCACAGGTTATAGGCCATGGTATCGAGTGCATCGTTGTACAAATACGGCTCAGTTGCCAACTCAACCCCCACGGCCCCTCCTACGAAAATTGCGCCCGACATCATAAATCGCACTGCGGTCGCACTTGGCAATGACGAAAGAAACTTCAAATACATCCCACCAATGATGAGCGCTACGACCAATCCAGGCACCGCCCATGAGATTTGAATAACGGTATTGAGTGTTTCATGAAAGCCAGCGATCTCATCTGCGGACATAAAGGCAAACCCAGCGCCCAGACCTACCCAGTACTTAGCGTTGCGATCTTTGCTTTGCTTGCATAGAGCAGCAACCAAGAACAGAGTTAGCGAGGTCACTAGCAATAACATTGAAGAGAACCAAGTCGGGATACTCTCTTCTTCATCAACATCAAACAGTTCTCTTAGTAGCCAAGGCAGATCGACAAATCCGTAATGCATAACGGTTAAAACGATATGGGCGATTAACAGAATCACAGCACATAGGGTTAAGCGTTTAATGAGCGCCTGCGATGAAAACGGGATACTTAGTTGGGTAGGTTTCGCCATACGTTAAAACTGCCTTATTTTAGGGGGAAACCCCTTACGTTTACGAGATCGCATGATTATAGTCCGTCACACTCTGTATAACAAAAATACGCTTTAGAGATAGCTAGATACACCCATTACCTCAAGGTAGTGAACATGATAACTCAAGGCCTTTTAAATATTGTGTCTGGCATCCCGACCTTGGTATGATGCGTCCTCTTTTTGACAATAAAAAACACTGGAGAACGCCCTATGTCCTCGGTATTGATAGTACTTTTAGGTCTTGCCGGATTCACATTTGGCTGGTTTGTCTACTCCCGCTTCATCGCGGAGAAGATTTACAAGCTAGACCCGAATTTCGTCACACCATCTCATCAAGTCAACGATGGTGTTGATTATGTTCCAACAAATAAATTTGTACTTTGGGGGGCGCACTTTACCTCTGTTGCCGGTGCAGCGCCCATTGTTGGCCCTGCCATTGCCGTATTTTGGGGTTGGGTGCCAGCAGTATTGTGGGTAACCTTTGGTTCTGTCTTCTTTGCCGGTGTTCACGACATGGGTGCTTTGTGGGCCAGTAGCCGTCACGGTGCAAAATCAATCGGTGCTCTATCTGAGTCAGTAATTGGTAAGCGAACTCGCTCATTGTTCATGATCGTAATCTTCTTGCTACTTCTGATGGTAAACGCGGTATTCGGCAGTATCATTGCTGGCGAAATGGTGCACATCCCAACATCAGTATTCCCTGCTTGGGCTGCGATCCCTGTTGCCGTCGCTATCGGCTTCCTGATTCGTCGTAAAGCCAACCTTCTGCTGATCTCTGTGATCGGCGTCAGTATTCTTTACTTCACAATCTATGTTGGTAGCGAAATGCCATTAGCATTGCCGGAAGGCTTGCTCGAAACTACTGGCCTGAGCTCAAACGCCGCATGGATTCTTATCCTTTTCGCATACGCGGCTATCGCTTCCATGTTACCTGTATGGGCGCTGCTTCAGCCACGTGACTATATCAACGGTGCGCAGCTAGTAGTTGGACTTTTCTTACTCTATGGTGCGGTCTTCTTGTCATTGCCCGACATTACAGCACCGGCTTTCAATACTGACGTTCCAGAAGGAACCCCAAGTATATTCCCGCTTCTGTTTATCACAATCGCATGTGGTGCACTATCGGGCTTCCACGGGATTGTTTCATCCGGTACGAGCTCTAAGCAACTCGACAAAGAGCCAGACGCGCGTTTCGTTGGTTACTTAGGTGCTTTGGGTGAAGGCTCATTAGCATTGATCACTATTGTCGCAGTATGTGGCGCGTTCTACGCTGCTACTCCTGAAGTTTGGCACCAACTCTATGCAGCATTCGGCTCTGGTGGCGCAGCTGCATTCATCGAAGGCGGTGGTAATCTGCTTACAGCGGGTTGGGGTCTTCCTAATCTGTTCGCGACAACCTTGCTCGCAACGATGGTAGTGCTGTTCGCCGGTACGACTATGGACGCTGGCGTACGTCTACAGCGGTATATCATCCAAGAATGGGGTTCAATCTATAACATTAGCTTCCTCAAGGGTAACGTTGCGGCAACATTCGTAGCTGTAGGCAGCTGTCTACTATTAGCGTTCGGTGCGGGTGGCTCAGAAGGTAACGGTGGAAACGTAATCTGGCCACTATTCGGTGCGACTAACCAAATCCTAGCCAGCTTAACGCTTCTGGTAATCTCTATCTTCCTGATGAAGCTAGGGCGTCCAGCAAAGTTCACATTGATGCCTATGATCTTTGTATTGCTAATGTCTGTTTGGGGCAGCCTTATTCAATTAGGCAGCTACTATGCCAACGAGCAATGGCTACTCGCGGTACTTAGTATTGCAGCGCTGATTGCTAGTATCTTGGTAATCCTTGAAGCTATCTCCGTGATCTCCGATCTTAAGAAGAACGGTGTTCCAGCGACTGAAGCGGAAGACGCTAAATAATCTTAGCAGATACAAAAAAAGCCCTGGCGCGTAAGCACCGGGGCTTTTTTTTGCTCCCTATTTACTGCTAGCTGACTCGACCACTTATACAAAGCCTTTTCCTGCAGACTCCTACAAACAGCACCAGCCCCAACATCTAAAACTTGCTAGCGAACTCCAAGCAACGCCATAGCAACACAGTAAGAAGGGACAATCTACTGTAGGAGCGCCTGCCCGCACACCTCCTACAGCAATTAACAAAAACCTTCGTTAACCCAACCACCCCAAGATCGAAAACTCTGTACCCTCTAATGCCAAAATAGATACTCTGTTTCTAATAGTGAGCAGCGATGTTCAACAAGGAAGCCTTCAAGCCAACGGATAGTCGCAAACAAGGTAAAAGCATCAGACTATATCACTCCACCTCGTCTTAAGTAGGCTTGCCCAGAGGCTATATGCACTGCCTCTTAGGAAGAGAGAGACACACAATTGGGACACCTACACGCCTCTTAAAAGTAGCAAACTAAGTCGTTTAACGAATAGTGGATTCAACTAAAATTCAGGCATAAAAAAAGCCCCTAGTACGCTAGTACTAGGGGCTTTTCGGGTTTAAGAGCCTGACGATGACCTACTCTCACATGGGGAGACCCCACACTACCATCGGCGCTGAGCACTTTCACTTCTGAGTTCGAGATGGGATCAGGTGGTTCACACTCGCTATGGTCGTCAGGCAATTCTTTTCGCACACATTGCCAACTGGGCAATGCACACTGGTTCGGTGACAATCGGGTGAATGAACTTTATACAAACGCGTCTATCGATTTAGGTTGTAGCAAAACATACGCTTATTCAAAAGCCTGTGATTATATGGCCAAGCCTCACGTGCAATTAGTACTGGTTAGCTCAATGCATCACTGCACTTACACACCCAGCCTATCAACGTCGTAGTCTTCAACGGCACTTTAGGAGGATCAAGTCCTCAGGGAGATCTCGTCTTGAGGGGGGCTTCCCGCTTAGATGCTTTCAGCGGTTATCCTGTCCGAAC
>OJGX01000605.1_pt1 | contig 16986 bp, 17 predicted proteins | sample 1594661 | NCBI WGS metagenome assembly OJGX01 (sample SAMN05416839, study PRJEB24817) | seawater metagenome | isolation source: Sea water | place: Canada:Atlantic | collected 2013-07 | reverse complement strand
CCGAAGAGATACAGATTGAGCTAATCAAGGAACTGCCCAACGTGTTCACTCCGAATTATAATGGCATCAACGATGAAATGATCATTGATGCCTCATACTTTAACCATTCTGAAGAAATTCACTTTGCCTTGTTTGATACAAACAACGACATCATTTATGAATCTAGAGGAAGTGAAATTCGTTTTGATGGCATGGTTAGTGGTTCCATGCTCGAAAAAGATAGCCAGTACTACTATGTCGTCTATGTTAGTTATAAAGGAAAACGGGAGAATTTTATACCTGTAATGTTAACTGTTAAATAGTTAATCCTGCAATACAGGCCTTAACCACCTTTCCATTTCTTCAATTGATTTGCCTTTTCTAATGGCATAATCTTCCAATTGATCTTTATCAATTTTACCCAAGCCAAAATATTTGGCGGCTGGATTTGCAAAATACAATCCACTCACCGCTGCAGTGGGTAACATGGCAAAACTCTCTGTCAAGCTAATTCCGATCTCCTCTGCCTTCAGCAACTCAAATATGAGTGATTTTTCTGTATGGTCAGGACATGCAGGATAGCCTGCTGCAGGTCGAATGCCTTTGTATTTTTCACGTATGAGTGCCTCATTGTTCAATTGCTCCTCAGAAGCATATCCCCAAAATTCTTTACGCACACGTTCATGCAATCGCTCTGCAAAAGCTTCCGCCAATCGATCCGCTAGCGCTTTGAGTAAAATACTGTTGTAGTCATCATGCTCCTCTTCGAATTTTTGAAGTTGTTTCTCAATGCCTAAACCAGCAGTCACGGCAAATGCACCAATAAAGTCCTCTTTGCCACTTTCTTTAGGCGCTATGAAATCTGCCAAGGCCATGTTTGGACTACCTTTTACTTTTTTTCGCTGTTGCCGTAAACTGTGCAAAGTAAAAAATACATCCTGCTTCCCATCGAACAATTGAATGTCATCTACGTCAGAGTTTGCCTTCCAAAAGCCATATACTCCATTTGCTTTTAACCATTTGTGTTTTACGATGTCTTCCAACATCTGCTTGGCATCTTCAAATAGCTCTGTAGCTTCTTGCCCAACAAGATTGTCTTTTAAAATATTGGGATATTTCCCTGCAAGTTCCCACGTAGCAAAGAAGGGCGTCCAATCAATGAAAGGTATCAACTCTTGGATTGGATAATCCAACAGCTCAAATCTTCCCAATTCATTGGGTTTTAGTATGTTTTCCTTTGTCCAGTCAATTTGAAGTTTGTTCGCACGTGCTTCCTGTAAACTGATTAACTTCTTTGTGGACTTTCTGTTTTCATGCTGCTCTCTCAGTGTTGAATATTCCCCATCAATCTTTTCCTTAAAGGCTGTTTTCACCTTTTTATCTTCACTTAGAAGGTTTCCTGCAACAGGTACACTTCTTGAAGCATCCAATACATGCACCACAGGGAAAGTATACTGAGGAGCAATTTTGACTGCGGTATGTGCCCTAGATGTTGTTGCTCCTCCAATTAAAAGTGGTATGTCAAATTGTTGTCTTTGCATTTCACTGGCTAGTTGCACCATCTCGTCCAAAGAGGGTGTAATTAACCCACTCAAGCCAATCATATCAACTTCTTGTTTTCGCGCTTCATCCAGAATTTTTTCGGGAGGAACCATTACTCCTAAGTCAATAACTTCGTAATTGTTGCATGCCAACACCACAGCGACAATGTTTTTACCGATATCATGAACATCTCCCTTAACCGTTGCCATTAATATCTTGCCAGCATTTTTTGCAGTATTGCCAGAAATTCTTTTCTCCTCTTCTATGTATGGCAACAAGTGGGCGACTGCTTTTTTCATGACACGGGCGCTTTTCACCACTTGGGGTAAAAACATTTTTCCTGCACCAAAAAGATCTCCCACCACATTCATCCCATCCATTAATGGGCCTTCAATAACTTGCAAGGGTTTGTCGTACTGCAATCGTGCCTCTTCTGTATCCTCTACAATAAATTCAACAATTCCTTTTACTAAGGCATGGGACAATCGATCTTGAACGCTTTCTTCACGCCACTTTTCATCCTTCACATTTACCTTACCTTCTGATTTCACGGTTTCTGCAAAATCGGTCAATCGCTCTGTGGCATCCTCCCTTTTGTTCAAAAGAACATCTTCGACATGGGTCAATAGGTCTTTAGGAATATCATCATACACCTCAATCATGCCTGCGTTGACAATTCCCATGTCCAACCCGTTTTTTATTGCATGGAACAAGAATGCCGAGTTCATGGCTTCCCGCACTACATTGTTCCCTCTAAAAGAAAAAGAAACATTGCTCACTCCTCCACTGACTTGAGCCCCAGGTAAATTCTCTTTGATCCATTTTGTTGCTGAAATAAAATCAACTGCATAATTGTTGTGTTCTTCTATTCCAGTTCCAACAGTCAGTATATTGGGATCAAAGATGATGTCGTGCGGAGAAAAATTGAGTTTATTGGTCAGTAGGTTATACGCCCTTTCACATATCTCAATCCTTCTTTCATAATTGTCTGCTTGGCCTTTTTCATCGAAGGCCATAACGATGACCGCAGCTCCATATTTTTGAATTTTTCTCGCTTGGTCCAAAAATATTTCTTCGCCCTCTTTCAAACTGATTGAATTCACGATGCTCTTTCCTTGAACGCACTTTAAGCCGGCCTCAATTACTGACCATTTAGAAGAATCGATCATGATAGGCACCTTGGAGATGTCTGGTTCTGAAGCAATCAAATTTAGAAAAGTGGTCATGACTTGCTCTGAATCCAACATGCCTTCATCCATGTTTACATCAATAATTTGGGCACCACCTTCAACTTGTTGAAGCGCAACAGAAAGTGCTTCTTCATATTGCTCTTCTTTGATGAGCCGTTTAAACTTCAGTGATCCTGTCACATTCGTTCTTTCTCCAACATTGATGAAGTTGCTTCCTTTAAAAACAACTAGAGGCTCTAATCCACTATAATTGGGCAGGTCTAATTTCTTCTTCGGAATACGTGGAGGGTATTTCTCAGCAATTTTTGCAATCTCTTGTATATGCTCTGGAGTGGTTCCGCAACAGCCACCAATAATATTTACGAATCCACTTTCTATAAAATCTTCGATAAAACCACCCATCTGCTCAGGGGTCTGGTCATATTCTCCAAAGGCATTCGGTAAACCAGCATTAGGATGTGCACTAATGAAAAAATCTGTTTTCTGAGAAATAAGGTCCAGATAAGGCCTAAGTTCCTTGGCCCCTAGCGCGCAGTTGAAACCAACGCTCAATAATGGCAAATGACTGATTGAGAGCAAAAATGCCTCTGCAGTTTGTCCTGATAAAGTTCTGCCACTTGCATCCGTAATGGTTCCTGAGACCATTATAGGCAATTCAATTCCTTTCTCATCAAAGCTGTCAGAAATTGCGTATAAAGCCGCTTTGCAGTTCAAAGTATCAAATACCGTTTCTACAAGCAAGATATCGACGCCTCCTTCAATTAAGGCATCCACTTGTTCTCTATACGCTACTTTCAGTTCATCAAAAGAAGTGTTTCGGAATTCTGGTCTGTTAACATCAGGCGATAGGGATGCAGTGCGATTTGTAGGTCCAATTGAACCTGCTACAAATCTTGGTTGCTGAGGGTTATTTTCTGTATACTCAATGGCAACCTCTTTTGCAATTTTTGCTGATTGGAAATTGAGGTCATAAACAGCTGATTCCAAACCATAATCGGCCTGAGCAATTGATGTTGAAGAGAAAGTATTTGTCTCAACAATGTCTGAGCCTGCTTCAAAATATGCTCTATGTATGTCTTTGATGATATCACTCTGAGTGATAGAAAGCAAATCATTATTTCCTTTCAAAGGCTTGCTGTGATCTTTAAATCGTTCACCTCTAAAGTCAAATTCCTCTAATTTGTGTCTTTGAATCATGGTACCCATTGCACCATCTAAAACCAAAATCCGCTTTTTTAATATTTCTCTAATGTCCATTTTATTCTAATAAAAAAGCCCTTCGACTTCGTCAAAAGGGCTCTAATCTCTTTCAACTTATCTTATTCCTACACAGGAATCAGGAATTGGCACCAATCTAAGGTTGCCAAGGTTTCATAGGGCCTGTCCCTCCACCTTTCTTGATAAGTAATAAATTAAGAACGTTTATGCAGAAGGAGTACCAGAGGTTTTTTGATGGTGCTTGTATAAAAAGTAGCCTACAACAGCTAACAGAATATATGGAACGAACATGATATAAATAATACCTTCATTGATTCCTTGTCCAACAGCTTCTTCTCCAGACTGCATATTTGATTCTAAAACTGCTTTACACATAGCACATTGTGCAAAGGAGCTTATTTGGCTCCCAACAACAAACACTGATAATAAACCAATTCTTAGTAATCTATTCATTGTTATCAAAGTTAAGCAAGAGTTTTGTCTGAATCTAATTAATAATAAGGCGATATCATCATGTAAACGACCACACCAGTAAAGGTCACATAAAGCCAGATAGGCAATGTAATCCTTGCAATTTTTCTGTGTTTGTCAAACTTCTTTGATAGCGCTCTATTAAAAGTAATCAAGACTAGGGGAACAATCACAATGGCCAGCAGTATGTGTGACAATAGAATAATAAGGTAAAAGGTTTTCATCCAGCCATCACCTCCATATGGGGTAGATTCTGCCAAGAAATGATAGCTTACATAAGAAATAAGAAACAAAACGGAAAGAATAAGTGCAGAAACCATCAATTGTTGATGACGTGCTTTATTCCCTTTTTTTATTGCCTTAAGAGCTAGAATCAATATGATAAATGTGATTCCATTAATAAGGGCGTTGATTCTTGGCAATATATAAATTTCATCTCCTACTTCAATGTCTTTAGGCAAGAAGTACAGCACAGCTACAACGATTGGGATCAATGCCGAAACAATTCCTATTATCCATTTAGAACTTTGAAACATGTTTACTCTTCTTTTCTGGGAACATATTCTTCTAAATACAATATTTCAATTGCATCCATCAAATCATTCAATTCAACTGTACTTGTTCCATCAAAAACACCGCGTATTCTACTTTGTTTATCAATAAGAAATAAATTGGAAGAATGTAAAAACCCTCCCGGAGCCACTTCATCTTTCATGGCATTTGCAAAATATCCAGTGAAGGCAAGATTATAAATATCTTCTTTCTCTCCGGTCAGAAAATTCCAAACGCTGTCCTTTGCATGAACTCTGTCTGCATAGGCTCTAAGGGCCTCAACTGTATCTGATGCTGGATCTACAGTAAATGATAACAATTTAAAATCCTTTCGGTCATAAAAGTGTTTTTGCAATTCCAACATATGAGTTGCCATTTTCGGACAGATCGACGGGCAGTTTGCAAAAAAGAAATCTGCAACATAAATGTGTCCATCGTAATCTTGATGACTGACTGTTGCATTGTTTTGATTGGTAAATGTAAATTCTGGAATCTTGTGGTAAACAGTATCGCTTGACTCAACTGTCTTAGGACCCAGTATTGGCAGTGGCTTAAAATTATTTATTCCAGTATGCAAGAAAAGGTACAAGATGGAAGGAAGCAGAAGAATCGCAAGTAATATAAGCGACTTCTTAACCGAGTTTTTCCTCATTTACCTATTTTAGGATATCTACCTCATTGATGTAAACACCTTCTACAAGAACCATTATAATCAAGTAGACAATAAGTACTATGTATGGAAGAGCAACCATATAGATGAAATTCTTGTACTCATGTTTGAGGTGCATATAATATGCAACGATATAATAGGCTTTCACTAAGGTTAGAACAAGAAATGTAATCTTCACAAAATTCCAAGCCAATCCCATGTCTTTCCATACTAAACCCAAAGAAACTTCCACGGTGGTTACTGCAAGTAACACCCAGAAAATAACCCAGATGGTTTTTCTCATTTTTTTCCCTTCCTCTTCAGAGTGATGGGAAACGTATTCTGCTGTTCTATCGAATCCTGACATAGTTAAAATTGCTATTAAATAAGGTAAAAGAAGGTAAATACAAATACCCAGACTAAATCTACAAAGTGCCAATAAAGGCCAACTTTTTCCACCATTTCATAGTGTCCTCTTTTCTCGTAAGTGCCCTTTAAAACATTTACTAAAATCACAAAATTTATCACTACTCCACTAAAAACGTGTGTGCCGTGAAAACCTGTAATGAAGAAAAAGAAATTTGCAAATAGTGGTACTCCATATTCATTCACTGTGAGATTGGCTCCATAGACCTCAGTTCCTGCCTGAATCATTGCAGCGGCGTCGGCACCAGTGACTTCTGTGCCATTAGTCAGCAATAAACCATCTTTTGCGTCAGAAAGCCATTGGGCAATAGAGCCATCCGCCAATTGTAACGCACCTAACTCTGTTCCATGAATGAAATGATACCACTCCCATGCTTGCGAACCCACGAAAATAAGTCCTCCAACGATTGTCCAAGCCATCCATACTATAACACCTTTCTTATTCATTCTATGTCCAGCTTCAACGGCCAATACCATTGTCACAGAACTCATGATTAAGATAAAGGTCATAAATGCCACATACAAGAGCGGATGATCTCCATGTAAAAAAGGGAAATGTGTAAATACGTCCTCAGCTACAGGCCAAACTTCATCAAATCGATGACGCATAAACCCATAGGAAATCAATAATCCTGAGAAAGAAAATGCATCAGAAACTAAGAAGAACCACATCATGATCTTACCATAACTGAGGTTAAACGGAGAGATTCCTCCACCCCATAATTTTTTGGCATCAACTGAAGGCGCTTTTCCTGACATAATTTAAATTTTATATTATCAAATTAAAAAAGAAGAACAAGTATATCCACATAGCACCCATAAAATGCCAATATGTAGAACACAATTGCAAACCTAATAAATTTTTGGAATCGTAACTTCCTTTAAATGCATTAAAAACTACCACCAAAAGTGCAATTAAGCCACCAACCAAATGGGCGATGTGTAAGGCAGAAATGATGTAAAGAAAAGCCCCAGATGCATTGTGTTCAGCACCAGTAAAATAAACCTTGTTCTCGACCAACTGATCATAGCCAACGAACTGCAATTGAATAAAGAGTATCCCCAATAGCAAGGTAATAATCGTCATCCATTTAATTCCTGATGAATTGTCTGATTTGGCAAACTTAATTGCTAAAATCATACTGATGCTGCTCACAGCGATAACTATTGTGCTCCAAGTAAATGCAGATGGCAAATCAAAGTTCAACCAATTACCATCGCCTTTTCTAACAATAACTGCACTGGTGAGACCTGCAAACAACATAACTATGCTGATCATGGATACCCATAACAGTGGTTTAGCTACTTTTTTTCTCTTGGTCTTTTGGAACTCTTGTTCCTCCAATAAAACGTCTTCTGTCATTTCTAAATCTTATCTAAATACCAGGCAATTAATACCATTGGCACGTAAACAAAGGAGGCAAACATTAGTTTAGTTGCGGAGGCTTCATTACGTTTTCGATATAAAGTACTTGCAGGGTAAATCATCAATATTCCTGAAATAGCAAATGTGATTAATGCAATTGTGCCAGTTAAATTAAACAAGACTGGTAATAGGCTTACTAAGAGTAAAAACAGAGAATACACTAGCATAAGAAAAGCAGAAGTTTTGTCTTTCCCTCCTCTTGATGGAAGTAGTCTGAAGCCAGCTTTAGCGTAGTCTTGATCGGCTTTCCATGCGATGGCCCAAAAATGTGGGAACTGCCACATAAATTGAACTGCAAACAACAATCCAGCCTCTAAACTAAAATATCCAGTTGCTGCAACCCATCCTAACATTGGCGGGATGGCTCCTGGAAAAGCCCCGACAAAAACTGCCCAAGGTGAGATTTGCTTCAAGGGTGTATAAAGGGATACATAAACAAAGAGTGCCAAAATGCCCAATAGTGCTGCTGCAACATTAAAATTCAACCATAATATAAGTGTGCCTGATAATCCAAATACAAATGACAAGCTCGTACCTTCAATGACGGACATCTTCCCAGTTACAAGTGGTCTTGACTTTGTCCTGTCCATCAAACAATCAAGGTTTATTTCTATGATTTGATTGAATCCATTTGAACTTGCTGTGACTAAAAATCCACCTAAGGATAGCCAAATCAATTTTGTAAAAACGAATGAATCTCCTCCAATTAAATAACCAAAAACAGCTGAAAATACCACCAAGAGAGATAAACGCAATTTTGTAAATGCAGCGTAATCTTTAAGCTTTTGTTTCAAAGAAAAAGTGTGAAAAAACGAATCTTCAGCTGCAACTTGCATAAAGTGATTTATTAATTTGCGAAATTACGACATATTGCTTGCTTGACAAGACAAGCTAGAAATCAAAATACTGATTGAATAATTGGGTTTTAATAGTTAAATAAATCATATTGTTTTGTCTTAGCACATCGTTTTGTTTCTTTTCCCGCCAAATAAATCCAAGACTTGCTACCGCATTCCATTCCTTTTTTAATTGGTATGAAAAACTTGGATTTACGAATCTAACTTGTACTGGCACCCCTTGCGTCAATGTGTTCTCAAAGTCTTCTTCTCTGCTGGAATTAGACAATTCCAAGTTTTCACCAAAATTGGTTCCTAAAGGGGAACTCCCTTGTCTTGATTGGTTGTACTGGAGTTTAAAATTGATGCGTTTGTGTTGATAGTTTGCGAGTGCAATCCATTCATGGAAATTGGCCCCCATTGGGTGAGCCAAAGACATATTATAGTTAGAGTATGCTTGAACAGGATTGCTATGGGCATAGGTATATGGTCGAACACTGTTGTATTCCAAACGACTGCTCAACCCATCCACATTAAAAAGATCAAACCCCTTCCATCCTAATTGTATTCCATACTTATTTGCCCACCAACCAGATCGAATGTCCTTATCTGGATTCCTCCACTGATTGATATCAGCTCGAATTTCAGACAATAAAAACTCATCAAAAAGTAGTTGTCCATAGAGTATGTTTCTTTCTTTAATTGATGCTTTAATGTTCGCACCTACCAAAGCGTTGTCTGAAGAACCTATAGAGAACTCAACAGGCCGATAGAAAATGACAGGATTCAAATAATTTACCTCAAATCCTCTTGTATAACCTTCTTCCTCTGCTTGCCAAACTATGGATTCGAATAAACCAACAGTCAACCATTTATTGATGCGATAATCCAAAAAGTGAGTAACAGAATATTTTCGTTGATAGAGACTGCTTTTGCCTTCTACATTAAATATGTTTTGGTGGCTGCTATACAAGTTTGAATATTTAAATCGCCAAAATTTTGCATCTATTCTGAAGTAAGGCGAAGCATTTGAAAAGTCGGACAAAAGCAATGAGCGATATCCATCTCCAATAAAGTTCCGGCCATAGCCCACTTGAAAATTAAAAATTTTGTTGACTTTATAGTTTATATGTCCTTGTATATAATCAGATTGAATGTTGTTATTTCCCCTTGAAACGTTCATAGCAGGTACCACTTTGTTTTCAATGATAAAGTCTTTTTGATAATCCATATACTGGCCATAATTATAGATATAAGCCAATTCAACGTTCCATTTACGAAAATTAGAATGTATTAAAACCCCAATCCCATTTCTCAAAACACCTTCATCTTTTTGTAATCCAATTAAGGACTCAAAAGCAGGTGAAATCTTGAATTTAATGGAAGTATCCTGCTTTGTGGCCCTCCAATTCGTAGACTTAAAGGCAGTATGTAATGTGTTTTTAGAAAGGTATAAGGCCTTTTCTTTTTGGTAGCTAAACAGGAAGTTTTGATTCACCAATTGACCTTGCAGATAACTTGAGCACAAGCAAAAGAACAATAAGCAAATTATTGTTGACCTCATTAATCGGCGTTTTGCTTTTTGACAGGAATCAAGAAGAGCACTCCCATTAAAGCAAGAACAATGGATGACAATAAAATGAATGTTAGGCTCGTGCTCAGTCCTTTTATAAAAACTGAAGCTGATATTAAGAGCAGACTAAACATGTAAATAACTGTCACAGTTTGCGCATGATTTAACCCTAATTTAAGCAACCTATGGTGTAAATGGTTGCTATCAGCGGAGAAGGGTGAGACGCCTTTAAGCATGCGATATAGAAATATTCTAAATGTATCAAGTAATGGATAGGCCAATACTGCCATTGCGAAAATTGGTTTAGAAATGTGCTTCATTTCAGCCGGGAGTGAGGAAAAATCGTATTCAATAACTCTAATTGCTAAAACACAAATGATCAATCCAACCGTTAATGACCCAGAGTCGCCCATAAAAATCTTAGCGGGATAAAAATTATACCTTAAAAATCCAAGCAAAGCTCCTGCAAGTGAAAAAGCTATGATGGCATCAACGGTACTTCCTGCAAGTAAAAACCAAATTCCGAAGGTTATTGAAGCAATGCATGCTACTCCCCCAGCCAAACCATCAACACCGTCAATGATATTGAATGCATTGATGACAACAACGTAGGTGAATATAGTCAAAGCAACACTTGCCCATTCTGGAATTTCACGAATCTCAAATATGCCGTAAAGGCTAGTGATTTTTATTTCTGCCATCAAAGTCATGATAAAGGCTACCAAAAGGTGACCAACTAGTTTTTTTATTGCGGCAGTTCCAATAATGTCATCTTTGATGCCCATAAAAAACATAATCAACACACTTGGAATTAAGTACTTAATATAACCTATGTTCTCCGACGGGAAACAGATAAAGAATGAGAAAACCGTTCCAGCAAAAATCATGACTCCTCCCATGGAAGGAACACTTTTTGTATGAAGTTTCCTTGTTTCGTTTGGATCGTCAAACAGGTGTTTCAATTCAGCCACTTTAATAAAAGAGGGTGTCGACAACAGGACAATGAAGAAAGAAATCAATACTGCAAGGGCAACGATCATGTCTTGTTTTTTACAAATATCCTTAATTAGTAGTTAAAATAGAGGTTCTGTAGGTTTGTCCTCAATCCAACATACAAGAAAACGGTTTCATTATTGCCACTAATTGATTGACTTGTAAATTGCTGATCACGGAATTGAATGCCAATGCTCAACGTTAAATTGGTAGACGGATTCATTAAATAGGATTGATTCAAATCAGCATATAATACTTCACTCTCATTATCTGCCGCATAATTTGCCATAAAATTACTGATCCATCTATCTTTTCGGAATTGAACAGTACTTATCAATTCGTCCATACCTATCAATGGTTGCGTTAGCGATTCATTATACTGCGTGTAATTATTGGAAACTTTGTCGCGTTCCGATTGGTTGAATTCAAGTTGAACCATCCAATTTTTATGAAAGAACCACTTAATGCCTAATTGAAAATCCGTTTGATTCAACTCCTCATCAAACAATGCAACTTGAGCATAAGTCAAAATCGAAGAGGAAAATTTCATATTGGCATTCATGCCAATCAAGCTATTCCCTTTTTTACTTTTTCCCTCAATAAGTGTATTTACAAATATAATCGGCAACCAGTAATTTGCTCCTACATAAATATTGCCACTACTGTCAAGACTAGGCCAGATAATACCTTCAAAAAAACCTATGTTTAAGTTTTCGGATACACTGTATTCAAGAAAATGAAATGAACCCCTTTTGCGTTCAAAAAGTGCTTCTGAAGAGTTTGCTAGTGGCAAACGATTCAAATCTTGAAAGGAGGTATATAGGTTTTGATATTCTAGCCGATCATTGAACCAACTGGTCTGCAATCTTAAATAAGGGTAATTAAAGCTCAAATCAGAGAGTAATAAAGAACGCTGTCCATCGCCGATAAAATGCTTCCCATGCCCTGCACGAATGTTTAGTATTTTATTTGGCGTAAAGCTCACATAAGCAGATGACATAGAGAAGTCGTAAGCTGTTTCCTTAAACTTCTTTACTCGACCCTGCCCGTAAGCCACTTTAGTAGACTCTATTCTATCTGCGATGTACTGAGGTAAAATGGCCTGATTTTCTCTAAAACTAGATTCAAAAGAAAAATTTTTTCCAATGTTTGAGCGCACAACAAATCCTCGAGTATTCTTGTATAGATTAGTAGAAGTAAGGGTTCCGCTCTCTTGACCAATCTCAAGATTTAAAATTGGATCAATTGATATTTGAACGTTGGCTGTATCTATCAATATAAGATGCTCATGCATTAATTTTCGCCTGAAAAGGCTGTACGAAGAATTGTGTCGCTCTAAATCCAAGACTTGCAATCCAACATCTTTCAACTCTTGCCTATTATGCGTTTGATCAACTCTTAATGGTTTAAAGGAATGATGCCCACTAATTGAGGACTTTAACAAATGGCGTTCATACTCATTAAAAAATTGCTGATTTAATGGAATGTTTAATTGCTGTGAGTTGGCACCAACTGTAAGGAAAAGCAGGAATAAAATACTCAGTGTACGATATACACTATACTTTTTCAAAGTCTAGATTTTTAACTTCTTCATATACCTTTCGAATTCCATCTTTGAGTTCAATGGAATGTTTCCAACCAGTAGAATGAATTTGACTAACGTCCATCAATTTTCTAGGTGTACCGTCAGGCTTAGAAGTATTGAATGTTAATTCGCCTTCAAAACCTACAATATCTTTTATCATTAAAGCCAAGTCCTTAATGGATATGTCTTCCCCGGTTCCTACATTGAACCATTGCGTTCCTTCATAAGATTGCATAAGGCTATAGCATGCTTCTGCTAAGTCATCTACATGCAAAAACTCTCTTTTTGGGGAACCTGTGCCCCAAATTTCTACACTGTCTTGCTCAGACAGCTTTGCTTCATGAAATTTTCGTAAAAGTGCAGGTAATACATGAGATTCGCTTAGGTCATAGTTGTCATTCGGCCCATAAAGATTGGTAGGCATCACTGAAATGAAATTAGAGCCGTATTGCTTTCTATAATTCTCACAAAGTTTGATTCCAGCAATCTTTGCAATGGCATAAGGTTCATTGGTATATTCTAACTCATCCGTAAGCAGGTATTCTTCTTTTAATGGCTGCTGTGCTAATTTTGGATAAATACAAGATGATCCTAGAAAAAGTAATTTCTTTGCCTCATATACATGAGCTGCATGAATAACATTTGCCTCTATCATAAGGTTATCATAAAGAAAATCTGCCCTGTAAATATTGTTTGCTTGAATTCCGCCAACTTTTGCCGCAGCTAAAAACACATAATCGGGTCGTTCAGCCTCGAAAAATTGATTTACTGAGGTCTGATTCCTTAGATCCAATTCTTTTGAAGAACGAAGGAGAAGATTTGTAAAGCCACTATCCTTAAGCTTCCTAACAATTGCAGAACCAACCATTCCATTGTGGCCTGCAATGTAAATTTTATCTTCTTTATTCATGAAAATCAAATACTTTGTGACCTCCTTCCATTAAGTACTTATCCCTTTTAAATAGGGCAAGATCTGATTGAACCATGTCCTTGATCAATGAATCAACAGTATGCTTCGGTTTCCAACCCAATTCTTTATGAGCTTTTGATGCGTCTCCAACCAACAAGTCTACTTCTGTTGGTCTGAAATACTTAGGATCAACTTTCACTATGGTTTTACCATTCGACTTATTGATGCCAATCTCGTTAACACCCTCTCCCTTCCATTCAACATCAATATCTAATTCTTTGAACACTTTTGTAATAAAAATTCTTACCTCAATGGTTTCACCAGTCGCAAGAACATAATCATCAGGTGTGTCTTGTTGCAACATCATCCACATGCCCAGCACATAATCTTTTGCATGACCCCAATCTCTCTTGGCATCTAGATTTCCTAGATAAATTGTGTCTTGCATTCCAAGACTAATTCTTGCTGCTGCCCTTGTAATTTTTCGAGTAACAAATGTTTCCCCTCTAAGTGGACTTTCATGGTTAAAGAGAATACCATTACAAGCATAGAAGTTGTAGGCCTCTCTGTAATTTTTTACGATCCAGAAAGCATACAATTTTGCCACACCATAAGGACTCCTTGGGTAAAAAGGAGTCGTTTCTTTTTGTGGGATTTCTTGAACTTTCCCATACAATTCAGAAGTTGAGGCTTGGTAAAACTTTGTCTTTTTTTCTAAGCCTAAAATTCGAATTGCTTCTAAAATTCTTAACGTTCCGACTGCATCAGAATTAGCAGTATACTCAGGCGTTTCAAACGAAACCATTACATGCGATTGTGCAGCTAGATTATATATTTCATCAGGCTGAACTTCCTGTATTATTCTGATTAGATTGGTTGAATCTGTAAGATCTCCATAATGCAATTTAAACTTAATGTTCTTCTCATGTGGATCCTGATAGAGATGATCGATCCTGTCAGTATTAAAAAGTGAACTTCTGCGTTTTATGCCATGAACTTCATACTTCTTTTCCAACAAAAGTTCTGCTAGGTAAGCCCCATCTTGACCCGTTACCCCTGTTATTAGTGCTACTTTACTCATAGATTACAAACTTAGTCTTTTAAGTGTACTTTAAGCTCTATTTTGCCTTTACCAAAAACCAGTCATTTAAGAGGTTTTCCTTGTTGTAGGCAAGGGGCGAATTCAATTTCCAATTGATTACATTACCTCCCATGGCACTTACTACAGCATGACCAGCAGCTGTATCCCACTCCATGGTTGGAGCAAACCTAGGATATTCATCTGCTCTTCCTTCTGCAACCATGCAAAGTTTTAAAGAACTACCAACGGAAATAATTTCAACTTCACCCTTAGTGGCCTTCACTTTATTAAAGAATGCTTCTGTCTCTACAGACATATGAGATCGACTACCAACCAATGTATATGGACGATCCATTTTTTTTGGCAACTGACTTGATTCATTCAAATAATCTTGGAACGATAATACAATAGCGTCTGTGAATGATTCTATTTTATAAGCTCCAATGAATTCTCCTCCAAGGTACATGACATCTTTTACGGGCACATACACTACCCCTAAAACTGGCTGCTTATTTTCAATCAACGCTATGTTCACTGTAAACTCGCCATTTCTTTTTACAAACTCCTTTGTTCCATCTAAGGGATCTACCATCCAAAATAGGTCCCAATCCTTTCTTTCTCTGTACGGAATGTCTTTGCCTTCTTCACTCAATATTGGGATGTTGGTTGAATACAAGCCTTTAACAATTACCTCATGCGCAGCACAATCTGCTTCTGTAAGAGGCGATTGATCAGATTTAGTTTCAACATCAAACTCAGTATTATAAACTTCCAATATTGCTTTTCCAGCAAGTTGAGCTGTTCGTGCAATTTGCTCCAATAGTTTTATTTCCTTTTCTTTAGTCATGTGTTTTCAGTTACGATAATTCGACGCTAAATTAATCTTGATTTCTCTTCGAATCCATTGAAAAGAAACAATAAACTATACCTCTTAACTGTTGTTAGTAAGACTTATGTCCAGATGTAGATTTTTCATTTTCGTTTCCTTCTTTTTCTTTCTTGAAACTATTGATGGTCAAAGCTTTAACATTGGGAGCATTGCTGGAATTAATGCCTCTCAAATAAGCGGTGATGGCTTGGCTGGATTTAATAAGGGGGGCTTACTATTAGGAGGTTATGTTAACTCTGACCTTAATTCTAAGATCAATGTGCAATTTGAGATAGTGTATAGTGAAAAAGGCAGTCGAAAACTCCCGCGCAATGATCAAGGAGATACCGAATCTTTTTTATTGAGAATGAACTATGTTGAAGTTCCCTTAATGATTCGCCTTAAAAACAATAAGTTTACTTATGATGTTGGTTTGTACTATGGTCGACTTGTTTATCAGTATTTAGAAGATGAAAACGGGCCATTTGATATACCAGAGCAGCTCAATCAATTCAATAACAATGATTTTGGGGCTCTAGTAGGCATTAACTTTAATTTTACAAAACACCTTGTTATGAATTGGAGAATTAGCAATTCATTGTCAGCAGTAAGAGATCACGACAGTGGAGAAAATTTTAGATTCAACAATGGCATGTTTCATACAGTCCTGAGTTTTAGTATGAGGTATGAATTATTCGAAAAAAATGGATCATAAAATCATAGTAGCAATTACAGGCGCATCAGGTTCTATTTATGCGAAACTATTACTTGACAAATTGATTGAAAAAAGCGATCAGATAAACAAAGTTGGTGTCGTGATGTCTGATAATGCAAAAATTGTTTGGGAACAAGAACTGGGCAATAAATCCTATGAAGATTATTCTTTTCAATTTTATGACAAAAGTGATTTTTATGCACCATTCGCCTCAGGGTCTGCCAAATACAACACCATGGTCATAGTTCCTTGCTCTATGGGCACACTAGGTCGTATTGCTGGTGGAATCTCTAATGATTTAACAAGCCGGGCAGCAGATGTCATACTAAAAGAACGAAGACGACTTATACTTGTGGCAAGAGAAATGCCATTTAATGCCATTCATTTGGACAATATGAAAAAAGTTGATTTGGCAGGAGGGATTATTTGTCCAGCAAATCCTTCTTTTTACTCGAACCCACAAAGTATAGAGGAAGCAGCACAAACTGTAGTGAGCAGAATAGTTGACTTAATGGGCTTAAAAGATGACAGTTATCGTTGGGGAGATGATAATTAACATTCTTTATTCTTTCTTCCTGTAATAACACTTTTAATTTATCTCATTCATGCTTAAATTGCTTATTGATTTAAAAAAGGATTAAATGTTGGAGTTGAGTAAAAAGGTACTGACTAAAGTTAGTTTTGATCGAAATCTTTTTAGAAAAGAATTGCTAAAATTCAAAAGTTGGCTTAAACCCAAAGAACTTTTAGCGCTAAAAGCTTGGTGCCTTACCACATTCGGCAATGACTATCGAGAAATTATCTTAGAAGTCTTTGAAACTATTTCTTAAGAAAGTGAATGTTACGCTTCAAACCAGCGTATTTAGTGCGTTTTACAGCTGATTTCTTAAAAAGCTGATTAAACTCTTCTTTCTCAAGTGTTTCCCAGTCTGATTTAGTCATTGCAATTAATCGCTCACTTGGGTTAAAAGC
>OJGX01000599.1_pt1 | contig 17030 bp, 10 predicted proteins | sample 1594661 | NCBI WGS metagenome assembly OJGX01 (sample SAMN05416839, study PRJEB24817) | seawater metagenome | isolation source: Sea water | place: Canada:Atlantic | collected 2013-07 | reverse complement strand
TCTACACGTAAGGAGTCGTCGGCAGCGTCAGATGTGTATAAGAGACAGGCACCAACACCGGACCAACTCCGCACGTTTCAGCGAGAGGTCAAGGTCGATCGCCCTACGGCGATCAGACAGGTTATCGACGAATTGCTCGCTTCACCTCACTACGGCGAACGTTGGGCTCGGCACTGGCTCGATCTAGCACGCTACACAGACAAGACGGCATCCTGGCTGAATTCTACCGCCGCAGCGTGGCGCTACCGGGACTGGGTGGGGCAGGCGTTCAATCGTGATCTCCCCTATCCTGAATTCATCAAACAGCAGCTCGCCAACGATCTCATACCCGATAACGATCCTCAGGACAACGCCGCCCTCGGATTCCTCGGACTGAGCCCCACTTATTGGAAGGAACTTCAACTTCCCCCTGAAGTTATCAAGACAACCGTTGCTGATGAATGGGAAGAACGCGTGGACGCCGTTGGTCGCACTTTCCTGGGACTTACCCTCGCCTGCGCCCGGTGCCACGACCACAAATTCGAACCCGTCTCGCAAGTGGACTACTACGCCATCGCCGGTGTCTTTGCCAGTGTTCGAATTGCAGATCGGCCAACCATCAACGACGCTCTCTGGTTACCGGTTGCCAAAGCCAGAGAACAAGTCGATAAGATCGAGAAACAGCTCGTCGAATTGAAGAAAGACAAAGCCAATCAGACAGATGCACTTACTGAACAAGTCATCCAACTTGAAGGCAGAATTCAAGCAATTATCAAGAGAACACCACACTATCACACGCCCATGGTCAGTGGAGTCAAAGAAGCCGCCCTTTATGTGAAACCGGCCGATGGCAGACATGGCTCGACCCTCGATTATCGCAATGACGAAGCGCGCGATCTCGCCCTCCACAAACGCGGCAACCCAAACGTTCTTGGCGAAACAATCCAACGACAATTTCTCAGCGCTTTTCCCACAAAATCAGCGACGCCGCGACGGTTCGAGCGCGGTAGCGGACGACTCGATCTCGCCGAAGCAATTATCAACGAAGCCGCCCCTCTGTCGGCTCGCGTTATGGTGAACCGAATCTGGCAACACCACTTTGGACGCGGCCTTGTGCCAACTCCCAGTGAACTAGGGTATTCCGGAGAAGCCCCCTCTCACCCAAACTTGATCAACGATCTCGCCGCGCGCTTCGTCAAACATCGTTGGTCAATTAAGTGGCTTCATCGAGAAATTCTACAATCGTCAACCTGGCAACAGAGCGGTCACAATCCAAAAGCGATCGAACGAGATCCCAGCAATCGATACCTTGCCCGGATGGATCAACAACGGCTCGATGCCGAAGCCTGGCGCGATGCTATCCTTCAGGCAAGTGGTGAACTCGACCTTCGCATCGGAGGCGCCCCCATGGAATTAGCAGCGTCCGAAAACGTTCGCCGCACCTGCTACGGAACGATTCATCGGCGCGAGCCCAATCCGTTTCTACGCGTTCACGATTTCCCTGATCCCACGGCCCACGCCCCCACTCGGCCAACGACAATCACTCCCTTGCAACAGCTATTCAGCCTCAATAGTCCCTTCATTCGACTCCGGTCAAACGCCCTCGCTAGTAAACTGCTCCAACTACCAGACCACAGGACACGAATCGAGAGGACCTACCAAACCCTCTTCCAACGCTCGCCACGCGAAAGCGAACTATCAATTGCCGCAGTTTTTTTCTCCAAAGACACCGAAAATCTCGAACTCTGGGCTCAATATGCGCAGGCATTGCTAGTCGGCAACGAATTCCAATTCATCGACTAATCATGGAGGCGCAAACGATAAACCGTCGAGAGGCCCTTTCACGAATAGGTGCCGGACTAGGGACGCTCGGACTCTTGGGTTCCCTCGAGGCGGCATCGAATCGGACACCCCATTTCGCACCCAGGGCCAAGCGGGTGATCCATCTCTTCATGAACGGCGGACCCTTTGGCCCGGATTTCTTGGATCCCAAACCGGCCCTCAAGACCTTCGAAGGCCAGCGCCCTGACGGTACAAATCTCCGGACAGAACGTCCCACAGGGGGCTTGATGAATGCCCCCTACCAATTCAAACAACACGGCCAGAGCGGCTTACCGATAAGCGAGCTTCTCCCCCACACGGCAAAACATGCCGATGATCTCTGCGTCTTGAAATCCGTCTACACAGACAATCCCAATCACGGCCCCGCCTTGCTCTTGATGAACAATGGCACCATGACTCCCAAAGTTCCCAGTATGGGCGCATGGATGAGCTATGGATTGGGTACGGAAAATGCCAACCTTCCGACTTACGTTGTCCTTTGCCCCGGGCGTCCCGTGAGATTTTCCATCCTTTGGAACAGCGCCTTTCTGCCAGCCCAGCATCAAGGGGTCTATCTGAATCACTCCAAGATTGAACCCGAGCAAATGATCCCGTGGCTACGAAACGCTCATCTAGATCCGAAGGCGCAGAGGAAACAACTTGAACTCATGCGAGCACTGAATGAGGAACACCTCAACTCTCAATCCTCCCCAAATCTGGCGCTCCAAGGGCGCATCAAGGCCATGGAAACGGCCTATCGCATGCAATTCGCCGCAACCGACGCCTTCGATATCAACAAGGAATCCGCTCGCACGCGGGAAGCCTACGGCACCGGTCACTTCGCGAACGGCTGCCTAATGGCCCGACGCCTTGCCGAGCGGGATGTCCGTTTCATTCAAGTTTATTACGGCAATGGCCAACCTTGGGACACTCACAACAAACACAACGAAACGACACCCAAGCTCGCACAGACTATTGATCGCCCCATCGCAGCGCTACTCAAAGATCTCAAAGAACGAGGGATGCTTGAGGACACACTCATCGTTTGGGGGGGTGAGTTCGGCAGAACACCAGTTAGCGAAAATGGAACAGGCCGCGATCACAACCCTCACGGCTTTATGATGTGGCTCGCCGGCGGAGGCACGCAGGGAGGAATGAGCTACGGCGAAACGGATGATTTTGGCTTTAGAGCAACCCATAACCGCATGCATATTCATGATCTCCACGCGACCTTGCTCCATCTCGTAGGCATCGATCACGAACGCCTCACCTACCGCCACGCAGGTCGAGATTATCGTCTCACGGATGTGTCGGGAACGGTCGCAAAGCCGGTTCTAAAATCAAACAGCGTGGGAGGATAGCATCCTCTACGCCACCTAAATCTCGCAACCGACCGGCGCAAGCGCGACATCTAAATGCCGATCGGCATTTTCCAGTCAGAAACGTTGGATGTGAGCGTGCTTGCATCCCAGTGAGCGCGATCTTTACCAAGATCCCAGGGTGCCGGACCAACAAAGGAACTCCGCTTTCCTTCGATGCTCATGAAGCCGAGAGAGAGATCAACCGTCACGATCGCATAAATTGCCTCCTTGTAAGGAACCGTATACTTGATATACGGATGAGCCGCGTCGACCGCCTCGCTGTAACGCACACGCTGATAATCGCCGCCAACCCAAAAATAGGAGGCACTGTTTATTTGTGGATAGACGATGTTGTTAATCTGCCGAACATAATCACGGTGATGATGTCCAGAGAAGCAGGCGATAACCTTGCGCCGCCCTGCCCTAATATTGGCTTCTTCTAACAACTGCCGAACCGCCGCCCCATTCTGAACCCCACCTTTCGTTTCTCTTTCAATACTTTGATGAACAAAGACAATCGTCGTCCGCTCGGTAGCCGCCAGATCCTTTTCTAACCAATCCAATTGGTTCTCGGCAACATAACGAGGATAACCTCCCTCGTGATCTTTAGGTCGGTCGTTGCCATCGAGAACCACAAAATGAACCCCCCCCTGATCGAACGAGTAATAACGCGCAGCCATCGTCCACCAAGCGACTGTTTCTTCGCGTTTGTAGCCACCGTCAGTATCGTGGTTTCCTAAGACATGATACCGTGGCCCCTTGAAGGAATTCCAGATATCGAGAAAGCCCTGATTCTCCGTCTTGGGCACGCAAAAGTCACCTATCTGAATCACGAAATCAACGCCCTGGGCATTCATATCATCGATAAACACCTGAAGCCTTTCATCCGCATCATGCATGATGTCCTTATGCACGTCAGCAATCACCCCGAATCTCAAAGGCCTTGTTCGCTTTGAAGCAGACGAACTCTCTGCCGCTCCCAGAGACCAGGATGAAAGAACGCTCGTTGCACCAAGGACGGCTGAGCTTCTTAAGAAGCGCCGCCGCGTTTGTTCAAGCGGCTCGCTTAGAACATTGTTATTAGGATCCATCGTCATTATCATCCAACGCTCCATCCATACGGAATCAACGGTTTTGTAGAAAGCGTGATTAGGCCAGAAGTCCCTGCATCACAGAGCCACCGACATCCGTCAACCGTTCGTCTCGCCCGCTATGTCGGTGAGTCAATCGAAGGTGGTCTAATCCCATCAAATGGAGAATGGTGGCGTGGATGTCATTCACATGGGCCCGGTCTTCTATGGCGTGTAAACCGATTTCGTCCGTTCCGCCATAAACAGTCCCTGGTTGAATCCCGCCTCCAGCAAACCACATACTAAACCCAGTGGCGTTATGATCACGCCCCCGGCTCCCCTTTTGACTGACCGGAGTCCGGCCAAATTCTCCCCCCCAAATCACCAGTGTCTCATCCAGCAAGCCACGACGCTTTAGATCCGTAAGTAGGGCGGACACCGGTTGATCGGTGGCTTGGCACATCCGGTCATGATTAGCGTTCACATCATCATGAGCATCCCATTGCCAGGCCACAGGGCCGCCGCCTGAATACAATTGAATAAAGCGTACGCCCCGCTCAGCCAAGCGCCGGGCAATTAGGCAGCGGGTTCCAAAATCGGTGGTCGCTGCTTGATCGAGTCCGTAGAGCGCCCGGGTTTCCGCCGATTCTCGCGAGACATCAATCGCTTCGGGCGCTTCCGCCTGCATTCGGAAGGCGAGTTCGTAGCTCGCGATCCGGGCTTCCAACTCAGTATCACCTGCATTCAAATGACGTCGGTTCAAGCGCTGCATATAGTCGAGAATCCGACGCTGCCGCGACCGATCGAGGGACGGGTCCTCGGACGCCAAATTTACAATTGGATTGGATCCCGGTCGAAAAAGGGTACCTTGATGCGTGGCCGACAGGAACCCAGAACTCCAACAAGGAGCGCCCCCTTCAGGGGTTCCCTGCGGTTGTGCCATAACGACAAACGAAGGCAAGTTGTCTGATTCATTGCCCAAGCCGTAGGTCACCCAACTGCCGAGGCTGGGGTACCCCATAAACACACGCCCTGAGTTCATCTGGTAGTGAGCGGGCGCATGGATCACACTGTCCACGGCACACGAGCGAACGAGACCGATGGAGTCCGCGTGCTGATGCATGTGCGGCACAAGATCTGACATATCCATCCCCGACTGACCATAACGCCCCCATTGACGAGTACTCTTCAAGCAGAGCGGATCGGACTCCAGGAATTGACTATTGATCGATCCAAAGCTGGGAGGCAATCGTTGGCCGTCCAAACGATCCAATGCAGGCTTCGGATCGAACATATCCACATGACTGGGACCACCGACCATGAAGAGAAAAATGCACCGTTTCGCCTTGGGAGCAAAGTGTGGCCCCAGCGGCGCACCCGGAGAAACAGACGAAGCCTGGGCCTTTTCCCTCGATAACAATTGCCCCAAAGCCAAGGCACCAAAACCCTGTCCCGTGGTCTCCAAGAATTGTCGCCGCGAAAACTCAGCCGTGGAAGCAGCTGGCGCACCCAGACATTTACCGGAGGATGCTTGATTAGGGGACATAGAGAAACTCACTACTATTTAAGAGGGCCAACGAAAAATCCATCCACCGTTCTTCCAACGGACGCCCATCATGGGCCAAGAATTCACGGGTCCAACCCAACTCCTCACTCACCGGCTCCCTCGCGTAACAACGAAGGAAGGACGCCCGAATTCGGTCCTCGTCGGTGTCGAAGGAGGAAAGTAACTCACGGGCAAAGGACATCGCGGCTTGTTGAACAAACCCACTATTCAACATCACCAAGGCCTGCGGAGCATGCGTACTGACAAAGCGCTGAGGACAAGGCGTCAACGCATCGGGCGAATCAAAAGCGTCAAACATGGGATAGTGAACATTCCGCTTTCGATGAAGATAGATGGAACGGCGGACATGCTCAGAGGGATCACGGTCAACCGGCCAAAGATGCACCACTTCGGCCTCCGTGAAAATGAGTTCACGAACCTCCGGTTCGAGCGGCGGATGCACCCCTGGCCCACCAGCACGTCGATTCAATAAGCCTGCAGCCAACAAGACGGCGTCCCGAAGCCCTTCAGCCTCCATTCGCCTTCGATTCATTCGCCATAACAAGCGGTTCTCAGGGTCCTTCTCCAAACCCGTCTCACTGATCTGGCTCGAACTCCGGCGATAGGCTTCAGAGCTTACGATTAAGCGGTGCAGTGACTTTAGACGCCACCCATCTCGCACAAACGTCGTGGCGAGCCAATCGAGCAAGGCCTGATTAGAAGGCTGCTCACCACGAGTGCCAAAATCCGAAGACGTCCCCACGAGACCGCGCCCGAAATGATGTTGCCACACTCGGTTCACCATCACCCGTGCCGTGAGCGGATTGCTTGGATCTGTCAACCATTCAGCGAGTGCTCGCCTGCGTCCCGAATGAGTTTCATCAAGCGCCTGCCCAAGTTCGAATCCCCGATCCGCCTCCCCCATTCGCTCAGCGATGATCGCTGGCGGACCCGGAGAAACCACGGCTTGTTTCAATTTCACATTGCCACGGCGTAAAACATGGGTTTTAGGCAGTTTCACGGAAGGCTCTTTTTCCACCATCGCCATGGCATGAGCAGGTGGTCTCGGTAATTGAACTTCCAAGTCATGAATCTGACGCTTTAAGGCTTCACGTGCCGCATGGTCGCGAGGATTCTCAAACACCGCTTCAGCGATTTCTTCCCAGGTGACCCGAAGTGCCGTGTTCGTCCCCTCAAAAAGCCGTTGTTCCTCCGGCGTTCTCTTGTCCTGCGGTATGGCACGCACAGCACGCTCACGCTCGCTTAAACCTGCTTCCTTTGCCGCCTTCAATCGCTTCTTGTAAGGCGCCTCCAGGGCTGACTTCTCTGCCGCGATTGGCTTTATCAATTTCTTGATCCGGGCAGATTCGAGATCGATCGACTCCTTCTCAGACGCATCATAGATTGGAACTTCTGTCAACTCGACGCCGGCAAAACAGGCCTGCAAGCGATAGAAATCTTCGGTCGGGATTGGATCAAACTTATGGTCGTGACAGCGAGCGCACCCCACCGTTAAGCCCAAGAAGACCGATCCCACGGTACTCGTGACACTCGTCAATTCGTCCTGCCGCCGCACCTCGGGATCGATATTCCCACTGACGACTTCCCGTGGACCGCTTCGCCCAAAGCCCGAGGCAATCAGTGCCTGGGGATCCCCGGGAGCCATTTCATCTCCCGCAACTTGCCAGCGCAGAAACTCATCATAGGGCATGTCCTCGTTCAAGGCCTGAATCACCCAGTCCCGATAGCGCCAGGCGTCGGGACGATCCGCATCGAGTTCGAAACCATTGGAATCGGCATAGTGCGCTAAATCTAACCAATGTTGCGCCCAGCGTTCTCCGTAAGCCGAAGAGCCCAGCAATCGGTCGACAAGACGCTCGTAGGCCAAACTGGACGAGTCGTTTAGGAAGCTATCAATCGCTTCGATCGTCGGAGGCAAGCCCGTAAGGTCATAGCTCACCCGGCGCAACAACTCGATCTTACTCGCCCTCGAGACCGGCTCAACACCACGCAGGCGCATGGCCTCAAACAAGAACGCGTCGATCGGGTTCGAAGGATCAGCCCCCGTTTCCGCAGACGGCACAGGCACAGCCATCGGTGGATTAAAGGACCAATGCTCGGTATTGTCCGCTTTGGAAGCGGTGGCCGAATCTTTCCCATGAAGCGTCCCCACGACCAACACCGTCAATACGAGCATCAAGAGAGCTCTCTTCGAACTAGGATGATATTGAGTCACGGGCTTAGATCAAAGAATGGGTGCTAGTGTTTAGCATTGGTTCTGAGGGTGAAAACTTAGCTTTCCAGAAATCTGCTCTCAAGGAAAAACCCCGTCTATCATCGAAACGACATCCCTTAGAACGATCGTCCAACAATCCCCTCAATCCGAATAATGAGGGGGCTAAATGGCATCCAATCCGTCAGATACTCTGATATGAAGAGAATCCTTCACGAACAGCTTGACGCCCCCAAACAACACCATATAAGGTCCACCAAATCAAAAGCAACACAACATCTTGTGATGTTTTTGATTTAGAATAAGTGCCTCCAAATCACCGATTTGGAGGAGAATAGGGAATCGGGTGAAACTCCCGAACGGTTGCGCCGCTGTAACGAGTGACGAACGCCCTCACGAGCCACTGTCCTGATCCAGGATGGAAAGGTTGGGCTACTAGGACGATCTCGAAGTCAGAAGACCTGCTTATTCTATCTCGTCAAGTCCAGCGGATTGGTCCGCTGGCAACGGTTGCGCCAACAACCGGATGAGGGTAGACCTGCAGCCTGACTTCCGTCAGCGCATTCTCCCTTCGAACTAAAGTCCCGAGCGGCGCCTGTGGCAGCGCTGCGGAAAGCAACTGAATGATCGATACAGCCGAAGGATTCGAGGCACAAACGAGTACGGATGAGCAAGACCACGTCATCTACCGTTTTCGCAACAAAACCTTCAAACTAAACAAACGACTGGCGCGCGAACGCATGGCTGGCAAACGAGTGATCAACGGCATCCGGACTGCCGAGCTCAACCTCCTCCCGCTCAAATACCCTGAGGCCTATCGCATCTATAAGCAGATGAAGGCAAATCATTGGGAACCAGATGTCATCGATATGACTCGAGACTGCACACAATGGAACTCCGGCGCGCTCTCCGAGAAGGAACGTTGGATCATCGAAATGGGCGTCGGCTATTTCTCGGCAGCGGAAGGCATTGTCGGCGATAGCGTTCTCCACGTCATCGAGGATAATCTCACCGCGGCAGAACTCAAGCATGCGGTTCTCCGTCACGTCGCCGAGGAATCGATTCATATGGATTCACTCATCCACATCATTGGGAGCCTCAACATTGATGTGGATGAGGTAACCGCACGATTCAACGACATCCCTTCTGTTCGTCGTAAGAATGACTACATCACCGAACACCTTCCCGAACTGAAACGAGGGATCGATCTCACACTCACGGCCAATAAGCAACGTTTCGCCAAGGCAATTTTCGGAATCACGCAAGTTATGGAAGGCACCCAATTCTACGCCCTCTTTGCCATGATTCTATCACTCCATCGACAGAACAAAATGACCGGAATCGGGCAAATGTTTCAATATACCTTACGGGACGAATCGAATCACATTGCCCTCGGCCGATACATTCTCTCAGAACTCATCAACGAGAATCCCGACGTCTGGACCCCGGCGTTTCAAACTGAGCTCGTCCAATTCATGCGCGAAGGCGTCGAGCTCGAGAAGGACTTCGTCCGGGACTGTCTCCCCGACGATACCGTGGGCATGACTCAAAAAGATTTCCTCGATTTCGTTGATTTCAACGCCGACAGGCGACTCAAGGGACTAGGTCTGCCGACACTGTCACAGATCAACACCAATCCCTTTACGTGGCTGGATGAAATCATCTTTCTTAAGAAAGAAAAAAACTTCTTTGAAACTCGAGTCACTGAGTATCAGACGGGCGGCAGCGTCAAGAATGCCAACGAAGAAGACCTCATCTAAACCCGAAGCTCAACGAATTCTAACATGGCCACCTCACAGCTCCTCTCTGTCCGTCAAACAACTGAAGTCCCGAACGTCTCCGACTTCCCACAAGTCATTCGACGCGACGATCCGACCACGCCTCAGGCAAAGCCAAGGATCGTCCCGTGGTTGGGACACAAGATCACCCTGGCGGTCGATGCCGCCTCAAGTTCACTTGGACTCAAAGAACCCATCGGGGCACAGCTCCGCACTGAAATTGAGTTTCGACTGATTCGCGAACGTCCGGTCTACCTCCATATTGAACAGCTCCAGGACCTCGTCGAAGAAACATTGATCGATATCGGACACGCACGAGTCGCCCTCGCCTATGCCAAGTATCGAGCAAAACGAGCAGCTCTGCGTGAAGCAGCAACCACCCACAGCAACGGGACCGACTCCAACGACCATCAATTGGAGCTGGTTGGGGGAGCGCAGCTCCAAGACATTCGAGCTCGAGTCGCTTTCGCGACAATTGGTCTAAAACTAACACTGTCAGCCAACGAACTGATCGAGCACCTCCTACGGAGCACCTCGGTCGAGCACAGTGACGCTGAACGACGAGACACGATCGTTCTCAATGCACGAAGCATGCTCGATATGGATGCCGACGCCCGTTTCTTCTCAGCTCGCATTCTGCTCAGTTACATCTATGAAGAAACGCTTTCCTGGAAAGTCACTGAGGGCATCAACACCTTAAAAGCCGCCCATCAACAGGCCTTCTTGGCTTACATACCAAACGGAATCGAACTTGGACGACTCGACGAACGCCTCGCCACCTTCGACCTCCGCGAACTTGCTACTCTCATCGATCCCTTCGCAGATCTCCAATTCGATTTCATCGGAATCCAAACGCTCTACGATCGCTATCTGATTCACGAGCGGCAGGCCGAGGGAAGCAGACGCCGGCTCGAAGCGCCTCAGATCTTCTGGCTACGAGTGGCCATGGGCTTGGCGATCTTGGAAAAAGAAAACCGAGAGACGCATGTGGCGGCATTCTACAACCTCTACAAAAGCAAACGCGCTTGCTCATCAACACCCACTCTCTTCAACGCCGGCACCACCCATCCGCAACTCTCGAGTTGCTACCTTCTCTATTGTGCAGATTCTATCGAGGACATCACGGAAACCTGGACTCGATTCTCCCATCTTAGCAAATGGGCTGGAGGGCTTGGCTGTTCGTGGTCAGCCGTTCGCGGAACGGGCGCTCATATTCATGGCACCAACGGCGAGTCCTCCGGCATCGTTCCTTTCCTGAAAGTTGCTAACGACATCGCGCTGGCGGTCAACCAAGGCGGAAAACGTCCTGGAGCACTCTGTAGTTACGTCGAACTCTGGCACACCGACATCGAAGACTTCATCGAACTGAGAAAAGAAACCGGTGATGATCGTCGTCGCACCCACAATATGAACACCGCACATTGGATTCCGGATCTCTTTATGAAACGCCTCCAATCAATTGCGGACGGCCAGCTGCCAAAAGATGCGACCTGGACGCTCTTCCGGAGCAACGATGTCCCAGATCTCCCCGAGCTCGCAGGGCAAGCCTTTGAGCAACGATACCTCGAGTATGAACAAGCCGTCGAGGCAGGCACGCTCTATGGGAAAAAGGTCCGACTACTCGCGCTGTGGAAGAAAATGATTGAAGCACTCTTCGAGACAGGACACCCATGGCTCACCTGGAAAGACGCCGCCAATGTTCGATCCCCTCAAGATCATGTCGGTGTCATTCACAATTCGAATCTTTGCACCGAAATCACCCTCAACACGAGCAGGGATGAAGTGGCCGTCTGCAATCTCGCCTCTGTTAATCTAGAACAACATCTCACCCCTGAGGGAGAAATCGACCATCCCAAGCTCCGCGATACCGTTCACACGCTCATGCGTATGCTCGACAATGTCATCGATATCAACTTTTACCCGATTGAAGCGGCTCGTACGTCCAACACCCGACACCGCCCGATTGGCCTAGGAATCATGGGACTCCAAGACGCCCTCTACCGAAAGAAGATCCCCTTCGATTCCCGCGATGCAGTCGCGTTCAATGATGAAATTGTCGAGACGATCGCATTTCAAGCCTACAAAGCCTCCTCAGAACTCGCCATCGAACGCGGCAGCTACGAGAGTTTTGAGAACTCGAAATGGCATCGGGGCCTGCTTCCTCTCGACACCTTGGAGCTCTTGGAGAAGGAACGCGGCAACCCTATTCAAGTCAATCGCGAAACTCGGCACGACTGGGACAGTCTTCGCGATCATATCAAGCAGCATGGAATGAGAAACTCTAACTGCCTCGCCATCGCCCCGACGGCCACGATTTCGAATATCATGGGATGCTGCCCCTGCATCGAACCGAGCTACAAAAACATCCACACGAAATCGAATCTCTCCGGCGAATTCCTTCACACGAACTCGCACCTGATTGAAGATCTCATGGCATTGGATCTTTGGGATGAAGAAATGCGCCGAGATCTCAAGTACTTCGACGGTTCCGTTCAACAAATCACTCGCATTCCCGAATCGCTACGGAAGGTCTACAAGACAGCGTTTGAAATTGAACCAACATGGATTCTTCAAAGCGCGGCAGTGCGGCAAAAATGGATCGACCAAGCTCAAAGCACCAATCTTTGGCTCGCCGACAACGACGCGAGAAAGGCGAGTTTCATGTATCGTGAAGCCTGGCAACGAGGCCTCAAGACGACCTACTACCTCCGAACACTCAATCAAAGCGCCATTGATAGTTCCCATCGAGACCGCACCGAAAAAGAAGTGAAAAGCGGCGACGTATCAACACCGAACAGCGTCAGTGCTTGTTCGATCAACGCCATGCGCGAGGGCGTCGAGTGTGAATCGTGCCAATAGATTCCCTCCGGTCGAAAGAGTCTTGCCATCGTCGAGCACAATGCTAAAAGCATAGCGTCGGCATCGGCATTATTCGAGTTGGTTCGGCGGCCCACACCGAACCAACCTTGCATGCCGCCTCAACTCGGAAAAGGAAGCAAGCAGCGATCAATGAGCAATATCCGTATTCTCGTCGGCACCAAGAAAGGTGCGTTCATCTTGACCTCGGACGGAAAGCGAGTGGACTGGAAGGTCGAAGGCCCACTGTTTGGGGGATGGGAAATGTTTCACCTCAAGGGATCTCCAGTCGATCCAAATCGCATCTATGCCTCCCAAACGAGCGACTGGTTCGGTCAAGTAATCCAACGATCCGACGATGGCGGGAAAACTTGGGCTCCTCCAGGATCCAAAGTATCGAAGCCAGGCGATTCCGAATCGATGCCCCCTGGGCACAGCAATTTATTCCAATACAGCGGTGACGTCGGCACTCACAAATGGTACGACAACACCCAGCATCCGTGGGAGTTCAAGCGCGTCTGGCATTTCGAGCCCTCATTGACCGATCCAGACACGGTCTATGCGGGCGTGGAAGATGCCGCTATTTTTAAGTCCACAGATGGAGGACAGAGCTGGAACGAACTCTCGGCATTACGCCAATCCAAAGGGCATCTCTGGCAACCCGGCGCCGGAGGGATGGCGCTCCATACCATTCTTCTCGATCCGCAGAACTCGAAACGAATCTTCGTCGCCGTTTCGGCTGCGGGCGCCTTTCGAACCGATGACGGAGGCGAATCATGGAAACCTATCAATCAAGGGCTCAAATCACCGCGAGAACTAGCCGATCCTGACGCGGAAGTTGGCCACTGCGTTCATCGAATTGCCCTCCACCCTTCTCGTCCTGATGTACTATTCATGCAGAAGCATTGGGACGTCATGCGAAGCAACGATGCCGGCGAGAATTGGGAAGAAGTCAGCGGCAACCTCCCGAGCGACTTTGGTTTTCCGATCGACGTGCACGCGCATGAGCCGGAGACGATTTATGTGGTTCCGATCAAGAGTGATTCGGAGCACTTTCCACCGGACGGCAAACTACGAGTCTTCCGGAGTCGAACCGGAGGGAATGAGTGGGAAGCGCTCACGAAGGGGCTTCCCCAGGAAAACTGCTACGTGAATGTACTTCGAGATGCCATGGCGATCGATTCGTTCGACTCCTGCGGTGTCTACTTCGGGACCACAGGCGGGCAAGTCTATGCTTCAGCCGATAGCGGCGACACATGGAAGGCAATTGTACGAGATCTCCCTTCCGTCTACTCGGTCGAAGTTCAGACTCTACCCTAGCACTGATGATTCGGGTTATTATTCCCTACCACCTCCGTTCCCTCGCCCAACACGAAGGAGAACTGGAACTGGATCTCGCGGCTCCAGAAACGATTGGAGCGATCATTGATCACCTTGAATCAAAACACCCCGTTCTCAAAGGAACCATTCGAGACCACACGACGGGCAAGCGCCGTCCATTCGTTCGCTTTTTCGCCTGCAAGGAAGATCTCTCTGACGCTCCCGTTGAGACCATTCTCCCTGAAGCGGTAAGAAAAGGCATCGAACCCTTCATGATTATCGGCGCCATGGCCGGAGGATAATCGAAAATAAAACTTCTACTAAGATAGCAGTATACGGTGGGGCGAGCCCATTCGCGAGCCGACGGACCATGCAACGGGCCGAAATCTCTCGCCCATAACCCTAAGAAGGAGACCTCCGGTCAAACTTCAATAATCTCGACTAGCGACTCCAGCAGGATCGAATCTGATCCATCGTCGCCATGATTTGAAGACTCTCATCCAACGGCATCTGCCTGCTCTCCAAGCGCCCTTCAAGGAGACACTGCCCTACTTCGTCCGCCTCGTATTGGTAGCCATTACCCGTGTGAGGCAACTCGATTCGCTGTCCGGTCTCATCACCTTTAGAATGAACCATAGCCGAGGGACACCAGAACGGGGATTCAATCCGAATCCGGCCTTGATCCCCAATGAACGTTGCTTCCTGTGGAGTATCAGCCAATATCGAAGATCGAACCACTCCCATTCGTCCCTGATCATAGCTCAGGACAGCTGCGCACTGCTCATCCACACCCGTGTCTCCGATGTTTGCGGAACTCACAATTTTGGTAGGTTTCCCCCAAACCATTGAAACCAAAGAAACTCCATAGACACCAACATCCAATAGAGAGCCCCCACCGAAACGCGTATCATAGAGCAAGGGCTCTTCTTTAGAGGTGGAACGAAAACCGAAATCGGCTTCGATCATGCACAATTCTCCCAGCTCACCCGCTTCAATCATCTGACGCAATCGCACCGTGATCGGAAAAAAGCGATTCCACATCGCCTCCATAAGAAAGAGTCCCTGCTTCCGAGCCTCGGAAACAAGCTGGTTCGATTCTTGGACGTTTACAGTGAATGGCTTCTCGCAGAGCACGGGTTTCCCGGCATTCAAGGCAAGTAGGGCATGTTCCAAATGCAACGAATTGGGCGTCGCCACGTAGACAACATCAATCTCGGGATCATCAAGCAAAGCCTGGTACGAGGCGTAGCAACGGGACACATCAAACTCGCGTCCAAAGCCTTCGGCAGAACTTTGGCAACGAGACCCCACGCCATGCAGGCTTCCCGTTCGCGAATCTCGTAATCCAGCCGCGAAGGCATGGGCAATCCGCCCGGTGCCAATGATTCCCCACCTTAGTTCGTTTGCCATCTTAGATGGCAATGATCAGCGGCGTTAAGACGAACATCAAGGATTTGTCACCAGGAAGATTCAGTCTCTGTTGAATTGCTGCCCCCATAGCTGCTGGATCCATATTTCGGACCTCTAATCGGCACAAAGACGGCAAACCTTTTGGAGCGATTTCAAGCTTGATTCACCAGTCTGCTTGCCCCCATCTTTGCCGGCCAGAAAACGAATAATGAGTAAGAACGGAATTTGTCTCGTCGGAGCTGCACTGCTTTGCGCCGCTAGTGGCCCCCTTAGTACATTCGCCCAACCGAGCGAACTATCAATCACAAGCCCAGGGAACGGCTCCCATGAAGGGAATAGCGTCATCACGGACGATGCTGGCTTCATTTACCTCACGGGACAACACCAGACTGCCCGTTTTGAAGATGGCATTCGCTTCGCCGAACTGTTCGATGAACGAGTGACCGTGATTGGACGAACAGACTATTTTCTCGCCAAGTTCGGCCCCGATCTCAGTCCCGTCTGGATCAAAGCAGCGGGAAGCGATCAATTCGATTTTGGCACGGTCGTTCGCATCGCCCCCAACGGGGACGTCATCGTCACCGGGGCCTATCAAGGCACCATGGACTTTCACGGACAAGAACTCCCCCACTCGGGGAGATCCGACTCCTTCATCGCTCGCTACAACAACGAAGGCACACTCCTCTGGGTAAGGACAATCAATGGAGCCGAAGACGTGATCATCGATGGGCTCACGCTCGACGCCGAGGGCCAGATCTATGTTAGCGGGCGCCTGAGCCATCTGGCGACTTTCGGAGAGCTAGAGATTGGAGCACGCTTTCAGCGTCGAGCCTTTCTCTCTAAACTAAGCAGCGGAGGAGAATTCCTTTACTCGAAAGTCGTCACGAACACGTCAGATTCTGGGGCCGTTGTTGTCCATGCGGCACACGACGGGAAGCTCTATCTGGGCGGCACCTATGCCGCGAACGAAAGCGGCGTTTTCATCGCTGCCTACACCTTAGATGGCACCGAATCGTTTCTTCATGTCTTCACCGGGGGGAGCGGCGACGAGATCTCCGACATTGAACTCGGCTCGGACGGTAAGCTTTACGTCTGTGGCCGATTCGGCGGACAGACGCTGGATCTCAATGGCGTTCTTCTGACCAATCAGTCCACGTTCTTCTCTGGTTTCGTCGCCCGACTAAACACCTCAGGAGAAGCTGAATGGGGACAAATTATGGGCGACCGAGGGATCCAATTGGCCTTGGATAGCAATAACACGGTCTTTGTCGGCGGCTACTATCAAGAGGCTTCAAACTTAGTCGCGGGAATCCCTCTGAATAACTCCGGACGTTTAGATGCTTTCGTCAGCAGTCTAAGCAGCGATGGCGAAACCAAGTGGGCCCAAGGATATTCCAGTGACAGCAACGACCTCACCAGAACGGTCACCCTCGACCGCGATGGCGCACTCATCTTTGCCGGAGAAGCCTTCCACACGGCCTTTGACATCGACTCCCTATCCGGCTCCGTTTTTCTAGCAAAGACAGCCTCACTCGCAAGCAATCCCCCCACCGAAAGCCCAACCCCAAACATCACGATTTCTTGGGACGCAGGATCGATAGAACTCTCCTGGGACTGTCTCTTATACACATCTCCGAGCCCACGAGACTAGGCATG